>Ga0194131_10008734_pt1 | contig 13056 bp, 7 predicted proteins | sample TA2KigO120mmetaG_FD_148631 | JGI IMG/M metagenome (GOLD analysis project Ga0194131, IMG submission 148631) | Freshwater microbial communities from Lake Tanganyika, Tanzania - TA2015053 Kigoma Offshore 120m | ecosystem: Environmental > Aquatic > Freshwater > Lake | place: Tanzania: Lake... | reverse complement strand
GCCTCGGAGTACATGGCTCCTGGCTGCTGCGTTGTTGTAACGGTGCCCGGCGGCCCGATGACGGCATTTGACCGCCACATCGGCCACCGTCAGCATTATACGCCTGGTTCCCTGGCCCAATTGCTGGCCGCCTCCGGCTACCGAGTGGAGATGTCATTGGGCGCGGGATTTCCGTTCTTCAACTTGTACCGGCTCGCGGTGAAACTCCGCGGAGAAGCACTTCTCACCGACGTTTCGGGCCCGCCCTCCCTTGCCGCCCGTTCCGCGATGTCGATGTTCAATTTGCTGTTCCACCTGAACGCCAGCCGCTGGGGATGGCAAAACGTGGCTATCGCCCGGCTAACGCTGTGACGGTGAACCGCCGAAAGTACGTTTGGATGCGGGTCGCTTTACTGCTCGTGGCTGTCGGCTGGCTCCCCCTTTCTGGGGGAACACTGCCCCGCTACGGGTTCAAGCAGTACGGACGCGACCGCGGCTTGTCGAACCTGGTCGTGCAGGCTCTCACACAAGACCGCACCGGCTATATCTGGGCCGGAACTCAGAACGGGCTGTTCCGTTATGACGGCAGCCGGTTCCAGCGGTACGGAACCCACGAAGGCCTCCCCAGCGTCCGCATCTACTCGGTCCACCAGTCGACTGACGGCGTCATTTGGGTGGGCACGCAAGCTGGACTTGCGCAATTCCAGCCCGGTCCCCGGATTCGATTCCAGCCGGTCACCGAGGTTCCGGCGGGAGTGGTGTCGGGGATCACATCGGGTGCGGACGGCCAGGTTTTTCTCGCGACTTCGGAAGGGCTGTTTGCCGGGGGCCAGGAACGGCCGTGGCGGCGCCTGTCAGACGCCAATGTGTTCAGCGTCTACCTCCGGAAGACAGGAGAACTCTGGTTCGGGTGCGGGGAGTCCTTGTGCACCGCCTCGGCGGAGAGAGATTACTCCGATGGCCGGGAAATCCACGTTCCCGAAGACCGGTGGGGAGCTTTCGCAGAGGGCAGGGATGGCACGCTCTGGGTGCGCAGCGCTTCGCGCGTGCTCGCCATGGTTCCTGGACGGACCGAATTTGAGACCCGCACCAGCAGGCTTCCACCCGCTGGGTTGACGGGCAGCGTTGTTGTCACCCGGGAAGGCGAGCTGTTCACCAACGCCGGCGGGGGAATCGCGCGGCACACGGAGTCTTCGTGGGAACTGTTCAACTCCGAACGTGGATTTCCCGCTGATGGCGTTCATTGCATCCTCGAAGACCGTGACGGATCGCTTTGGTTTGGCACCCGCGGCGCCGGGCTGGTCCGGTGGCTGGGCCGCGGCCGTTGGGAAGGGTGGACATCGGCCGAAGGGCTGGGCGCGGATGGTGTCCGCGCAGTCCTCCGGTCGCGGAGCGGCGACATGTGGGTTGGCACGGACCGCGGACTGGCTCATCGCGGTGCGGATGGCCAATGGCGGCTGCGTTTCGAAGGAAACAGCGTGCAGGCAATCGCCGAGTCCCCGGATGGGTCCCTCTGGGTCTCGCTTTATGGCGCTGGACTCCTGCGATGGGATCCGAAGAAGGGAACCGGCCAGCGCTACGGCCGGGAATCCGGTGTGAGTCCGAATACCCGGGGCGTGGCGGTTGACCACGCGGGCAGCGTCTGGCTGGCAGCGCAGGACGGGCTGTTTCGCGGGCCTTTGGAAAACGGGGCTGTTCGGTTTACCAAGGAAGACTTGCCACAGGGCGGCGCGTTCCGGCAGGTGACGGTGGACGCACGCGGTACGGTCTGGGCTAGCGGCAACCGGGGGCTCTATCACTCGGCAACGGGATCACAATGGAAGCGGATCTCTCGCGAAGACGGCCTGCGTCACGACGCCGTGGGAGCCTTTGCAGTCAAACCGAACGGAGAGGTCTGGGCCGCCTACCTGGAGGCTCTCGGCATCACGCGCATTGCTGACGGGAAAGCCGTTGCACATGTGGACTCGACCAATGGCCTTCGGTCTGACAAGATTCTGGCGCTTGGAATCGACGCCCATGGACAGCTCTGGGCGACGAGTGACAACGGGGCCGCCGTCATGACACTCGAGGGCTGGATCCACATGGACCAGAGCGACGGACTGATCTGGGACGATTGCTCTGGGAATGCGATCGCCACGGGCCCGGCGGGTTCGGTTTGGATCGGTACCAGCCGTGGACTGGCGCGCTACCGTCCTCCGGCCCAGGGGTCGTACCTGCCGCTGACACCCACGCTGATCACCGGCCACGAAGTGAAGGACCAGAGCGCGGTCTTTCACTTCACTGCTCTCGATTTCCGGCGAGAAGATGATCTGCGGTTCCGCTACCGGCTTTCCGGGCTCGAATCGAATTGGGTGGAGACCACCGAAAGGATGGCGCGATATCCACGGATTCCAGGTGGATCGTACGAGTTCCTCGTCGAAGCCGCGGCCCATGGGGGCAAATGGGGAAACACAGCCACGCTCGATGTCCGGATTCCGGCACCCTGGTACTCGCGTCCGCCGGCGCTGTTCCTCCTCGGGATTGCCGCCGCTGTGATGGTTGGCTGGGCGTGGAAACTCCGCGTCGCGCATCTGGAGCTGCAAAGAAAGCGCCTGGAGGAGGCCGTTACCGAAAGGACTGCGGAACTCGAAACGGAAAAGGCCAAAGTAGTCGAACAGAAGGCGCTTGTCGAGACCCAGGCCCGCGCCATGGAGTCCCTGCTCGAAAAGGCGGAGACGGCGAGCCAGCTCAAAAGCGATTTCGTTGCCAACATGAGCCACGAAATCCGGACTCCGATGAACGGCGTCATCGGGATGACGGAGCTGCTGCTGGCCAGCCAGCTCGACCCGGCCCAGCGCGACTACGTCGAGGTCGTCCGTACCTCCGCCGAATCACTGTTGTGCGTGATCAACGACGTTCTCGATTTCTCGAAAATCGAGGCTGGCAGGCTGGAGTTGGAGTCGCGCGAGTTCGAAGTCCGCCGGACGGTGGAAGAGGTCGTCGAACTGCTTGCCCTGCGTTCGCTAGGGCGTGACCTGGAGTTGATCGTCGACCTCGATCCCAGTGTCCCGAGACTGGCCTTAGGGGACGGAGGCAGGCTCCGGCAGGTTCTCTTGAACCTGACCGGAAATGCGGTCAAGTTCACCGAGAGCGGAGAAGTCACGATACTCGGGCGGCGGACCGAAGCTGCGTGTGGCGGAGGGGTTGGGCTGGAGTTCCGGGTCCGGGACACAGGTATCGGCATCCCGGTGGAGAGCCAGCCACACGTCTTCCACTCGTTTTCACAGGCTGACGGATCCATGAGCCGCCGTTTCGGGGGCACAGGCTTGGGTCTTGCGATCTCCAAGCGGCTCGTGGAGATCATGGGCGGATCCATCGGTTTCACGAGCACGCCGGGCATTGGATCCGAGTTCTGGTTCACGGTAGTGCTCGACGCCGCAAGCCCGAGGCTGGATCCCGTGGACGCCCTGAGGACCCAGGCCGCAGGGACCCCGGTGCTGATCGTTGAGCCGCACGGTGGTCTGCGCGCCGCACTCACCGGAATGATCAGCGGCTTCGGCCTGATTCCGGTCCCCGTGCGTACCCGTGAAGACGCGATGAATACCGCGAAGGCGGAGCCGAAGTTCCAGGCGGCGATCGTCGGAGTGCGGGAGTGGGTGCGGGATCTGCGCACCGTGAGCCCGGGGACGCTGTTCATCCGGCTGGCGGAAACCGGCGCCAGGCCGGACGATGCGTTCTCCGTCGTCAAGCCCGTCCGTGAGAGCGCCTTGTTCGATAGCCTGGCGAGGGCCCTTGGTGTCGCCGTGGCAGGCCGGCCCCGCCGCCGCCACGTGGAGCCGGAGCGCCTGTCAGGATCCGTTCTGATCGCCGAAGATAATACCGTCAATCAGAGGCTCACCATGCGCCTGGTGGAGATGCTCGGTTGCCAGGCCCACGTCGCGCCCAACGGCGTCAAGGCCCTTGAGGCCTTGGCGCATGGCCAGTTCGCCGCGGTATTGATGGACTGCCAGATGCCTGAGATGGACGGGTTCACGGCCACGCGCGAGCTTCGCCAGCGGGAAGGTTCCACGCGCCGCACTCCCGTCATCGCGCTCACCGCCAACGCCATGACCGGTGACCGGGAACGCTGCCTCATGGCGGGAATGGACGACTACCTGAGCAAGCCTGTCCGGCTTGAAGAGCTCCGCCAGGCTCTTGCCAAGTGGGTCACCGCGCACCCGCAGGAAGTCTCCGCGGCGCCTCCGGCCACCAAAACTAAAGAGTAAACGACTCTCCCAGGTAGATCCGTTTCACCTCTGGATCATTCCCCAGCGCCTCCGGCGTGCCTGCACGGAAGATCCGCCCGCTGTTGATGATATAGGCCCGGTCCGTGACCGCGAGCGTTTCCCGCACGTTGTGGTCCGTCACCAGGATCCCGATTCCGCTCCGCTTCAGATCAAAAATAATCCGCTGCAGCTCGAGCACCTGGATCGGATCGATCCCCGAGAACGGCTCGTCGAGCAGCAGGAACTTCGGATTGATCACCAGCGACCGCGCGATCTCCACCCTCCGCCGCTCCCCGCCCGACAGCATGTAGCCCTTGCTCCGCCGCACCGTCTCCAGTCCCAACTGCGCGATCAGGCGGTCCCGCTGCTCGCGGCGTTGCCGGGACGGGATCGGAAGCGTTTCGAGGATCGCCATTAGATTCTCCTCCACTGTCAACTTCCGGAACACCGATGGCTCCTGCGGAAGATAGCTGATCCCTTGCCGCGCACGCTCGTACATGGCCAGATCCGTCACGTCACGGCCGTCGAGGAGCACACGTCCCGAGTCGGGCGTGATCAGCCCGACGATCATGTAGAACGATGTGGTCTTGCCCGCGCCGTTCGGCCCAAGCAGGCCCACCACTTCTCCCTGCGTCACCGAAATCGACACGTCCGACACCACCTTGCGGCGGCGGTAGGATTTCGAGATCTCCGCGGTCTGAAGTTGATGCGGCGGACTGGAAGAGTTCACTTGCGGCGGATTACCGAGAACACAGGCTGTGTGACCGCGCCCTCCACCAGCAGGCTATCATTGCCCGACCAGTAGGTCAATTGCTTGCCCCGCGTGGTGCCCTTCACCGAGTCAATCATCTGCGGATTTCCGCCGTTGAGCACGACCTTCTCGTCGGCCGTGTAGTACTCGGCGTGCTCCCCGCTGCCGTGCCGCGTTCTTCCGGCGTCCGCCTGGAAAATGTCCGCCTCGCCATCAGCGAAGGCGTGATGCAGTGCGGAATCCTCATCCAGCCACGCCCGCAGTTCCCGCGACTTCACGTTCATGAGGTCACGGTCCAGCCGGACTCCGCCCGTATAATGCGCCATCCGCTCGTTGTCGGAGTAGCGCATCCGCTTGGCCCGTACCACCGTGACCGGCTGGCGCCTGGTCTTAGGATTCAACTTCTTGTCGAGGAACTGGCTGATCACGTTGGACTCGGCCTGAAGCTCCTGCCGCGCCCGGTTTATCACAACGCGGTCCGCTTGCAGCCGGTTCCCGGCCTGCCAGAGCACCGCATTCCCCTCGTACACCAGGTGGCGGTTCTCGTCCGTTGACGTCATCCGGTTCGCCTTGGCCTGCATCGGATCATCCTCGGAAAGCATGGAGGATTTCTTCGCCTGCTGTTTCTTCTTGTCCGGCAGCCGCGTCGAATTCACGTCCCCCTCAGCCGTGTAGTCGCCCGTCTTCTGATTCATCACGATGCTCTTCGCCGACACCGATCCGGTGGGATCCCACGCCCGTGTGGGTTCCGTGAGCGTGATCAAGTCGGTGGCCGTTGCCAGCACGGCACGGGAAGCAACCGCCTCCCTCTCCCCTTCCTTGTAGCGGAATTCGTTCCACTGCTCCATGCGGGTCATGTCGCCGGACTCGGGGTCAAACTGGGCGGTCAGGTCATGGCTCCAGGTCTCGGCTGGCGGGCCGGGCGGACGTCCCTGCCGCGGCGGCTTCACCGTCCGCGTGGCCACCTGGACCGCGCGGAATGACTCCAACTGGTTCTTCTGCCCGTACTTCATCCACATCCGGCTGGCTGACATCCAGCGCCGGGGCTGGCTCGCATGATTGGGCAGCAGATCCACTTCTCCCGGCGTGGTGGTCTCGACCATCTCGACTTCCTCGCCGTCCGGCCGCATATGAGTGACCACGCCGTCTGACCGCAGGATCCGTGTGTGCGGAGTCACCCGTCCTGGCTGGGGCAGCGGCCTGGACTCAAGCACTGTCTTTCCCTGCGCCACGGCGGTCCGCAATAGGCTTTCCTTGCGAGCGAGCGCAAAGCTCATCTCGATCCTTGGTGTGCGGATGTCGGTGATTGAGGATACGGAGGCCGCGGTCAGCCGCGCGTCTCCCGTTCCGGTAATCTTTTCCACTTGAGAGTCGCCCGCCAACTCCATCCGCAATTCATTGGCGCCGAACTCGAGTGGCCGCGCCTTCTGCCGGTCTGACCCGCGTGCCTTGACGCCTTCCACCAGCCGGATGTTGCCGCCGTCGAGCGTCGCCACTGTGTCCCCGGCCTCCATCGTGAGCGTCTCCCGGACCAGCTTGGCCCACGGCGACAGGTAGACCTTCGATTCCGCCTCTTTATGGACGAGATGGCCCGCCTGGATGGTCATCGGAATCGCACCCTCGCGCCCCCGCCAGTGCAGCGTGACATCGGAATGGAGCGTCAATTCCCGGGTGTGCGGATTGTATTCCGCACCCGTAGCCTCGCCGTCGCCGAGATCGAACGAGAAGCTGGCGCGCTTCGTGGTACTGGCAATTCCCTCTTTGGCATCGAGCCGCACTCCGGCCGCCTTGATCCGGACGAGCCTTCCGGCCTGAGCGGCGTCTTCCGGTACAGCCAGTGTGATCTCAACGTCCCCTTCGGCGTACAGCGTCCCTTCCTGTTCGTCGAAATCCGCGCTCTCGGCTTTCACCAGGTCGTGCGACTTGCCACAGGAGTGGAACACGCGCATCTCGACGCCGCGCAACTGGAGCTTGGCAGCGGGCTGCTCGATGCCTTCCGCCTCCTTGGCGCGAATCTCGGTTTCCGGACATTCGCGGGTGCCTTTGTAGTAGACCCAGTCGGCGCTCAGCGCCCGTGTGTTGCCCGGCAGTGGAGGTGGAAGCGGTTTCGAAAGGGCAGCGGCGGCGGCCCGCTGCTTGACATAGGAGTACAGGACCCCGCCGAGCAGGGCGATCAGCGCGACAAGAAAAAGCCGGCGCGTCCGCCGCATTCACTTCGATTCTAGCAAGGCTTCGGAATCAGGCTGAGCCCTCGATCACCAACACCGGAGCGATGCCATTCAAAGTCGAGAAGCTTGATCCGGCCTCGGCCACCCAGGCCGCACACCCCTCCACCTTGCCCAGGAACATCTGCGGGTGCACATCCACCTGCATTTCCTTCATCTCCAGCCGCCCGAACTGGTACACCGGGAACGCCACGCGCTCCTGTGCCACCCGCTCCTGCACCACGTAGGGACTGCGCAACGCCGTCTTCAGGGCGCGCTCCCACGCGTTGGACTCGGTCTCCCAGCCGCGGAATGAATGCAGATCCGATGCAATATCGTTCGGCCGCAGCACCAGCTTCTCACGGTTGGCCAGAATGAACTCCGGCAGGTCGACCGTCGCTCCACCGTAGGAGGTCTTGGCCTGGGCGACAGTCCGCGTCCAGGGAATGTGGTCGCGGATCGCCTTCCGCTCGGCGGCCGGAAAACTGCGTGTCACCGACTCATCGGACAACAGACTGAAGATCCCCTTCTTCTGCACGAACTCGCTGCGGAAGCTGTTCACCATGCAGACAGCCCCCTCGCGGTAGGCGCGCAACAGGGGATGGGACAGGTCGAACCGCACGAGTAACTCTTGCGCCGAAACCCGGCGGTACAAGATCTCGATCCCGAAATCGCCACGCGAGAGCGTGCCCGAGCGGTACTCAAGTTGGTCAGGAGTTACTACTTCCGATGGGTATCCTGACCGCCGGAAGAACTCGGCCATCATCAGGTTATCCGCCGCCGGGGCGTTCTTGAAAGGCGGACGGCATTCGAGGATTCCGATCCGTGGGAACTTCTTCTTCCCTGAGACTCCGTACGCGGCAAGCAGCGATTTGAGCAGCCGTTTCAAGGTCTGCGTCCGCGTGATCTTCCACTTCTTGCGCAACTCGCGGACTGGGGCGCTGTCGTGGAAAATCTCTCCCAACACGTCCGCGTACGCGGCGCTGGCGCCTTCCGCCGCCGCATGCACGAACTGAAATGACCCGTTATGCAACTGGGTGTCAAGCAGCGATGTAACCGCCAGGTGCGGATATCCCGGATCCACGCTGGCAAGCATCTTCTCCGCCGGAAGCATTTCCACTCGCGCCAGCAACGCCGGATTCGAAAGCGTCAAGTCGCGCACCCGGTCAATCGCCGAGTACAGCGTTTCGGCCGCCTTCTGCATCCCGTCGTATTGACGGCGGGTGACAAAATGTGGCCTTACCACTGGACATACAGGTCTACCGCTCGGAATCAGATTCCGCGACGCCATCTTTTCAGTGACGGCCTTGGCCCACTCCAAGTCCTGAAATCCGGGACTTTCGAGCAGTTTGTGGAATCGGGCGGCTGCCTCGTCCTGCAACGTCATAGCAGTAGGTGAATGGGAAGGTATCGGGGAGGTGGCTGATCCAAGTATCGCACAAGAATCCCAAAGAACCAAATCCGGGCCCCGGAGAAGCGCCAGTAAAATATTGAAAACACATGCTTTACTAGAGCCTCAAAAAATCGCTGCCGACCCCAGGAACGCCTCGCTCCCCCGTTTTGTGATAGACCATAGAAATGCGGCTCGGCGCCTTGCTCCTTGGATGGGCGCTAGTTCCCTGCCTGGCCTTCGAGTTGCGGCTCGGCCGGGCGGCGGTCCAGTCCGGACCCTCCGAGTGGGTGAAGGTGCTCCTATTCGAGCAAGGAGACACCCGCGCCGCCGTGATCACACTCGACTCGGGCGAGATGGACGCATCCGGCGCGGCCGCAATCCGGAAATTAGCCGAACCGTATCTGCCTCCGGCAAACGTGCTGATCGCCTCCACCAAATCCGGGGCCGGAAAGCCGAATACCGCAAGAGCCGCTGAGGCGCTGAAGCTAGCGGCCGCGGATTTGGCGCCGGTCCGTATCCTCGCCGGCCTCGGCAAAGAGGAATCGGTCAGCTTCTACCGCCGGTACCTGATGCGCGACGGTGCGGTCCGGCAGGATCCAGCACGGGGATCTGAAATCGTGCAGCCGGCCGGGGAAATCGACTCTGAGCTCCGGTTGATCCGGTTCGACGCGCCCAACGGAACGGCTTCCGCTGTAATCGTGAACTTCCCCCTGAACGCGGACGCGACCGGTTATCCCGCGCACCTCTCGCGGCTCCTCGGCAAGCTGTACGGGCCCACGCTGGTGAGCCTGGTGACCGCCGGCGCCGCCGCGAACCTGGCGCCAGCCGATGCGCGGTCCCGTGAGTCCGCCCAAGGGTGGAAGACTGGTGCAATCCTCGCTGGAGAAGCGGTCAAGACCTGGGTGCGCTGTGAGCCGGCCGAGCCCTCGCGGCTCATCGTGGTCCGTGAACCCGGGTCGGAGGTGATGGTGATCGCCCTGAGTCCGGCGCTCGCGATCGCAGCGTTGCCAGGAGATCTGTTCACCGAGCTCGGCCGGGCAATCAAGCGCGCCTCGCCCTTTGCGGCAACGGTCGTTGTCAGCCTTGCGGGCGTTTCAGCGGGAATGATCCCGTCGAAGAAAGCCTTCCAGGAAGGGGCGCTGGACCCCCAACGCGTCCGGGTAGAGCCGGGCGCCGGTGAGCAACTGGCGGAGACCGCGCTCCGGATGCTGGCTGCCGCACGCCGCCAGATCACCGCGCGCTGACCGGCTACTCCGCTACCGCCACCAACGCCGCGTTGCTGTCCGCGGCTCCGATCCGCAGCCGGAGCGGCTGGCTTCCGGCTCCCACACCAGCCGGAATCCGGATGTTTGCCTGCGCGACACCGATTAGCCCCGGCGTCATTCCCAGAAACAGAACGTCGGCTTCGCGCCCGCCCAAAGTCGCCGCGCGCGGCAGAACGGATTCGGCCAGCGGATTCGCACGGGCCGGCTCGCCCGCCCGCAGGAAAGTGGACAAGGTGCCCTGCCCGGTCAGGTAGACCACGATCACACTTCCGGGCCGGGCCGGGTTCTCAGGCTCATTCAAAGTAAAGTCCTGGTTCTGTGCGACCGCCTGGGTCCCGGAGTGCAGGAAGATCCCGGGGGCGGATTCCTCGATTCGAATCCGGACGGCAGGGCGGGCCTGTCCGTTCACTTCCATCTGCACCACGCCATCGCCGAAATCCAGGCCATAGGGGACCTGAAAATTGATTTGCTCCGGAGCGACGAAGAACAGCGGCGCCGACAGCGCGTTGACGTTGACGCGAATTCCCTGAAGCAGGACCGGAAGCGGCGTGCCGGAGGGGATGATCGTCGAATCGGTGAGATTCCGTCCGAACAGCGTGGCGATCGATCCGGGCGCCAATGGTCCGCGCTCGAACGTCGCACCGTGGACGATCGAATAGGGCGCGAGCGTCGAAGTGCACCGCGCCGGTCCCGCCGGCTGTCCAGGGTCGCCGCCGTACTCGTACGCACCCGCATCAATCACGCCCACCATCGGACGGGCTACATTGCAGGCCGGATGCGAATAGTGGTGGGTTGGCGTCAGACTCACCGCTCCCGGACCCGTGCCGGGCGTGGCGCCGGAGTCCGATGCCGGAGAGCCTGGCCGCAGCGTGAGATCCAGATTGATGACGCTCGTAAAACCTGGATCGCCCCTGAAATTCCGGTCGAGCACCGCCGTGGGTTGATTCGAGACTGTTCCCGGACCGAAGAAGATGTTGTTCCGGATCACCGCAGGCGCGGCCACCCGCGCGCCAATCTGGATGAACTCTCCCGTCGAGTGCTGGTTCACAAAGGTGTTGTTCACCACGAACAGCTCGTTCAGCGGAACCTCAGGACTCGGGCCCTCGGGCTGGAATCCCAGCAGGTTCGAATTCTGCGTCGTGCCCGTCTGCTGGATGATGTTGCCGATCACGAACGCAAGTCCGCCGTTGGAGAGATCGATCTCGCGTGATCCCGTGCCGTTCTCCTGGCTCAGCCGGTTGTACAGGATATAGCTTTCCTTGGCGCGGCTCTTCACCAGTTGGCCAACTCTTGACCGCGCCGAGTAGTTGCCGCGGAACACGAACCGGTCCGCGAAATTCACGTAGACGTTGTGCGACTGTCCGTCTCCCGCGCCGTTGTTCTCAAAGATTGAGTACTCGATGGTGATGGTGCCGCCATTGCCCGTCAGGACTCCGGTCTCGTTGTCGTGGAAGTGGCAGTCCCGGATGGTGACGCTGGCGCCGGGGTCCACGCGAATGCCCGCGCCGTTCAAATCCGGCACGCGCGCTCCGGAAAATTCGATGCCCTCGACCGTCAGGTTGTTGGCCGTCGGCGCCGCGACCCAGATTCCCTTTCCGTCCGCCGCACGGCCCATCGCGCGCAGGTGCGGCCGCGACGGACCCACGCCGCGGATGGTGAGTCCGGCGCGGGTGATCGTGCACACGTCCCCGTCATAGTTGCCCGACGCGATTTCGATCACGTCGCCGATGCTGGCAGCACGGATTGCGTCGCAGGGCCGGGCGAAGCTCTTGCCCGGTCCGACTTCAAGTGTGGCGGCCATCGCCGTGGCTGCGGCCAGGAATAGAGAGTAACGAACCATCCCTCTCATTTTTGCATTCCAGGTTTGACACCCGGGCACAACTGCACCGACTCCTTCCTGTGCTCCCCTTGGAGTGGTAATCTAGCTCCTTATGAACCGCCGCCACTTCGTAGGACTTGCGGGTGCCGCCGCCGCCGCTCCCGCCGCCATCCAGACCACTCCCCAGCAGGACTACAAGCCCGGCCGCGCCGTGATGCACGTGGGATGCCAGCGTGGACCCACAACACCCGAATTCCTCGACAACCTCAAGCGCCATGGCGTGGACCATTGTTGCGGGCAGTGGGACTACGACAAGGGCTTCCCCACGGTCGACGACCTGAAGCGTCTGCGCGAGTTGGGTGACAAGCACGGGGTTTCGATCGACATGATTGAGATGCCGCTGAGCTCTCGCTACATCACCCGGTCGGCGAGCCCCAGCATCATGATGGGCAAGAGCCCCGAGCGCGACCGCGTCATAGAAAAAATCCAGCAATTGATCCGCAACTGCCAATTGGCGGGACTGCCGGCGCTCAAGTACAACATGACAATCCTGGGCGTACTGAGAACCGACTCCTCCACAGGCCGCGGCGGCACCACCCTCAGCACGTGGAACCTCTCGAAGGCCAAACAGGATCCGGCGCTCACCGAGGCCGGCCCCGCGCCCGCTGAAGTGATGTGGGAGCGCATTACCTATTTCCTCGACCGCGTCATCCCGGTCGCCAACGAGCACAAGATCCGGACCGCCTGCCATCCTCACGATCCCGGCGTGCCCAAGAGCGGATTCCGCGGTGTTGACCGGGTCCTCGGCACTGTTGAGGGAATGAAGAAGTTCGCCTCTATTCAGGAAAGCCCCTACCACGGGTTCAACTTCTGCCAGGGCACGGTCGCCGAGATGCTGCAGGATCCCGCAAAAGAGATCTTCGACGTCATCCGCTACTTCGGCCAGCGGAAGAAGATCTTCAATGTGCATTTCCGCAACATCCGCGGCAAACGCGACAACTTCGTCGAGACCTACCCGGATGAGGGTGACATCAACTTCTACCGCTGCATGCAGGTCTACAAGGAAGTGGGATATCCCTACATGATGATGCCGGATCACATGCCGCGGCACAAGGACGATCCGGGCGCCCACCAGGCGTTCGCCTTCGCCTACGGCTACATCAAGGCGTTGATCCAGGCGGTGTCCTGAGAACGGCCATGCCGGGCCATGGGACTAGTGTTGGATAGTACCGCTGGCTCGGAGAATCTCTTTGACGGGCTCAGGGTTTTCCTGATAATATGGCATCTACCTGAGCCTTTCGGCTCTGGTGCAAATTCCGAGTCGAGCCAAATTCGGTAACGGCCGACGTCTCGATCGAACCCGACTCCGATCACGCAGCCAACGCGGCTCGCCAGATCTTC
>Ga0194131_10008730_pt1 | contig 13064 bp, 9 predicted proteins | sample TA2KigO120mmetaG_FD_148631 | JGI IMG/M metagenome (GOLD analysis project Ga0194131, IMG submission 148631) | Freshwater microbial communities from Lake Tanganyika, Tanzania - TA2015053 Kigoma Offshore 120m | ecosystem: Environmental > Aquatic > Freshwater > Lake | place: Tanzania: Lake... | reverse complement strand
AGGCTCTCGCTCATCGCGGCTCGGACGCCAGCCGCTCGCGGCCCTCGCGCACGAGCCGCGCGAGCAGCGCGCGCAGGGCTGCCGTCGTCCGCCAATCACGGTAGCGCGCGTGGATGCGCTCGCACAGGATCGGCACGCGCGGCTCGGGCGCCGGCTCGCAGGCGACGCCGATCGGACGGCCGAGCAGCTCCGACAAGAGCGGCGCGAGCTCAGCGAAATCCAGCCAGCGATCGACGGTGTTCAGCACCTCGCCGCGCAGGCTCGCATCCCCCACCGCGCCGGCCAGGATCGCGGCCGCGTCCTCGGCCGCGATCACGTACGAACCGTGGCGCCCGCGCAGCTCGCCATGGCGCAGCGCCTCCAGCACGCTCGACGCGCACGGCGTCTCGTCGAAGCTCGTCCGACGCCCGAGCACGAGGCCGAGGCGGAACACGCTGGCGTTGAGGCCGTAGGCCTGCGAGCTCGCGAAGCACAGCTTCTCGACCGCGGCGCGCAGCGCGCCGTAGAACTCGCCCGGCCACAGCGGATAGCGCTCATCGCGCGGCGCGCGCGCTTGCAGCGGATCGGCGTTGGGATCGCGGCCGTAGACCGCGTAGCTCGACACGTAGATGAATTGCCGCGCGCCCAGCGAGCTCGCGCGCTCGAGCAGGCGCATCGAGCCGACGAAGTTGGTCTGCACGTAGTGCTCGGCCTCGCTTCGCCCGGCTACCGGGATCGCGCCGGGGTGCTCGAAGGCCGCGTGCACGATCGCGTCGGCGCCGTCGCACAGCCGCGCGAGCGGCTCGGGCTCGTCGAGGCGACCTTCGACCCACTCGAGGCCGGGCCTGTTCGGCAGCACGCGCCCCGCGCGCGGCCGCGCGAGCGCGCGCAGCGCGTGCCCGCGCGCGAGCAGCGCATCGACGAGCAGCGGCCCGACGAGGCCGGTCCCTCCGGTCAGCGCGATTCGCATCTCGCGCGGTCCTACCCCGCCGGCGCCGGCAACTCGAGCGAGCGGCTCGCGCGCAGCGCCTTCACGAGCCCATGGAACTTCTCGAACGGCACCACCGTCTGCTCGCGGCTCCCGCGCCGCCGCACCGCCACCGTCCGCTCGGCCACCTCGCGATCGCCCGCGATCAGCATGTAGGGCGTGCGCGCCTTCTCCGCCGACTGGATCTTCTTGTTCATGTGCCCCGCCTCGTCCATGCAGCCGACGCGGAATCCATCCGCCTTCAGGATCCCCGACAGCTCGCGCACGTAGTCGGCGTGCTGCTCGCGGATCGGGATCAGCGCGACCTGCTCGGGCGCGATCCACAGCGGGAAACGACCGCCGAAGTGCTCGATCAGACCGCCGACGAAGCGCTCGAAGGATCCGAGCACCGCGCGGTGCACCATGATCGGCCGCTTGTGCGCGCCGTCCTTGTCCGTGTACGACAGGTCGAAGCGCTCGGGCAGATTGAAATCGCACTGCACGGTCGAGTTCTGCCACTCGCGGCCGAGCGCGTCGCGCACCTTGAAGTCGATCTTCGGCCCGTAGAACGCGCCGCCGCCCTCGTCGAGCACGAGGGCGAGGTGCGACTTGGCGGCCGCGGCCTTCAGCGCCTCGAGCGCGCGCTCCCACACCTCGGGCGAGCCGATCGCCTTCTCGGGCCGCGTCGCCAGGTACGCGGTGAACTGGAAGCCGAAGGTGCGCAGCGTGTGCGCGATCAGGTCGATCACGCCGGCGATCTCGTCGGCGAGCTGCTCCGGCGTGCAGAAGATGTGGCTGTCGTCCTGCGTGAAGCCGCGCACGCGCAGCATCCCGTGCAGCACGCCCGAGCGCTCGTAGCGATAGACGGTGCCGAGCTCGGCCCAGCGCAGCGGCAGCTCGCGGTACGAGCGGCCGCGGCTCTTGTAGATCAGGATGTGGCCGGGACAGTTCATCGGCTTGATCCGGTACAGGATCTCGTCGATGTCCATCGGCGAATACATCAGGTCCGCGTAGTTCTGCAGATGCCCGGACTTCTCGAACAGCTTCTCGCGCACGACGTGCGGCGTGTAGACGGGCTCGTAGCCGCGCGCGAGGTGCTCGCTCCACCAGAACGACTCGATCTCGCGGCGCACCAGGCCGAGGTTCGGGTGCCAGAACACGAAGCCGGCGCCGGCCTCGTCGTGCGTGCTGAACAGGTCGAGGTCGGTGCCCAGCTTGCGGTGGTCGCGCGCCTTGACCTCCTCGAGCCAGGCGAGGTGCGCGGCGAGGTCCTCCTTCGTCCAGAAGGCGGTGCCGTAGATGCGCTGCAGCATCGGGCGCTTCTCGTCGCCGCGCCAATAGGCGCCGGCGACGGTGGTGAGCTGGAACGCGAACTCGCGATCGAAGCGATCGATGTGCGGGCCCTCGCACAGGTCCTCCCAATCGCCGTGGCGATAGAAGGTGATCGCTTCGCCGGCGGGGATCAGGTCGACCGCCTCGACCTTGTAGCTCTGGCCCTGCGCGGCCATGCGCGCCTTGGCCTCGTCGCGCGTCAGGGTCAGGCACTGCATCGCGCCGGCCTTCTTCGCGATGCGGCGCATCTCGTCCTCGATGCGGCGCAGGTCCTTCTCCTCGAGCGCGCGCGGTTCGCCGTCCTCGCCGGGCGGGATCTCGATGTCGTAGTAGAAGCCGTGCTCGACCGCCGGGCCGAAGCCGAACTTCGCGCCGGGGAAGAGCTTCGCGACCGCCGAGGCCATCAAGTGGCTGACCGAGTGGCGCAGCGTCGAGAGCGGGAAAGGGCCGCGCTCGCGGGGATCGGTGGTGTCACAGCAGCCGGCTGCGTGCGGGGCGTGGGGGTCCGTTCCGGGGGTTGCCATCGGAGTTTCGTCGTCGTCGGGGATTCGCCGCCTCCCGACCTGGGAGGGGGCGCTCCCCCACGACCGCGGGCGCGGCCGACCCGGGAGGGCGCGCAGCGAATGTATTCGGGCGGCCGCGCCGGGTCTAGCTTCGCCGTAGGCCACTCGGATCTCGGGCGCGCACCGCTGGGAGGCAGGTTCGCTTCCGGGGATCTACGGCTGGACTGCCCCGATTGGTTGGGAGACGAGCCCGGCGCCCGCGGCATGACATGATGCCGCGATGCTGACTGCCTTCGCTCTCACGTCCGCAGCGCTCGCCGCGCAGGCTGCGACCGCCGCGCCCCAACTTCCGGAGCAGCAGGGCCAAGGCCTGCACGGCTACATCGGCTACGACAGTTCGGAGCCGACCGACAAGGCCGAGTACGGCATGGGAATGGGCTTCTACTCAGCGGCCTGGTCGCTCGTCGACCAACCGCTGCGGCACTTCCAGATCGGCCTCGCCAGCGGTTGGATCCTGCCCGACAACCGCGACAACAAGGACGTGCCGCTCGCGCCCGCCGGCACGCTCGCGCGGCAGTGGCAGGAGCGCGGACCGACGTGGGACAGCGTGTTCCAGACCGTCGAGGGCGGGCTCGGCTACTGGGCCGGCAATCGCTTTCGCTACGGGCCGCCCAAGTTCAGCATGAACGCGACCCCGCAGTGCTACGACTATGAGGTCGGCTCGCCGGGCTGGTCGTTCTTCTACGACACCGAGGCGTTGCGCGATGATCGGCTCGGCATCGCCCAGCTCAGCAATCGGCTGCTGATCCCGCCGGATGCGCTGCCGTTCGCCGAGGATCCGCGCGGTCGCTTCTTCGGCTACACGTACATGGCGCTGCCGTTCACCGATCCGGTGCCGGGCGCGAACGGCAAGGCGCCGACCGGCGCGCAGGCCTGGACCTGCTTCGTCAGCACGCGGAACTTCAAGGGGCCGATCGCGTACTACATCCCGGAGACGTGGAGCAAGATCGCCGACCTCTTCGACTATCCGTTCCTGCACGGTCGCGGTCTCGACGCTCGGCCCGGCCTGATGGGCGGCGGCGCGATGGAGATCAACACCGTGCCGCAACTCGTCGCGACGGCGCGCGACGGCACGCGCTGGTCGAAGATTCCGAAGTTGAGCTTTCCGGTGGACGAGGACGGCCGAGCGGTGCTCGTGCAGGACGTGACCTACTACTCCAAGCAGGCGCTGCACGACGCCTTCCTCGCCTGGCGCCGCGGCGGCGCCGCTCCGAGCGGCCGCTTCGATGCGAAGGGCGCGTTCGTGGCCAGGCTGAGCACGCGCACGCCCGGCTTCGCCCAGGACGGTCAACCGATCGAAGGCGTCGCGAACACCTTCGACACGCAGGTGTTCGACGACAACACCTGGGGGCTCGTGTGGAAGCAGGGTGGTCAGGCGCCGCGCGGTCAGTTCCCGCAGTACTACCGCCACGACGACGGCAAGCGCGTCGCGGTCGCCGCGAGCGACGTGCCCGCGGAGACCGGGCTGCGCGAGGCCGAGTTCGCGCTGGCGGAGCCGGGGCAGCCGTTCACGTCGCCCGAAGCAGGCGCGTGGACCGCGCCGGGCGCCGCCGCCGGGCCGTTCAAGGTCAGGCTCGTCGACGGCTCGCTGGTCACGTACCGGTGGTACCGCTTCGTCGACCAGCCGTCGTTTCAGCAGTACGCGTGGAGCCAGGAGAAGCGCGCGGCGCTGCAGGCCTTCGTCGAGCGCATCCACGGCGCGTGGCCGATCGATCGCGACTACATGCCGCCGCCGACGACGGGCGAGTTGGTCGCGCTCGATCCGGCGCTGCTGGTCACGCCGCCCAAGGGCCTCGAGGTCGGCTACGTGCCGATCGTCACGCGGCAGGAACGCGCGCCGTAGCGCGCGGGTCCCGGCGTCAAGGGGTGCCGCCGGACCCGTGCTCGTCGAGCCAGCGCTTCACCTCGCGGTACCAGACCAGCGAGTTGTTGGGCTTCAGCACCCAGTGGTTCTCGTCGGGGAAGTACACGAAGCGCGACGGCACGCCGCGCTGCACCAGCGCGTGGTACAGCTCGAGGCCGTGGTTGACCGGCACGCGCATGTCCTTCTGTCCGTGCACGACCAGCGTGGGGGTATTGAAGTTCGCGGCGCCGAAGTGCGGCGAGCCCTGCTCGAAGACCTGCTTCTGCTCGTCCGTCCAGTACGGCCCGAAGCGCCGCACCTCGCTCGAGTAGTCGGCCCCCATCTGCGTGTACCAGTTGTAGACCGCCGCGTGCGCGACGAGCGCGCGGAACGGGTGCTTGCGGCCCAGCAGGATCGAAGTCAGGTAGCCGCCGTAGCTGCCGCCGCCGGCGCTCATGCGCTCCCCGTCGATCCACGGCTGCGCGCGGAACCAGTCGCCGGCGCGGATCACGTCCTCGTACGGCAGCGTGTCCTGCTGCGGATTGATCGAGTCGGCGAAGGCCTGGCCGAAACCGCTGGAGCCGTGGAAGTTCGGCCAGCCGGTGACGTAGCCCCACGAGCCGAAGACCTGCGCGTTCCAGCGGAAGGACATGCCGTCGGTGATGCCGTTGTGCGGACCGCCGTGGATCAGCATGAACAGCGGGTACTTCTTCGCCTTGTCGAAACCCGGCGGGTAATTGACCCACATCTGGATCGGGTCACCGTTCGCACCGGTGTACGTGACGCTCTCGTAGGTGCCGAGCGCGGTGCCGGCGAGCAACTCGTCGTTCACGCTCGACAGCTTCGTCGCCGCGCCGCTCGCAAGATCGAGCTTCACCAGCGTCGACGGCTCGACGAAGCTCTGGCGCAGCGCGACGACGCAGTCGCTTGCGCGCGCGGCCGTCGATGGCGGCACACTCGTCGACACCGCCAGCGAGGCATAGCTCGGCGCCGTCGTGATCGCGCGCGGCGCGCCGTCGATCGGAAGTTCATAGACGCGCAGGGTGCCGGCGTCGTCGATCGAGCCGTACAGGCGCTTGGAGTCGCTCGCCCAGACCAGGCCGTCGGCGCTGCGATCCCAATCCGGCGCCACGGCGCGCAGCGTCCCGCTCGCGCGCTCGAGCAGCATCAGCTTGCGCGTGTCGCCGTAGAAACCGACGACCTTCTGACGTGCGAACGCGAGCCACTTGCCGTCGGGACTGTACTGCGGCACCGCGTCGGGCGCGCGGTTGCCCCGCGTGCGGTTCTGCGCGCTCTTCGAGCCGAGCGCGAGCGTGTAGACATCGCCGTCGGTGAAGTTCGCGGCCGGATCGGAGTCCGCCGTGAAGGCGACCTCGCGGCCGTCGGGTGCGATGTCGTACAGCGGGCTCTCCAACGGCACCGCGCGGCGCGGCAGCTCGAGCCCGGTGCCGAGCGTGATCGGTTCCGGTGTGCCGCCGTCGACGCCGACCGCGAACAGGTGCAGCTCGCGGTCGTCGACGAGCACGTCCCAGGCGCTGACCGGCGCGGCGTCCCAGATCATCGCCTTGCTCTTGGCGGCCTCGCGCTCGTCGAGCCGCTTCTGCTGCTCGTCGAAGGTCGCCAGATCAGTCCACACGCGCGACAGGAACGCGATGCGCTTGCCGTCGGGGAACCATTTGGGCTGCGCGACGCCGGTCGGCACGCTGGTCACGCGGCGCGCTTCGCCGCCGTCGAGCGGCAGCACGTACAACTGCGCCGCCTTGTCGTCGTCGCGCTGCGCGACGAACAAGACCTGCCTGCCGTCGGGCGACACGAGCGGCGAGCTCTCGCTCGCGACGTGCGTGGTCAGGCGGCGCGAGCCGCTGCCGTCGGTGCGCCACAGCCACAGGTCGGCCAGGCCCTTGTCGCTCGCGAGGTCGTAGCGTGTGACCGCGCAGATCGCGAAGGAGCCGTCGGGTGCCAGCGTCGGCGCGCCGAGGCGCTGAACCTGCCACGAGCGCTCGGCTCCGAACGGCGCGGGCTCCTGCGCGCGCGCGGGTGCGATCGACAGCAACGGGGCCGAGAGCACGAGGGCCGGGAACAGCAACTGCGGGATCTTCATCCGCACAGGATCGCGTCGCGAGGGCCGCCGCGCGAGGGCCTGCTCGAAGCCGAACCCGGCGCTTGCGACGTTCTTACAGCGCGGGCGTGAAAACGAAAATGGCGACCGGTGTCCGGTTCAGCCCCGTGCGCAGAGTCGGGCCCCGCCTGGAGCGGGCCCGTGTGGGAGGGGAAGGTGGGGAAGGGCTCTGCGTTGCTTGTCGGCTGAGCGGGCGCGGTCGCCGAGACCGTTATCGGACAAAGCCGTGGAAACCTGAATGGCCTCCCGCGCGTTCGGGAACGCGGGAACGGGCCGGGCTAGAATGCGCTCCGCATGCCCAGGCTGGGATCTCTCGCGCTCCGCTTCGCACTGTGCGCGCTGCTCGTCGGCCTGGCCTGCTCGCGGGCGCCGGCGAAACGCCCGAACCTCGTGCTGGTCGTGATCGACACGCTGCGCGCCGACCGCATGGCGCTGTACGGCCACGACCAGCCGAACACGCCGGCGCTGGAGGCCTGGGCCAAGGGCGGCACGGTCTGGGACACCTGCTACGCGCCGGCCCCGTGGACCGTCCCGTCGATGTCGATGCTGATGTCGGGCCGCCAGGTCATGCGCCGCGTCGGGTTCAGCGACGCCGACCGCGTGCCGCTGGCCGAGCACCTGGCGAAGCACGGCTACCGCTGCGGCGCGGTGGTCGCGAACGCGCTGCTGCGAGCGCAGAACGGCTGGAACCGCGGCTTCGAGTCCTACGTGCAAGACGATGGCACGCGGCAGAAGACCTTCGACGACGGCTGGCCCGGTGCGGAGGTCGTGGCGAAGGGCTTGCAGTGGCTCGACGGCCGCGGGGAACAACCGTTCTTCCTGTACCTGCACCTGCTCGACCCGCACCATCCGTACAAGCCGTACGCGCAGCCCGGCGGACCCGAGTTCAAACCCAAGCGGACCATCGAGCGCCGCGAACGGTTCCGCTCGATCCTGCCCGAGGCGCGCCGCGCGCAGTTGTCCGACGACGCCTACCTGGGCATCGAGCAGCGCATCGCGGCCTACGACAGCGAGATCTTCGAGGCGGATCAGGCCTTGGCGCAGCTGTTCGCCTACCTGGACAAGGCCAACTTGAGCGAGGACACGCTGGTCGTCGTGACCTCCGACCACGGCGAGTGCCTGTGGGAGCGCGAGGCCCCGAAGACCCAGCGCGGACGCGGGCTGTCGCACTTCCCGCAGCTGTTCTCGGGCCACGGCGAGGTGGTGTACGAGGAACTGCTGCGCGTCCCGCTGCTGATGCGCGGCCCGGGCGTGCCCGCCGGCGCGCGCGCGAAGCAGCACGCCAGCCTGCTCGACATCGTGCCGACCGTGCTGTCGCTGCTCGACGTGCCGACGCTCGGCCGCTCCGACGGCCGCGTGCTCGATCCGCGCGCCGCCGACGTGCCGCCGGAGCGCGTCGCCTACTTCACGCACACCTGCGCACTGACCGAGAACGGGCGCTGGAAGCTGCACCTGGGCAAGGGTCGCCGCGAGGCCAAGGAGCTCTTCCCGCCCGAGCTGTACGACCTCGTCAGCGATCCGCACGAGCGCGCGCCGATCGCGGATCCGGCGCGCATCAGCGCGATGCAGGCGCGGCTGGAGCAGTGGATGGTCGAATGGGACGACAAGGCCGCTCCGCTCAACGAGCAGGATCGCGCGGCCATGCGCGCGCTCGGCTACCTGGGCCAGGACGAGCGCGGCGACGGCATGGGCGCGGAACCCGATGAGGACTGAGTTCGCCTGGTTGGCGCTGCTGTGCGCGCTGCTCGCCGCTTGCGGCGAACCCGCGACCGAGTCGGAGCGCGCGCCCGCGGAGTTCCAGCGCGCGCACAACGTCGTGCTAATCGTGATCGACACGCTGCGCGCCGATCACCTGTCGTTGTACGGCCACGAGCGCGCGACCACGCCGCGCATCGACGCCTGGGCGGCCGGCGGCACGGTGTACGAGCACGCGTACGCGCCGGCGCCGTGGACGCTGCCGTCGATGACGATGCTGTTCACCGGCCGCCAGATCCTGCGGCGCGCAGGCGTGAAGGACCCCGATCGGGTGACGCTCGCCGAGCGCCTGCACCAGCACGGCTTCCAGACCTGCGGAATCGTCGCGAACGCGCTGCTGCGCGCGCAGTTCGGCTGGTCGCGCGGCTTCGACCACTACGATCAGGACGAGCACAAGCTCGACGCCGTCAAGGACGACGGCTGGCCGGCGGACCTGGTCGTGCAGAAGGGCCTGGATTGGCTGGCGCGGCGCGACGACCGCCCGTTCTTCCTGTTCCTGCACCTGCTCGATCCGCACTTCCCGTACCGCCCGGAGCCCGGCGATGCGTTCGAGCCGTTCGACCGGCCCGAGCGCCGCGCGGCCTTCACGGCGGCGCTGCCCGAAGCGCAGCGCGCGCAGCTGACCGACGAGGCCTACGCGGCCATCGAGCGCGAGATCGCGAACTACGACGCCGAGCTGCTCGGCGCCGACCGCGCGCTCGGCCGGCTCTTCGACACGCTCGATGCCGCGGGGCTGAGCGAGGACACGCTGGTGATCCTGACCAGTGACCACGGCGAATGCCTGTGGCAGCGGCCGATGGTCCCCAACAAGGGGCCGTTCCAGAAGTGCGTGTTCCCGCTGTTGTTCTCGACGCACGGCGAGCTCGTGTACGAGGAGCTCGTGCACGTGCCGCTCGTGATGCGCGGCCCCGGCGTGCCGCGCGGGTTGCGCTCGCGCACCGACGCAAGCCTGCTCGACATCGCGCCGACCGTGCTGTCGCACTTCGATCTGCCGTCGCTCCCGCGGCCGGGCGGTCGCGTGCTCGATCCGCGCGACTCGACGCCGCGTGCGGAACGGTATGCGGTCTTCGACACCGCGAACGCGCTGACGGTCGACGGTCGTTACAAGCTGCACCTGTTCCGCGGCAAGCCCGGCAGCGCGGAGTGGCAGCCGAGCGAGCTCTACGACCTCGAGCTCGATCCCGGCGAGCAGCGGCCGTTGCAGGACGCGGCGCAGAGCGCCGACCTGCGCGCGCGCCTGGAGGCCTGGATCCAAGGGCGCGCCGAGCAGGACGCACCCTTGACCCAGGACGAGCTGCGCGCGATGCGCGCGATGGGGTATCTCGGCGACGAGGTGCCCGAGCCGGGCCGGCGCTGACGCAAATTGGCTATTGGGCCACGGATTCCGTCCGAAAGTCTGTTGACAAGTTGTGCATCCGATGTTTATTCTGTAACTTGATAAACCGCCAGAATAAACTTCATGAGCGCTTCCCTCGACCCCATCGATCTGCGCATCCTGCAGCTGCTGCAGCCGAACGCGCGCATCAGCAATGCGGACGTGGCCCGCGAGCTGTCGATGGCCCCCTCCGCCATCCTCGAGCGCATCCGCAAGCTCGAGCAGCGCGGACTGATCCAGGCCTACGAGACGCGCGTCGAGCCGCGCAAGGTCGGCCTTTCGCTGACCGCCTTCGTGTTCGTGCGCGCCGATGAACCGCCGGCGGGCGGCCCCACGATCGGCGACCAGCTCGCCGCGCTCCCGGAACTGCTCGAGGTGCACCAGGTCGCCGGCGAGGATTGCTACCTCGTCAAGCTGCGCGCGCGCGACACCGACGACCTCGCGCGCGTGCTCAGCCAGCGCATCGGGGGCGTGCGCGGCGTGCGCAGCACGCGCACCACGATCGTGCTGGCGACGCACAAGGAAACCGCCTGCGTTCCGCTGGCGCACCCGGAGGCGCGCGATGAATGAGCGCTTCGGTCGGCGCGAGGCGCTCGAGCTCGTGCTGCTCGGCGCGATCTGGGGCTCCTCGTTCCTGTTCATGCGTGTCGCCGCGCCGGAGTTCGGCCCGCTGGCACTGATCGAGGTGCGCGTCGCGATCGCGGCGCTGCTGCTCGCGCTGGTCGCGGCCGCGCGCGGCGAGCTCGGCGCGCCCACGCACTGCCGCTGGCGGTCCTGGGCGCGCTGAACTCCGCGATCCCGTTCTGCCTGTTCGCCTATGCGACGCTGACGCTGCCGGCCGGCTACTCGTCCGTGCTGAACGCGACGACGCCGCTGTTCGGAGCCCTGGTCGGAATGCTCTTCCTGCGCGAGCCGCTCGGTGCGCGGCGCGGGCTCGGACTGTGCGTGGGCTTCACCGGCGTCGTGCTGCTGGTCTCGGGCAAGCTGCGCGCGGGCGCCGACGACACCGCGATCGGCGCGGGACTGCTGGCCGGGCTGCTGTACGCGATCTCCGCGCACTACACGAAGCGCAAGTTGGCGGGAGCCAGTCCGCTGGCGATCTCCGCCGGCAGCCAGATCGCGGCCGCCGTGCTGCTCCTGCCGTTCGCCTTGTGGTACTGGCCGCGCGAGCTGCCGAGTGCCGCGGCCTGGGGCTGCGCGCTGACGCTCGGAGCGATCTGCACCGCGCTCGCGTACATCGTCTTCTTCCACCTGCTGCGCCGTGCCGGCACGACGCGCTCGATGACGGTCACGTATCTGGTCCCGGTCTTCGGCGCGCTGTGGGGCTACGTGTGGCTCGACGAACCGGTGACGCTCACGCTGTTGTGCGGCGGCGCCGTGATCCTGCTCGGCGTGCTGATCGTCAATCGCGCCCCGTCTCCCAAACCCAACGCCCCCACTTCCCAGCCATGCCCGAATCCCCCGCCGCGACCTGCCCCGTGACCGCGATCCCCGCGCGCGCCGAGCGTCCGGCCGCTCAGTCTGAAGCGGCCGTATCGAGCTCGACGAGCAGATCGCGCCGCCCGACGGCAACGTCGCGCAGGATGCGCTCCGGCTGCCCGGCGCGGACGCCCGGTTCGAAGAAGTGCAGGTCGACCTGCTCCTCGGCGATCCCCTTCAGCTCGAAGGCTCCCTGCGCATCGCACTGCGCGTAGCCGGCGCGCCCACCGGTCGCAAGTTGTGCGACCACGTGCCAACCACTGAGCGGCCGCCCGGCCCCGCGCTCGAGCAATCGCCCGGCGAGCACGGGTGCGCGCTCCAGCCGCAGGTCCTGCGCGAGGGACTGGCCGACGGCGAGTTCCAACTCGGGCGACAGCGCGACGCCCGCGGGTCCGGCGGCGCGAATCCGATGCTTGCCGGCGCTCAGGCCGTGCACCGCATAGGGTTCACCGATGCGCGCGCGCAGTTCGACCACCTCGAAGCTCCCCGGGATGCCGGCAATGATCCAGACGGAGTCGCGGTCGTCGTCGTTCCCGGTCGATGCGGGCAGCTCACCGGCCTCGAGCCTGCCGTGCACGCTCGCGCCCGGCACGAGACGCACGTCGTGCACGCGCGTCTCGCCGGGCACCAGCGCGAGGGTCTCGAGCCACGGCGCGTCGTGTGCGCCGCGCACACGCAACTCGAGCGCCCCGCTCGGCACGGCCGGGAACACGTACTCGCCCTTGCGATTGGTGCGCGTGCGCAGCGCGACACCATCGCATTCGAGGATCTCGCGCGGCGCCGGCTGAAGGCCGATGCGCAGGTCGGCATCCGCCGCCGGCCGGCCATCGGAACCGAGCACGACGCCGCGCAGCTCCACGGCTCCGGGCGAGAGCACCAGTTCGACCACGCCGCGACCGCCCGGTTCCTGTGCGCCCCCGGCCGCTAGCACGGCCTCTTCGCACACGAACCCGGGTTTCCAGCCGACGATGCGGCGGTCCTTCGGCACGTCGCGCAGCGTTGCGAGCCCCTGCGCGTCCGTCCGCGCGATGGCCGCGCCGAACATGAAATGGTGCAACGAGGAGAACCCGATCGCGGCCCCCTCGATCGGCGTGCCGGTCGTATCGACGACCCGCACGTCGATGTCGCGCCCGCGGGCGAGCTCGATGTCGTACCGCCGCTGTTCGTGCGCGCCGACCTCGAGCGTCTGGTGTTCGCCGCGATCCGGGCGCAGGCCGAGCGGGCCCGAGCAATCGGGGAACAGCAGGCGGCCGCGGGCATTGGTCAGACCGCGCCGAGCGGAGCGCTGCACGTCCGGGCTGTCGAGGTGCAGCACGACCACCTCGACGGACTCGGCCAGCGAGCCGTCCGACCAGCGCACTTCGAGCTCGAGCGAACCCGCTTCCAGCACCGCCGAGGCGGCCGTTGCGACCACCGCGCTCGGTTCGGTCGCGCTGGCGACATCGCTGCGCGCGCCGGGCGGGGCAGCGAAGTCTTGGTCGAGAGCGGCCCGCGGCTCGAACGCGTCGGCCGCCGCGATGCTCAGCTCCTCCGGCGAACGAGCGTCTTGGCGCTTGAACCACCACAGCGTCGCGAGCAGCGCCACCCCCACCGCGAGTGCGAGCGGCCAGGCGAGTTGCACGCCGGCGAGCCCCCCCGGCGCGGCGGCGGCC
>Ga0194131_10008725_pt1 | contig 13075 bp, 10 predicted proteins | sample TA2KigO120mmetaG_FD_148631 | JGI IMG/M metagenome (GOLD analysis project Ga0194131, IMG submission 148631) | Freshwater microbial communities from Lake Tanganyika, Tanzania - TA2015053 Kigoma Offshore 120m | ecosystem: Environmental > Aquatic > Freshwater > Lake | place: Tanzania: Lake... | reverse complement strand
GCCTTCCGGATGCGTTTTCACGAAGTGGTCTCCGCGCGTGCCACCCCGACCGACTTTATTCAGAAACTGACCATCGATACCGAACTTGAATTGAGCGAAATCACCCCGCGCATGGTCAAACTCCTCAAAATGCTCGCCCCCTTTGGCCCGGAAAACCACCATCCCGTGTTTGTCACCCGCCGGTTGTCGCTCGTGGGCGGTCCCAACTTGATCGGAAACGAGCGTAACCATCTTAAATTCCGTGTCCGAAAAGGGGACCAGGTCTTCGAGGCCATCGGGTTTGGTATGGCCGGATACGCGGACCGACTGCGCGCAAACCCCGATGCCATCGACCTTGCCTATACCGTCGAAGAAAATACATGGAACGGTCAGACGACTATTCAGTTGCGTCTCAAAGACATCGGTGCGGGAGAGCCGGATGGACCGTCCCGGTAGGACTGTCTCCGCATTTTTTCGCGTTTTTCGGAGTACGGTGTGACACTGCTTGATCGTCTTTTCAACGGAGACCGGCTGGCATTGGCGCGTGTCATCACGTGGCTCGAAAACGACCCCGACCGACGAGAGAGACTGATGTCCGTGCTTTTTTCGCGTACGGGCAAGGCCAGACGTATCGGCGTGACCGGCCCGCCCGGCGCGGGCAAAAGTACACTGATCGACCGGTTGATCGTCCGCTTCCGGTTGCAAGGGTTTACCGTCGGTGCGGTAGCGGTAGACCCCACAAGCCCGTTTACCGGCGGTGCACTGCTCGGAGACCGACTCCGAATGCAAAGCTTGTGGTCCGATCCCGACGTGTTTATCCGTAGTCTGGCGGACCGCAACCATGCGGGGGGTCTGTCGCCCGCTACGGCGGACGTAATGACCGCGTTGGAAGCCGCCGGGAAACAAGTGATCCTCGTAGAAACCGTCGGCGTGGGACAGACCACGCTCGACATCGCCGATCTTGCCGACACGACCATGGTCGTGCTGACACCGGAGTCCGGCGACAGCGTGCAAGCCATGAAAGCCGGTCTTATGGAAGTAGCAGATATCTTGGTCGTCAATAAGGACGACCGCACGGGTGCGAGCCATTTTGCCTCCGAATTGCGCAATGTCCTGGAGATGCGACATAATGAAAGCGGATGGCGCCCGCCGGTGCTAAGAGCCAGCGCGCGCGACGACACCGGTATCGAGGCCGTATATGAACAGTTGAACACCCATTTGGCCTTTTTATCGCAGTCCGACCGTCTGTACCAGCGCCGTCTGCGCCAAAGCCGTGCCGCTATCACCCGCGCCCTCTCGGAAGAAATGCGCCGAAAAGTCGTATCGCACCCGGACTACGACACCCTGATAGACGGTCTTTGCGTATCCGTGGCGCGGCGAGAGAAGACCCCGCAAGATGCCGCGCGAACCGTAATGGCCCGGACGGCTTAGACACGCGGGAGAAGATATGGAACGAAATATACGTGTACTTGTGGCAAAACCAGGTCTGGACGGCCATGACCGGGGTGCCAAAGTGGTGGCGAGCGCCTTGCGCGATGCGGGGATGGAAGTCATCTACACGGGACTGCGCCAGACCCCGGAGATGATCGTAGAAGCGGCGGTTCAGGAGGACGTGGATGTAGTTGCGCTCAGCATCCTCTCCGGAGCGCACATGACGCTCTTTCCTCGTGTCCTGCGTCTGCTCCGGGAACACGGGGCCGGTCACATGCTGTTGACGGGCGGTGGCGTCATCTCGAAAACCGACATGGAAACGCTTGCCGCCGAAGGGGTGGGGCGGCTTTTCGGACCCGGAACGCCTACGCGCGACATCATCGCCTATATCCGTGAAGAAGTCGCCAAACGCCGTACCACTCAGGAAACGCTTGACGACGTATAGCCTATAGCCTGTCCCTTTTTTCAAAGGAGCCATATATGTCGCTGTGGAGAAAGGCTGCCGTATACGCCGCAACTTTTGTTTGCATGGCCTCCGTCGTTCAGGCCCAAATCCCCAAAGCCGCCGCAGACCTCGTTCTCAAAAACGGGGTGATTTATACCCTCGAAACGGAACGTCCCAAGGCACAGGCGATTGCCATCGTCGGTAACCGGATCGTCGTCGTCGGAACCGACGCGGACGTCGCACCCTATATCGGAGCCGATACGCGCGTGATCGATCTCAAAGGGCAGACCGTGTTGCCGGGTCTCAAGGAAAGCCACGGCCACCTGATCGGCATCGGGCGCGCGCGCATGATCGTCAATCTGGTAGGAGCCAAAAGTTATAAAGAGGTCATAGATAGGGTAAAGGCGGCGGTTCCGGGGGTAAAACCCGGCGAGTGGATCACAGGAGGCGGCTGGCATGAGGAAAAATGGACCGATCGCACCTCGCTGACCATCCGGGGGTTTATGACACATCATGACCTTAGCCGGGCCGTTCCGGACAACCCCGTCTATCTCACCCGCGCCGACGGGCACGCCGGGTTTGCCAATGCCAAAGCCATGCAACTCATGGGCATTACGGCCAGTACGAATGCGCCGTCCGGCGGCGAGATCATCAGGGACAAAACGGGCAATCCTACCGGTGTGTTTGTAGACAAGGCGCAAGCGCTGATCAAAGTGCCGCCCATGACGGACAGCCAGACCCGTCAGGCGCTTGAATTGGGTATCGAAGAATGTCTGGCCAACGGCATCACCATGTTTGACGATGCGGGCGTAGGGGCGGAGACGATCAAAATCTACCGCGAATATGCCGGACAGAACAAACTCGACATGCGTGTCTACGTGATGGCAGCCGGGCTTTCGACGATGCGCGCGCTGGGCAAACCGGAAGTCGGCACGGGTAACGGCTTTCTTGACGTGCGCGCGGTAAAGCTGGTCGCCGATGGGGCGCTTGGTTCACGCGGCGCAGCGCTTCTCGAACCCTATCACGACGATCCGGGCAACTCCGGGTTTTATACCGTCGAACCCGAATCCGTCTATACCGCCGCAAAATACGCGCTGGAAAACGGCTGGCAGGTCTGCACCCACGCCATCGGTGACCGCGCCAACCGGATGATGCTCGACATGTACGAAAAAGCCATGAAAGAATACCCGCATGTAACCGACCACCGGTTTCGCGACGAACATACCCAGATCATAGATGAAGCCGAAATCCCACGTTTTGCCAAACTCGGCGTTATTGCCTCGATGCAGGGTATACACGCCACCTCCGATCTGCCGTGGGCCGGCGACCGTCTGGGACAGGCGCGGACACTCGAAGGCGGATACGTATGGCAAAAACTCCTCAAAGAAGGAGTCAAAATCATCAACGGCACCGATGCGCCGGTCGAACATGTAAGCCCCATCGCCTCGTTCTACGCCAGCGTCACCCGGCAAAGCCCCGAAGGAAAACCGTCGGGTGGTTTTTCTCCGGATCAGCGCATGTCGCGAGAAGAAGCACTTCGCTCGTACACGCTCGACGCGGCCTTTGGCTCTTTCCGGGAAAAAGACCTCGGATCGGTCGCCCCCGGCAAACTGGCCGATTTTACCGTGCTCTCCAAAGACATTATGACCGTCCCGGAAGACCAGATTCTCCAGACCGAAGTCGTATACACAATCGTAGATGGAAAAGTGCGCTACGAGAGAAGCAAAGCCGCTGTACCGTAAAGACTTCCACGCAAACGACGCAGATATCTTTCCGGGGAGAGGAACCAAATCGTCCTCTCCCCGTTTCCATATACAGAGACTATTAACGCTTGACGGACAAATTAAGGCGTTGCATATTTAAAAGTCTGTGTTTTGCAACCGGTTGCATAGTGCGTCCGGGCAAATGAAAGGTGGGCGGGGATGGGAAAAAACGTCCGGATAGAAAAGGGACTGGTGGCGTTTTTTCTGGTTCTTGCCGCGCTACCCGTTTTTGCTGGGTCTTCCGCCACCGAGATCGTCCGCAAGGCGCAACAAAAAATTGACCGCGCCAAGTCGCTGTCCGCCGATTTTTCGACAACGACCCAACTGAGCGTCATCGGTAAAAAGAGTACGATATCAGGGCGTCTTTTCGTGTTGTACGGACAGAACAAAATCCGACTCGAACAGCCCGAACAGACCATCGTGTCGGATGGAAAATCGGTCTGGACTTTTGCCGTGGCAAACCGGCAAGTCGTTGTGACCCATGCGGAACGTGACGGAATCGGCGCAAGACCGGACGAACTGCTCAGGTACGCCGACCGATACATCCCGGTGTTGATCGGTCAGGAAACACTCGACGGACAGGTCTGCCACGTACTCAAACTCACGGCAAAAAATCCACACCTCTCTCCGTCCGAATTGCAGGTGTGGGTGGATGCCACCGCGTTTTTGACCCGGAAAATGGCCTTTCGGGATGAGGCAGGCTCCGAAACCGTGATACGGTTTTCAGCGATCCGTCTCGATGCGTCACTCCCACCGGACATTTTCCGGATGACTGTGCCAAAGGATGTAGAACTGGTGGATCTACGGTAAGTTTTTGCAACAGCCCACATATTTTTGCGTGTAATAAACAGAGCGCGCCGTCTTCGGTTCGATCTGCTATCGTTACAGGAGATCGTCATTGCCACAGATAGGTATTGCCAGTCTCGGATGTTCGAAAAATCTTGTAGACTCGGAAGTCATGCTGGGACTTCTGACCCGCGCCGGATATACGGTAACGGACGACTATCAGGAGGCGGAAGTTCTTATCGTCAATACCTGTGCCTTTATCGGTCCGGCCAAGCAAGAAGCGATCGAGACCATCCTCGAAATGGCCAAGTTCAAGGAAGATGGTCGGTGCGGCGCGTTGGTCGTGACAGGGTGCATGGCACAGCGGTATTCAAACGAACTGATGGCCGAACTACCGGAGGTGGACGCCATCCTCGGTGTGCATCAGTACCCGCAGATCGTGGAAACGCTCGACCGACTTCGAGCGGGGATCCGTGACACGGTGCGCGAAATACGCCGGACCCCGCTTTCTACGGACTATTCGTATCCACGGCTTATTACGACACCCGCGCATTCGGTGTATCTTAAAATCGCCGAAGGCTGCGACCGCCGATGTACCTTTTGCATCATCCCGGCGATCCGAGGAAAACAGCAAAGCCGGACCGTCGATTCGCTGGTCCGGGAGGCGGGGGAACTGGCCTGTCAGGGGGCGGTGGAACTCAACCTGATCTCTCAGGATACCACTTGGTACGGAAAAGACCTCCCCGACCCCGCCACCTTGCCGCAACTGCTTCGCGCGCTTGACCGGGTGGAAGGTATTCGCTGGATACGTCCGTTGTACAACCACCCCGTCCGTTTTACGGACGAGTTGATCCGGACCATTGCAGACCTCGAACACGTCTGCAAATACATCGACATGCCGCTTCAACACATCTCGGACCGTATGCTGACCGCGATGAACCGAGAGACGACGCGCCGCGAGATCGAAATCCTGCTGAAACGCATCCGCAAACACATTCCGGGCGTTACTCTGCGCACCACCTTTGTCGTCGGATTTCCCGGAGAAACGGACCTTGATTTCGAAACCCTTTGCGATTTTGTTTCCGATACGGGTTTTGACCGGGTGGGTGTCTTCCCCTATTCGCTCGAAGAACATACCCCCGCGGCCCGGTACGCGGATCAGGTTTCCGATATGGTAAAAACGGAACGACACGACCGCCTTATGGAAATTCAACGCGATATTTCCATGCACCGCAACCAAGCCTATGTAGGGCGTACGGTTCAGGTGCTCGTGGACGAAGTCGATGCGGACGGCGAGGCGGTGGGCAGGACCGAGGCGGATGCGCCGGAGGTGGACAACGAAGTGCTGTTGAGTGGAAACGACTTGGTTCCGGGAACCTTTGTCGAGGCGGCGATTACCGATGCGTTGGAGTACGATCTGGTGGGGAGCGTCGTACGGGTTTCCCGCCCGGCACTGCTGCAGATCGGCGGTTGAGAGAACGAAACACCGCCTGCTTTTGGAGCGACCGAATTTTCTTTTATGAGGATGAACGGATGATGAAGATGTCCCGCCCGATGGGATATGTCTGCTGGATGTTGACGGTGTTGACCGTCTATGTAACCGGATGCGCACCACCCGCGCCCAAGCCCGACTGGGCCGCCGAGGTGCTCTACGAACACGCCATGAAGCGCATGGAAAAAAAGGATTGGGTGCGTGCCAACGAAGCCTTCCGAATGCTTACCCTCAACCATTCGGGTAGCGATCTGGTAGACGATGCGCTTTACTATCTCGGCGAAACGCATCAGAAAATGAATGAACACGCCGTAGCGGTCGTCACGTTCAAAAGACTTCTGCGTGATTTTCCACAGAGTCCGTTTGCCGACGAAGCGCAGTACCAACTGGCCGTCTCGATCTACGAACAATCAAGCGCTGTACAGCTTACGCAGGACAAGACGTTCGAGGCCATCCGGGAGCTTCAGATTTTTCTCGACGAATATCCGGACAGCGAATTAGCGCCCAAAACCAACGAGATCCTCCAGAAGGCTTATGACAAGATTGCCGAAAAGGACTACCGGATCGGTCATCTGTATTTTCGTCTCAGCGATTGGGAGGCGGCGCGGTTGTATCTCACCGAGATGGTCGAGGAGTTTCCCATGAGCCGATGGGCTTCCTACGCGCAGTACAAGATCGCCGAAAGCTATGCGCGCGAGAAAAAGTGGGACGAGGCCATACAGCGCTATGTGCTGTTTATAAAGAGCTATCCCGATCACGAGTGGTGGGCTTCGGCGCGCGTCCGGCTTGAAGAGATCAGAGACTACGTGGCGGCAGAGCGAAAAGACGGCGCGGAAAAGCCGGCCCACCTTGCTACCCCGCCTGACGGTTCGACACCGCTCACCAAAAACCCGCCCGCCAGCACGGGTGGTCTCAGCCCTTGACCCTCCTTGGCGTCGTTTCTCCCGAACGGCCCCTTTCCTATGTCTTATTCCCGACTCGGCGTTTACGGGGGTACGTTCAACCCCCTCCATATCGGTCATCTCATTATCGCGCAGGAATTTTACGAGCAGTGCGGACTCGATCGAGTGTTGCTCATGCCGTCGGCGCGACCGCCACACAAGGCCCCTGACGGGATCGCCCCCCCTGAAGACCGCTATCGGATGGCGCTGGCCGCCGTCACACACGACAACCGCTTCGAGGTGTCCGATCTGGAAATCAGACGCCCCGGTCTTTCCTATACGATAGAGACGCTCGAGGCGCTTAGGGAGACCTACGGTCCGGGCTGTCGACTTTTCTTCGCCATCGGTATGGACAGCCTTGTAGACATGGGCACTTGGCGCGATCCGGATCGGGTTTTTGGGTTGGCCACCATCGTGGCGGTGGCGAGACCGGGTGTAGACATCCGACTAGCGCCAACACCGTGGCGTGATCGTGTGATCACGCTTCAAACCCCCGAAGTGGATATTTCATCGACGGATATCAGACGGCGGGTGGCCGAAGGCCGGAGCATCCGGTATCTCGTTCCTGAATCGGTGGAACGCTATATTCGAGAACACCGGCTATATACGGCTTAAAAGTCGAGCCGCTCGGCGTACATGATTTTGAGTTCGCGGGTGGGGGCTGCGGAACCGATTCGGTTGTCGAGAATATTACGCAGGTCGAACGCCAAGCCAACATTGCCTCCGAGAACGACCCGTACCCCGACGTTCATATACCCCTTGTCGGCTCCGTAACCGAGCAGTCCCAGATTGTCGTTGCGTGCAAAATCGTATTCGGCGAGGATGGAGAGGTGGTCGTTGATGGATTTCTGTGCGCCAAGAAAGGCACTGAGACGGCTGTCTTTGTCTTTGTTTTCCACGCTGTAGTTCATCCCACCCAGAATTTCCAGCGTGCCCGCAATGTTGAGTTTGCGGCTGACCGCGGCGTAAAACCCTCTGGATTTGACCTGATACCGGTTGAGGTTGTCGTCATAGGGGCCATAGCCTTGCGACTCAAAGCCTATGGCGACGTTGGGCGCACGGTCGTTCTCCCGGACCATGAGATATTTGATCGCTACTTCCGGACGGGGATTCCAAGTGGTTTTTCCGGTTCCGATGAGATTGGTTCCTCCAAACGAAATCCCCAAGATGAGCCGTTCGGCAATACCGGCATAGATACCGCCCAACAGACCGTCATTCGCCGAAATACGCATTTCCATGCTGCCACTGCCTTTGGGCAGGACGTGGGCGGTAGGAAGGTCGATCAGATGCTGGGGATGCAGCGTTTCGTCCTGCGTTTGTGCGGCGGCCTGACGGTCGAACGCGCAAAAAATCGACGCCAGCAAGGCGGACCACAGGATTTTTCGGGAAAAGAAAGAGTCCATACAACCTCCTCACGCAAATCCACTATTTCAGAGGTGGGCGGCCTCAGGAATCGGGGCGGCGATGCCGCCACTTTGACGGCATAAATGCCCAAACCCAATCTACTCTGTCTATCCCCGTATACGTTTCAGGGTGTTTTTCGTTGCACGATCTGCCCGTAAAGCCGCCGGGCGTTCTGTTCGAGTGTTTCGATCGTTTCCGTATTTTCCAGTACGTGATCGGCCCAGCGCCGCTGGCGCTCGTCCGGAACCTGAGCGGCGATGCGCTGTTCCGCCTCTGCGTCGGACAGCCGGTTTCGTTGGATCAATCGCATTTTGCGAACCGGTGCCGGAGCGGTCACCAGCACCACCGTATCTGCAAGGTCGGTCGGTCCGGTTTCGATAAGCAGGGCGGCGTCCACCAGGATAGTCCCGTCAAACCCTGATTTTCGTTTTTCCGCAATGCGCCGCCGTATTTCGGCGCGTATGGCCGGACGAACGATGTGGTTTAGGGTATGACGGGCTTTTTCGTCTCCGAATACGATACCTCCGAGCACGCGTCGGTCGATGGTTCCGTCCGTTCTTTGAATACTGAAACCGAAGCGTGCTGTAAGTGCGTCCCGGATCGGTGGAGAATCCAACATACTGTGTCCGATGCCATCCGCGTCGATCACAAAAGCGCCAAGAGATTCGAAAACCCGCGCTACGGTAGACTTTCCGGAGGCGATGCCGCCCACTACACCGATGACCGTACCCATGTCCTTACCGGCTGTCCTTCTACCCGGTCCTTTTCAAACCGGTATGGGTGCTGTTTGTCATACGGACTCTTCGATGGGGCCGGTTCCGTTGCCTTCGACTGCCGGTTCCGGGGCGAACAGACCGGCGGGCTCTCCGGTGAGACGGACGGACACCATTTTGGACGCGCCCGGGTCTTCCATGGTGATGCCGTAAAGATAATCGGCGGCTTCCATGGTGCGTTTGTTGTGGGTGACCACGAGAAACTGGGTATCGCGAGCGAACTGGCGAAGCGCCGCCGCGAAACGTCGGACATTGGCGTCGTCGAGCGGGGCGTCCACCTCGTCAAAGACACAAAACGGACTCGGTTTTACCAAATAGATGGCAAACAGCAGGGCGATGGCGGTCAGCGCCGTTTCTCCGCCCGACATGAGCGCGATGCTCTGGAGACGTTTGCCGGCCGGGCGCGCCATGATCTCGATGCCTACTTCGAGGGGATCGCCGTCGTCGAGCAGCAGGTCGGCCTCGCCGCCTTCGAAAAGCGCTTGAAAGGTCTTCATGAAATTGTGGCGGACTTCCTCGAAAGTGTCGAGAAACCGAGCGCGTGCCGCCCGATTCATTTTGACGATGGTTTTTTCCAGATTTTCCTTGGCCTCTACCAGATCGTCCCGCTGGTCGGTCAGAAAATCCAGACGCTCTTTGGCGGCGTTGTACTCTTCTACCGCAGCCATATTGATCGGGCCGAGTTCGTTGATTTTTCGTTCTACGTCTTCGAGCAAGGCCTCCGCCGTTCCGGTGTCAAACGTCTCCATCCCTTCGATACCAGGTACTTCGGCCATCTGTTCCGGGTCGGCGTCGTAGCGGTTCATCATGATCCGACGGATTTCCTGTCCCCGCATGTATAGTTCGGCGTCCTGAAGTTCCTGTTCATGTATCTGCTCTTGGACGACAGAGAGCAACTTTCGGACTTCCTGTGCTTCGACTTGGAGCGCACGGATTTCGTCTTGCAGGGTTCGGTGTTGGTTTAGCGCCGCGTCTCTGCCGAGTTCTTTTTCACGCCGGTCGGCGTACAGGGTTTTAAGTTCCTCTTCTCCCTGTTCCAAGGTCCGGTTGAGTTCGCCCGTTTGCTGGCCGGCCTGTGCAATTTCCTGCTGGCGTTGCTCGTAGGCGGTCGTGAGTCGTTCGAGTTGCTGGGAGAGGCTTTCGGATGTGGTGCGCAGTTCGTTGCAACGGCTTTCGAGCGAGATAAGCGTTACACGCGCTTCCTGCGCCTGATGCGTTAGGCGTTGGTTTTCGGCTTCTATTTGAGCAAGATCGTCCTGCGCTTCCCGATCCGTTGTCTCAGCCTCTTCGCGCTCGCGTGCCAGACGACTTAGCGCCTCCCGGTCGGGTTTGAGCCGTTCGACCGCTTCAGCGATCCGTATTTGTGTCTGGCCTATTTCGTCGGTCAGTTGTTTTTCGCGTTCGGTACACTGTTTGTATTGAAATTCGATTTGCTGGACGCTCTGGTTGATCCCGTTGTACGTCGTCTGCTGTTCGCCCAACAGACGGTCGGTTACGGTGCGTCGTTCAAGTAGTTCGTTAAGCCGCGATACCATATCGGACAGTCGAACGACGAGTGTTTCGCGTTCGGTACGCAGGGTGGTCATCTCTGCTTCGAGCGTTTCGATGCGGACGTTACGGCTTAAAAGATGCATATCTTCGGCGGGTGCTCCGCCACCGGTTATCACGCCGACAGGGTCCACTACCTCGCCCGTAAGCGACAGCAGTCGCCATCCGCGTCCGTCGTCAAAAAGCGGGGACAGACGGAGCGCGGTATCCAGATCGCGGACCAGCACGGCATGGGAAAGAAAGTAGGAAACGACGGGTTCAAGCGTTTTGGATGTCTTTACATAGTCCGACGCACGACCGACGATCCCAGGATCCGTCGAAGGAAGCGCGTCGGGTGAAGATCGGCGTCCGGCAAAACGGTCGAGCGCGACAAAGGAAGCCGCGCCTTCGCCTCGGTCGGACAGATAGCGTATCCCCTCGCGGGTTCGTTCCGTATTGTCGGCGATCATATACTGAAGCGTGTCGCCCATAAACGCTTCGATGATGGGGGCGTAGCCGGGGTCTACTTCGACGGAACCGGCGAGTACACCGCTCAGTCCTTCGATACGAGGGCCGTCGAGCAAAAGCGCCCGCACCCCCTGACCATATCCTTCGTACTGCTCCTGCATCCGGACCAGCAGACCGTGTTCGCGCTCTTTGCCCGCCATCTGGGTGTCCAGCGAAGACTGACGCTCTCGGGTTTCTTCGCGTTCGTGCTGGAGCGTTCCGATTTGTTCGTCGATTTCGGTTTTGAGTGCGCGATTTTCTTCCATCCGCCGGACCGCGTTTGTCAGTTCCTTGCGGGCGGTTTTGAGACGTTCGTCGAGTGTTTTGAGTTCGTCGGTCAACCGCGTCCGTTGTTGTTCGGTTTCGTGTTCGCGGTGACGCAGTCCGTCGAGAAGGTTTTCCAAAGCGGTCGTTTCGGCGCGTTTTTCGGTCAGACGCTGTACGAGGTCGAGACGGCGGCTCTGGAGCGTACGAACGGCTTCGCGGCGTCCGGCGAGCTGTCCGGCAAAGACGCGCGCGCCAGCCTCGCGTTCGTCAAACGCCCCCCGCGCCTGTTCTAAAGCCGCGGCCATGCCGTCAAGTTCTTGCTGTGCCCGGTCGCGGCGGATGGAAATCTGCTCGCGGTCGGTCTTGAGTTGTTCACATTCCCTTTGGGCCGTCTCCAGACGTGCATCCAGCCCGTTGCGCCGCGTGCGGGCGACCAGCACCCGCTCGTTGAGCGCACGGATGCGTTCGTCGCAGTCGTTTACCGCGTGCTGACGTTCGGAGAGCGTCCGTTCTTTTTCGGTCAGTTCGAGTTGGAGTCCTTCAATCCTTGTTTCGGCAGTGGATACCCGGCCGGACAGCGCGACCTTGTCCTGCGACAGTGCGTGCAATTTTTCCCGCACCGGCTCACCTTTTTCTCGAAGTCCGGCGTACTCATAATAGACGACCGCGAGTTCGATGGCTTTGCGGTCCTGCGTGAGTCGTTGAAAACGTTCGTATTTCCAGAGTTGGCGGCGGAGCGCCGAAGCGTTGCGCTCCACTTCTTCGAGCAGGTCGGCGATACGCAGCAAGTCTTGCTGGGTACTCTCCAGCTTTCGCTCCGCGAGCCGTCGGCGCGTCTTGTACTTGTTGATCCCCGCGGCTTCTTCGATCAGATGCCGGCGTTCGAGAGGACTGCCGTTGACCAACGCATCCACCATGCCCTGTTCGATGATCGAATAAGCATGCGTACCCATGCCGGTGTCGAGCAGAAGATCGGTGATGTCTTTGAGCCGACACGGCACTTTGTTGAGAAAATACTGGCTTTCGCCCGAACGAAAGTAGCGGCGGGTAAGTGTCACCTCGCTATATTCGATAGGAAGCCGTTGTTCCGCGTTGTCGATGGTAAGCGACACTTCGGCCATACCGAGGGGTTTGCGTGTGGCCGTGCCGTTAAAGATGATGTCTTCCATCCGCTCGCCGCGTAGCGATGTGGCGCGCTGTTCGCCCAGCACCCACCGGATCGCGTCTACGACATTGGACTTGCCACAGCCGTTGGGGCCCACCACGGCGGTGATGCCGTCGCTAAACTTGATATCCAATTTGGAGGCAAACGACTTAAACCCTATGATCTCTACGTGGGATAAACGCATGATGCTCAGTCCTGTAGCTTACCCAAAACAGTTTCGGGCCGGGTGCGGGGCAAAAAACGGCGGTTCCGAAATGCGAGAGCGGGACGACAAGGGCAAAGACGGTTGAAGAATATCTTAACGTATGTTGAATATTACCATATATTGGGGGCTTGTCAAGGGTTTTATACCGCATGTAGGGCAGGTTCTTGAGGGGAAGCGTGATGTCCGGTACAGATATAACCGTCATCATCCCGGTGCTTAACGAAGAGGATTCGATCGGGCGGGTGTTGCGTGACATACCGGTGGGGTGCGTCGCGCGCATGATCGTGGTGGACAACGGTTCGACGGACCGGACCGCCGAGGTTGCGACGGCGGAAGGGGCGCTTGTGGTGCGCGAGCCACAACGTGGCTACGGCGCCGCGTGTCTGCGTG
>Ga0194131_10008724_pt1 | contig 13075 bp, 13 predicted proteins | sample TA2KigO120mmetaG_FD_148631 | JGI IMG/M metagenome (GOLD analysis project Ga0194131, IMG submission 148631) | Freshwater microbial communities from Lake Tanganyika, Tanzania - TA2015053 Kigoma Offshore 120m | ecosystem: Environmental > Aquatic > Freshwater > Lake | place: Tanzania: Lake... | reverse complement strand
CGACGACGAATTTACCGTCTGGAATACTCAATTGCTCTCGTAAGTCCACGCAGGCATCTTCGCTTTCATTCGGCGGATCCACTCCGTTATGAACCACCCGAATTGGGTTTATCTCGGAATTGAATCCTCGCCGCTCCAACAAGGTTAAGCGGGTTGCCCGAGATACCGCAACCAGATCGGTAACCCATCGCTGCACGGCAAGATCCAACAGCGCCTCGACATTATGACGCAACGGCCTCCAGCGTCCTGCGGCATGATGCACTAACAAAAGCCGAACGGGGATTCGCACAGCAGTCGCCGACCATAAGACACCCAGACAACTCCACGCACCCGGGTAGGCGCCATTGTCTGAAATTAGCGCATCAAACGGGCCATGACTCTTCAACAGGCATGAGGCTTTTCTTTTCCAGATCCAGATTAGAAGAGGGAAAAGAAAATAGCGCAGGATTTTACCGAGCGGATTTGGCAACCGCTTTACCAGTTCAGGAAAGGCGACCACCGACAACCGACCGCTTTGAGCAAGCGAGCATCCCGCCAAACCCTGCAGAATACGGTGAGCACCTTGATTCGCCCGATTATGAAACAAGACCACTCGATCATCGCAACTCGGCCAATTCCGCAAAAGGGTGAGCAGATGGGTATCGACGCCCCCCCAAGATTCCTGATCCCACCATATGGCAATCTTCATTCAACTGACTGCCCCATCGGCAACCGAGTACCGATCGATTTCGCGGGCACTCCCCCCACTATTTCAAAAGGCCGGACATCTTTTACTACCACTGCATGCGCAGCTACGATAGCGCCTCGACCGATCGTGACGCCTCGCAGAATGGTGACATTCGCACCAATCTACACGTCATCTTCTACGGTGATAGGTGCCGAGCGCTCTCCCTGCTCAAGCATCGGAACTTCCAGATCGGCATACTCATGATCAGAAGTCCGGAAGGATACATTGTCTGCAACCATCACATAGTCCCCGATCCTGAGATCACATGTCAGCCCAAATATCACTCCGCTATTAATGCTACAGCAGTTGCCAATCGTAAGTCGCCCACGCTCACGAATACTGACTCGAGGATAGAGTGTGACCGCCCGCCCAATATTTATGCTGAGAAGACCGCAAAATAAGGATCAAATTCGGGAGGAGCAACGAAACAACTACTTTTGCCTATACGCTCAAAATAATGCCCATACCGACAAATCGTCCAGATCGTGGCACTTCCAACGCGTGCCTTAAACCATACCGCCTCAAGTCTCTGGAGTGCGTTCCCAACACCAACTCGGGTCGAAAATAGCAGCCCTAGGACACGACGAAATAGTCGTTTCATGACCACCGGGGAGGGGATTTACCCTCAAGCATCCTAGGGGACATAAGCTGCTCAAGTTTGGCTAAATCAGCCGCTGTATCTACGGAATACGATTGATGCCTGGTTGGGACCATTTTGACACGCATGCCGTGTTCTAATACACGCATCATGTCGATGGATTCTGCAATTTCGAGAGGGGTTGGAGCAAGCCGGGTATACTCCAGGAGAAAATCACGTCGAAATGGAATAATACAAACCTGCTTGCCCATAGGATTGACGACACCCTTGGCTCGAGTTGGGATGGGTTCGCGAGAGAAGTACAGCGCGTTACCGGATAAATCGCAGACCACCTTAATGCAATTGCGGTCTTCAAATTCTTCCAGTGACTCAATCTTTCCCAAGAGATTCACGACCTTTACAGCAGGATCATCGAGCATCGGGCGAACGGCTTCCGTGATCATGTCGGGATGAGTCATCGGCTCATCGCCCTGAACCATGACCACAATATCATACGCTATCCTGGCTTCGCTCTCCAAAATCCCCAGCGCTTCTGCGCAGCGGTCCGAGGCCCGTTCATGCCCACTGTTCGTCATGACTGCACGCCCACCGATGCTAGTGACATAATTGGCTATTTCCTCATCGCACGTCGCTACCGCCGTGAGAGAGAGCAGTGGATTGCCAGCGACCCGTTCATAAACATGTCCGATCATCGGCTTGCCTAACAGCCGTGCCAGCGGCTTGCCTGGGAATCGGCTACTGCCCATTCTGGCTGGGATCAACGCCAAGACGTTCATAAACTATTCCTTCTGGCAGATGGACGGTTTCGAAGCAGCATAATTCAACATTACCGCATCAATTGAATATGCGAGGAATCGATACCCCTCTTGAATGCGCTGCTTAAGTTGCTCAGGCTCAGGAAGCACAACATGTATTCCACACGGAATCTGCCGGGCCGATGCATGAGTGCGGATTTTGTCGATCGTTGAGACAACCTGTGGATGGTCAAATTGCGCGGTCTGTCCCATTGAAGCCGAGAGGTCGTATGGTCCGATCAGTACAGCATCAAGACCTTCGACATTAAGAATGTCGTCAAGCTCTTTGACCGCATGGATGCGCTCTATCATCGCCACCAAGAACGGGGCCTGCGCCTCCTGCGTATATCGCTGGAAATATTTGCCGAAGTGATTGGCTCGAGAAAACCCAACCCCGCGAGTCCCTGAGGGAGGCCATCGGCACGCATTCCCACCTCGATAAGCTGTGAGGCAGACTCAATCATTGGTACGATCACTCCTGCCGAACCGGCATCCAACGCCTGCTTGCAGTCCTTCGGGCTTCCTTGCGCTACTCGAACCAAGGGGAGCGCCCCCCCCAACTCCAATGCACGAAACAAATCAGGCAGTTGGTGAACTGCGATGCTCCCATGCTCCATATCAACAGCTATCCAATCATACCCAGCTTGCCCCATAATTTCCGCTATCGAGGCATGCGGGAGTTGCATCCAACTACCGATGGAATAACTGCCAGCCTGAAGCCGAGCACGAAGCTGTTGCAGTGACGCATATCTATCCATAGGCTAAGTCCTCGAATGCATAACCAGCATGATGTTCCTGCAGATGGCGATTATATGCAGTGCGTCTCAGCAGAAATGGCACGTTATTATTCCTCGCTGCGACAAGGTCTGTGTCCGAATCTCCCACCAATATCGCAGAACTGGCCTGACAGTTTAAGCGCCGCAACACTTCTCCAACCACGTAGGATTTGCTCGCCGGAAATCCGTAAACTTCTTTGAAACAGCATGCTATCTGCAATTCATGAATAATGGACGACAACTCCTGCTGTGGGGTGGCGCTGACCAAGACAAACACTTGGCAGGCATGGTGCGCCTCAAGGTACTCTCGTACACCAGGAACCCACGCAGACCGTACCACAGCATCCCGAACCAGGAGCGAAAAGCGATCGACAAATTCTTTCACCTTTGAAGCCGTCGCCGCTTCACCGGCCCACCCCAGATAGAGAGGTATTTTATCGAATCGGGACACCCCACCGTTGGCCTCATGATGCTGCCGCACTCGTGCCGCCACCGCCTCGCCAAACTGAAGGAATAACCGTTCGAATGCGAGAGCTTTTACTTCAACCGATTCTTTAATGACGCCATCGAAGTCCCAGAATACGACACGCATCCCGTGCAAATAGACCGCTGTATCAGGCTGAACATCCTGGTGCAGCAGACCGCTCACCCAATCCTCTTCCGACACCAAATCTGATTGAACACCGTAGTACCCGCAAACATTTCTGAGTGACTCTTCGCTTGCAGTTCAAGCCCCGCCTCCATGAGATAACGACTGGAGTCCTGGGCCTGTTGAGGAAACGCCTCATTCACCTCGATAAGCACACTGTCTACTTGCGACAGCACTCGTGGCCCGCCTCTAAGAATTATGTGTTCAATGCCATCCACATCCATTTTGATATAGATGGGCGTTGTGATACCTAGGTGGATATTTGCATGGTCCATGGAACATCCGACGGTTCGAAACTCGAATACTTTCTTCAGCGGCGTGCCATCATGTGTGTAGGTTTCACCAAAGGTTGACATCGCCCCACCCCACTCCGTCATCGACATATTCAGAGCATTCACGGCAAGCTGATCAGAAAGAGGAATCGGCACAATCGTCACCAAATCCGTCAGATCATTCACAAATATATTTCTGGCTAACAGTTCAAGATTGAATACCGAGGGCTCAAAAGCATAGACACGACATTTATGCTTTTTTGCCGCATAACAAGAATAAAGGCCAACATTGGCTCCAATATCCCACACAACTGCCCCCGGCTTCATACCATCTATCCACGCAAGCGTCTCAGGTTCCTTAGATGAAAAACTCGTCGCCCTGGCCAGACTGAAACTGGTAGGAACCACGAACGTTAAATCTACTCCTTCATGCGCAACCTTTCGACTGTGACATAAAATTGCATCCAGCCACTGGTCGAGCAAATAGCGGACCGGAGAAGTGAGGGTTGCCAGATGAATAAGTGCTAACAGACTGGACCTAATGCCGCGTTTGAGTAGACGCCGGGCTAATCTCAGCACTGCGTCTTTCCTACCTGCTCCGGACCTAGGTCCCTACGGACTGTTTCGATTAACTGCAATAGGCCTTGCCCAAGATCCACATGCATGGGCAGCACATACTTTCGACCTAACTTTGGCTGGTACGCATATGGTGTTCGGACATAGTGGCCCGGCAACTTGCTTTCGATAAACTCGATAGGGGTCGTGAGCCCCAGGATTTCCCTCAACATTTCCAGGAGCTCCATTACGCGTATCGGCTCTTGCCCCGTCAAGATAATATTTTGATTCCGAAACTCGTCGCCAAGGGCTGACACACTTGCACAGGCGGCATCCTCAACATGGATGTACTCTCGTAGAGTATCTGGACTCCCTTCATAACGCACGACGCCGGTCTTGAGCGCATGACGAACAATTCTACCAAGGCCATTACTTTCATCGGCCCTAGGTCCATAGAGTGCCCCATATCGAAGAATGGAATAGTCAAGGCCGTAAATACGCTGATACTCTTCCACATATTGCTCAGCTGCCTGTTTGCTACACCGATAAAATCCCCCTTCCCGACTATACACATAGACTGTACTGGCATATACAAACCGTTTGATATTATGCCGCTGACAGGCTTCCAGAACTAAAACATTGCCAAGGACATTGATCCGAGCTGTGTCGACGGGCTGACGGAGGGCCTTATTTAGATCAGCCAGCGCGGCGAAGTTGTAAACCGCATACGCCCCTGAGATGGCGCGATCGAGTGAGTCACTATCGAGGAGATCCCCCACCATCATCTCCTGCGACTCTCGTTTCCAGGGTGAGGACACTCGGTCATAAATCCTGACCTGATATCCTGCTTCACTTAATTGGTCGGCAACGTGAGACCCAAGAAACCCACTTCCTCCGACCACCGTCACAACACGCCGTTGACCATCCGATGCTATTGCCATCACAAACCTCGGCTTTGCGCGTCATATTCAAATTGAGGGACCTCTCCTCGCAATGGCTGACCGGTGAAATACCGCACCGCTTCTTCTGTCGCCTCCACTTCCATCCGTGTCCGACAATCAATCGACATGGATCCCATGTGCGCAGTCAACAAACATCGCTCCACCTGCACCAATGGTCCAGAGTAGGGCTCCTGCTCAAAAACATCGAGAGCAGCCCCACTCAGGTGCCCTTCCCTCATAACTTCGTACAGATCTTGCTCATCCACAATTCCCCCACGCGAGGTATTAATCAGCATGGCGTCAGCCTTCATACTGAGGAGTTGCTCTCGTCGAATCATGTTCCTTGTTAGTAGTGTCAGGGGAAGATGCAGACTGATGAGATCGGCTTCTTTATAGATCTGCTCTTTCGTCACCCATTCCAATTTAAATTCCCGATTCAGTTCGTAATTGGGCATGACATCATTCACTAACAGCCGCGGTGTGCCGAAGGCTTTCGTTCGATGCAGGACCCTCGTACCAATCCGCCCTACCCCGATGATTCCCAGCGTTACCTCGGCCAACCGCCGTCCTAAAATACGCTGCCAGCCCCCCTGATGAATCTGAGTATTTGCCACATGCACGGAACGCAGCAGTGCTAGCATAAGTCCCAAGGTTAACTCGGCCACAGCAGGTGCAGGTGCATCTGGTGTATAGGACACACGAACCTTTCGTCGCCTGGCCGCCAACAAATCGACACCATCCAATCCTATTCCCACCCGTGCGATAAGTTTCAGCCTGGCTGCCCGATCCAAAACCTTCTCTGTAATCGGCTCAGTCCCGGCAATCACCACATCGTAGTCACTGACAAGTTCGGCCAACTGGTTTTCTGTCAATTTTTTATTATAGGGATTGAGCTGATACTCAATCCCGGCGCTTTCCAACAGCTCAAGCGGAAGGCGATTCTTATCCCCAAAAGGAACCGTGGTAATAAGCGCTTTGGCCATGCTCGTGGTACTCCTCACATTAAGCTGCCACACGCATCCCCATTCCACTCGGCCATTGCAAATTTACACATCGGTGCGAGCCCGTATGGGAATTGCCGGCACACCTCGATAGATCGTCCATGGAGTGGTCTGCCCCGTAATTACTGAGCCTGAGGCGACTACAACCCCCTCCTCCAGAATCGTCCCTGGCAATACTGTTACGTTTGAATAGATCAAACAGTGATTCTTGATGATGATCGGCCTAATAATATCTCGTTTGTGATTCTTCCCGGCATGGTGAATCGTGAGAATCCTGGAGTGCATAGATATCGTCACATGATCACCAATATCAATGGGGCCATTCCCACACAAATATACTCCCCGATGTAGCGTGAAATGCGCACCCGCCCTCAAGTTCCCAGCAAACTCAATAAACGTCCCCGGACGGATATGGCTTGTTGAAAGATCCTTCAATTGTGCACCAGCTAATCTCCACAGAACAGGTCTGAGCTTGGCGCAGAAAAACAGATCCGGCAGAACATTGGCGAGATAAATGAGCAGCGCCGAACGAAAACGAAGGGATCTCCAATCCATCGTACAATCTTGCAACAGGAGAAACACAAATCTGCATACGGCTATGTTTCTTAATGCGCCACGAACTTTTTGAATCATGCGAGAGAAAGAGCGCACAAACTTGAGGCCAGAGTCCACACCTTCATGCATGCAAACAACTTCAGCGCTTGCAGATTCTCCCAAAATCGCGCTGAGGCTTTACCATCAAACGAAGAGAAATAAGACTCCAATGTTTCAGCAACTTGACTATCCGTTCTCAGTCGGTTCGGATCAGCCCTGTGAGCCTCAAGTACGCGTAAGAACTCCTCTTGGCTCGTAACAGTAGCAATCCCCGGCTCATCCTCCACCATAGGGGGCTGCATAGGATTCAGTACTCGCAGAGACGGCACACCCAGAAAATAGGCCTCAAGGGCGAGACTCGAATAGCTGCAGACAACAAGGCTGGTGGACTCAACCAACTGAATAGTGGATTTGGACGGATCAAATTCTATTTTTAGAGCAATATTGTTTCTCCGGATGAGTTTCTCAATCCAGGTCTGATTGACAACGGGGTGCTTTGACAACACTATACGCCAACCCGGCAATGCGCTCAGACCAGAAAACATGCGCAGAATCACTTCCTCATCTCCGACAGAAGGCGCAAGCAACAATACTCGCTCTTGTCCTAGTGGATGAATGGGAATTCTATTGCTGCCATAGAGCCGATGCAGCCGGTCATATTTCAGACACCCAATTACTCGGATCCGATCGGGAGGATAAAACTCTGAAAGGATCTTCGCGTACTGGCGTCCATGAACAAAATAATAGTCCGGCGCCGGAGAAAGTTTACGCAGATCACGGCTAGATAATGCGTTAAACTCCCGGTATCGGTGATAGAAGCCCATTTTATTCCGATACACCGTGGAATGTTGTATCGACACCCATCGATGACCGGGCGATTGCTTTCGGGTTACAAAATACACGCTTCGCATGGGAGCAAGGGTTTCCCCATATGTAATCAGGGTCTTGTCGCCTGGGCACCCCTGAAACCAGCGCTCGAACATCGCCGCGGTGTTTACACTCCAAGGGATTGAGTCCAGAAAACTGTCTTGCATCTCCCGCAGTAAGATATCAGTAAATTCCGCATGCCCAATGTATACTCTTCGACGGAGCAGTGGCCGCATGAATCTTTGAAATCGCAAATAGTTTTCAGCAAGCGCCATATGAATTTTGACAACATCCCATAGTCCCCAATATCGGTCGAGAAAGACGACCTCGCGCGGGGTTTTGCGGACAATCTCCCGCATCTTTCTCCTCCATCTGAAAGGATGGAGTAAAGCTGCTCGCTCGATCGAGACACGGAGAATAAAAGAAGAGACGAGCCCGTACGTCTTATCTTCCAGCGGCACTTGGTCATACATCCTGTCAAACATTTCCCCATTGGCTTCACACAGGTTGTATTCCAAACCATGAAACCATACGCGTGAGCCCTCGACAGGGGCTGGCTTCGGCAGCAACCGTGCCAACATCCACCTGCATATATCTTTAATACAATTCACAAACATGGCAACCACTACGGCTAGTCCAGATCTTGGTCGAATGTGCTTTGAGGATTGGCCACGCAGACGATCATGCAACTCTCGAAACCAACCATATTCATCACACGTATCTTTTAAGATCAATGTACTCGCCCACCAGAGGGGGAAACCTTGCCACTGCAACGCCTCTTTGACTCCGGATTGATCTGCCCATCTCGCGGCCCAATCTGTATACAACTCACGGGTTTGCTCCCATGACCAACTGTCAGGCGGGCAACTCGTAAAATTTGGGGTCAATTTTGACATGCGGCCTTCAATCAAGGTTAAGATGCCCAAATGCGACATCCAGGAATTCTTGAACCGTGTGGGTTTCTCCTGCAACTCGTTCCAAATAATAATACAGGATCGCCCTTTGCCGACCCGCCGGGACGCTTCAACAACGCTGTCAATTCCTCCGGTGTTCGCGCCACACCTCCCTCAACAATTGCCATCGCAGCATCAAGCTGATCAGACGTGTACCCATTCGCAATAGGCTCGTAAATATAATAGGGAATATTGCGGTAAGCGGATTCGCCTATAGCACTGCTAACGCCGCCGATCACACAACGAGCACGAACTGCGTGACGCTTAAATGATTCTTCAAGGATGGTCACGCGGCTCAAATAACCGGTTTTCATAAGTATTGGAATGAGCCAGGCGCGTTCAGAGGGATGTTTGATCTTAATGGCTATCGACTTAAATCCAGACGCTTCCGCAACCCGCAACACCTCCAACAAAATAACAGGCCTCACCCCGTTACGGCCAGTTACTCCCAAGTCGTTGGGGATCCAAGTCATGATGATCACGTCAAAATCCCTTGCGCCTCCTTGCTCAGGCGCTTGCGGCCCCAGGATCGGAGGGGAGATAGCTACAAGTTCCTGGTGGCTATGCCCTGCTTTCCTCAGACGCTTAAGGTGCTGACAACCCATTGCATAAATTCGATTGAAAGACGATTGGGACTCAGCAGTCGGAACCCAGCTTTTAGAGATGTCCACCACAGGATAACCGTCTACCAGCCACGAGACGCAAACACCGCGCTCCTTCGCCAACTGCGCCGCCATGATTGAGGGATCATAAAACTCGGACGGCACAACAAGTTCGCTGGGCTGATAGAAATCCAGCAAAGCTGTATAGCTTGCGAGAAGCCTGACGTATTCTTCTCGCTGCGCCTGATAACGCTCAGTGATGGCCTCGGAAAGCAACCCCAGCAGAGGACGATCCCAGCTGACATCTATTCTCCTCAATACTTCGGCGAGCCAATCGGGTCCTGTTGCCACATTCAGGTTAAGTGGAACACGTGTCTCCGCTTCAGCTATTTCACGTCTATTAGGACGATCAAAGTATACGCCGCCCCACGGACGCTTGGTGTTTTCTATTAACCACCACGGGAATGGCGCAAGCCAATCCAGCAGCGTCCAGTTGGTTAGCGCGATGGTTCTCCCCCGCAGAAAACGTGCAAATGGTCTTTGCAACTGCCGAAGCAGGGTGGTCCGCCAGTCAATTCGAAATGCGGTAGCAAGCGTTCTTTCCGTGAAGCTGAGCAATGGGGATCCTTGGCGATGCCCAGGGTCATAAACATAAATACGGTCACGAAATGCACGAGCCACCCTTAGGACACCGGCTGGCTCATTGCAAGAAACAAACAGTCGGCTGAACTGGCTTGACCAGTGCTTAAGCGCGAAATATTCTCGGCATATTCCAGCGAACGTAATCCACAACCCTACGGAAAACATTTCCGCAAATGAACGCTCATCATCTAAAAAGAGATCCTTGCCGGAGGAATCCCGATGCCAATTATTACTGAGGAAATTGATGGCCTTATCTTCAGCCTCAAACCCTTCGCCCCACTTAAAAAAACAAGGCACCGGCTCATCCAGCAAAAGGGGCAAATAATCTTCATGCGCAATGAGAATAGCCGCTCCTCCGCGTATGCGGTGCACCCATTCTCTATCCACAAAATGGTGAAGCAGGTATGCGTCCACGAACTCCCATAGCCGGATGCAACGTCACACGCCTGACTGGCTAACGCACATCATTCGTGCGTCTACCTTAACCAAGCCGGATCATCCCGAAGATATTGCGTGCCGATTCGATGGACAAAAACACCGCCATAGACGTTTCGATACTGAGAAGCCTCTACGATAAACTGAGCAGCTCTAGCTTGCAATTGAACGTCACTATGTGTTTCCATTCATGTCTCAGTTAACCGGTCGTCCAATTCTTTAACCGCGTCCATAATCTCTTGTGGTGTGTTCTGCCGTCACTCAACTCCCCTGCTCCAGTAAAAATCACTGTTCTTATAGTACGTCTCGGATTCAAGTCGAACAATGTCCCGCAGCGATAGCTTCTCCCAACCTCGGCGAGTATGCAGATGGCCGTTGCCAATGTTGTTTTTCCGGCTGCAGAAAGCCCAGTAATCCAAACTACGCGCGACATGCACAACCATCCTGTGATATCAATACATCACTAATTAAAAGCTGAGGAACGGAATGCATAACCTCAGCAGGGTGAGCTGCTAGCGGGAAGCGGCGTGTCCCGTATGAGATCGGGCTGACAATAATGCTTGCTTAAGCACCTTGAGCGGATTCGACGGCATGCGGGCATACTGCTCACAAAACTGACGCCTGACCTCCTGGACCTCAGGCTGCTGCCACCATTGCGTCACATCATCCCAGATTGCCTGTATGTGCGCCGCTGCGCTCTGTGGAGTATCATGAAATATGCCCACGTCCTTCAGTTTCTCAAAATATGGCAGAGCGCTTGAGCGTAATTCCCAATACTGCGGATCCCAATAAATAAGTGTAGGGATGTCTCGACTGAGGGTTTCGAGAAAACCGGTGGAGTTATACGTATAGAGAAATAATCGGCATTGACGCAAAACGGTATCAATTGGCTGTGTACTGTCATCAATCTTCACTTCAGGAAATGTAGCCTTCCATCGATCAACATAGAATGAATTCATTCTCCAATCTACCCGAGCATGGATTCTGACAACCAAATCATTACGAATGGCTTGGGGTAACGCTTCAACCAAATCAATTTGCCTCTGAACAAAAGACTCGGATTGATTTGGACCTACGGGCCAGCTGTTACTTTTATAGCTATAAATTCTCATCGAAACCGTCACGAGCAGTATTCCACCCTGCGGATCCCAAACTCGTTTCGGCTTATTCACAACAGTGAAGATCGCGACCGGATAGGGTTGGGGGCGTTCGTCCTGCCACCCCCATGTAAGGTAGCGATCAGAAATCTGAACTTGATGATCCTCCCCGGGTACCCAAGCGCCCACGCCCAGAAGTCCGCCATGCTGCCCGAATATAAGAGGAACGCCCGCTTCGGCCTTCTTTCCAGCCCATGCCTGGAAAGGCTCACAAAAGAAAAACAGGTTCGATGTAAAAACAAACTTTGGGTTCGATGGCCAAGGCAGCTCTTCTACCGCCAAGCTGAGCGCCTGATACCCCTCGAGATAAACCGATGGGATTTGCTTCGAAACCATGGAGCATGCAAATTGTGAGAATGGATCACCAGCATCCATCTGAATCTTTAAACTTTCCCGCAAACGGAGATCGGGCGGAGTTCGTTCATTCTGGGGGATTGCCCACAATTTAGGCACCATTCCCAGCATAAGTTGTAACTTTATTTGTTCTTTCCGGGGTAAATAACTGGCAATGATCAAAGGCTCATTATTCCTGGTAAACAATGCTAGTCCGGCTCTCAATATCCGCAAAGCTCTGCTTTTACCAACTTTCGTAAAAGCATCGGGTTTCGATTGAATACTCCGATCGCTCATGCCGTTCAAGGGCTTATCAATCCAGGGAATAGCTCCAGAATGCTTGATGGCTTGGCCAAACAGAAAATGATTCCAATCGATACTGTCTGGATTCACGTCCTTTAGATCGGCAGGAATCATATCTTCAACAGGGTGATTCAGAATGATAGTGTGATCGATCTCGTATTGCTCCACAGCCGCTTTGACTGTAGCCCATCGATCAAATAGGGTATGCAGGAACATATACAGCCAGGGGCCAACTAAGATTCGCCAGTAGCGCAACCCATGAGTCACCTGATGATGCGCATTTAACACATTGGCAATCAATGGCAGCAAACGTTCATAGAGATCTTGCAGATAGACCGTATCACGCTGATATCGGTTGCGGTCATCCCAGTGGTACGGAGCAACTACCGCGTCCAAAGACTCCCATTGATGCTGTTGATTTTGGAGGCAACACCACCTGCCCAAAAAGCAAACCGGCTGCTTTTCTGGCCACGTGCGAATATCCGACGTAGTAACGAGAACGCGCTTCACTGTATGTTGGCGGCCGCACTCATTTTACAGCCAGTGAGAATGGGCAAGTCGGGAAAAGAATCTGCGGTTGTGTCTGGTGATTCACAACAAATCAGACGCGTTCGCATCTGGAATTGGCGCCATCGTGATAAAAGGGCGCTGACCTGCCCCCGGTTGTTGTACCACTTTCACTGTTAGTCAGGCACACTTCGGCTGTGGTTCGATGCTCACCGGTGCCGGGGGCCGGTAGCCCAAGGCACTGTGCGGTCGAATCTGATTATAGGTTTGCCGCCAGCGTTCGATCACCACTTGGGCCTCCCAGAGTGTATAGAAGAGTTCCCCGTTCAGCAACTCATCCCGGAGCTTCCCGTTGAAGCTCTCCACATA
>Ga0194131_10008722_pt1 | contig 13076 bp, 9 predicted proteins | sample TA2KigO120mmetaG_FD_148631 | JGI IMG/M metagenome (GOLD analysis project Ga0194131, IMG submission 148631) | Freshwater microbial communities from Lake Tanganyika, Tanzania - TA2015053 Kigoma Offshore 120m | ecosystem: Environmental > Aquatic > Freshwater > Lake | place: Tanzania: Lake... | reverse complement strand
CCTGGTCGGCGGCTTCAACGTCTATCCGCGCGTGGTCGAGGAAGCGATCTATCGCCATCCGGCGGTCGCCGAGGTCACGGTGATCGGGATTCCTGACACTTATGCCGGCGAAGCGGTCAAGGCGTTCGTCAAGCTCAAGGAAGGCGCGCAGTCGACCCAGACCACCGCCGACCAGCTCAAGGATTTCTTGAAGGACAAGCTCGGCAAGCACGAGATGCCCAAGCACATCGAGTTCCGCAAGGAGCTGCCCAAGACCATGATCGGCAAGCTCTCGAAGAAGGAGCTGGTGGCCGAGGAGAAGGCCAAAGCGGCCGCCGGCGGCACGGCGGCGCGCAACTAGGCGCGTTTTCTTTGCGGCGTCGAGCCGCCCCCTCCCCACCCACCCCCTGCTGCGCGGGGGGAGGGAGCGAGCAAAGCAGGCCGGAGGGGGTGTCGAGCGCGCCGCGACGGCGGCGCATCAGCGTTTGTTTGTGAGCGAATGACCATCCGCCTCAAGATTCTCGCCCTCGCGACAACGCTGCTGCTCCTGTTCGGTGCCGCGGTCGGGGTTGCGGTCACGCTGCAGGAGCGGGTCAACGAGGAGATCGGCGGCATCACCGGCTATCACCTGCCGATCCTCGAAGCAGTTGCCGAAATCGACGTCGCCACGTTCGAGTACGAATTGATCCTGGGCCGGCTGTTGCGCGGAGCGGCACGCGATCCGGCGCACTTGGCGGCGGCACGGCAGCGCGAGCGCGACCTGATGGCCGGGCTCCTCCGCAATTTCGCGAGCGCCGCGGACCTGCTCAAGCGCGCGATCGTCGACGAGCGCAACGACTTGGTCGACCGGCTCGAATTTGCCCGCATCGAAGGTCGCCTCGACTTTGTCCGCCGCCAGATCGAGCCGTTCAAGAATCTGGCCGATCGCGTGCTCGACAACTACGAGGCGGGGCGGATCGAGGAAGCGCGGGCGCTACTCGCCGGCTTCTCGCGCTTCGAGGAGGCGTTCGGCCCCGACATCGCCGCGATTCGCACCGGCCTCGCGCGCATCGCCGAGAACTCAATCGCCGAGACCTACGGCCAGGAACAGTCGCTGCGGCTGCTCACGATCGGCCTCTTTATCGTCGCGGCGGTGATCGGGCTGGCGATGGCGGCGATCCTGGCCTCGCGTATCGTCGCCCAGCTTCGCGGCCTGGTCACGAGTGCGGCCGCCGTCGAAAGCGGCGATCTCGTCGCCGCGCTGCCGGTGACGTCGAAGGACGAAGTCGGCCAGCTGACCCGCGCGTTCAATCACATGGTCGGCGAACTCAAGAGCAAGGAGAAGATCAAGGATACGTTTGGCAAGTTCGTCGATCCCAAGATCGTCGCGCATCTGATTGGCGCGAGCGACGAAGACGCCGCTGAACGCCGGGTCGTCACGATCTTCTTCTCCGACGTCAAAGGCTTCAGCTCGCTCTCCGAGCAGCTCACCGCCCAAGTCATCGTCAATCTGCTCAATCGCTATTTCACGACCGCGGCCGACACCCTCCGCGCCCATCACGGCATCATCGACAAGTACATCGGCGACGCCGTGATGGCGTTTTGGGCGGCGCCGTTCGTCGCCGGCGACGCCCATGCGGCGCAAGGCTGTCTCGCGGCGCTGGCTCAACAGCAAGCGATCGCCGTGCTCCGGGCCGACCTCGCCAACATCGTCGGCCTCCGCCGCGACGTGCCCGAGTTTCGCGTCCGCATGGGGCTCGCGACCGGTGAGGTCGTGATCGGCACGATCGGCTCGCCGACCGCCAAGTCCTATACCGTGATCGGCGACGTCGTGAACCTCGCCGCGCGCCTCGAAGGCCTCAACAAGCTCTACGGCACCGAGGTTCTGGTTTCCGAGGAAACCTTTCGCTTGGCCCAGGGCGCGATCGAAGCGCGCGAACTCGATACCGTCGCCGTCGCCGGCAAGCGCGAGCCGGTTCGGATCTACGAGGTGCTGGCGCCGGCCGGGCAGCTCGATGCGGCGTTGACGGCGGCGCATGCGCGCTACGGCGAAGGGCTCGCACTCTATCGCGGCCGCGCGTTCGACGACGCCGACCGCGTCTTCGCCCAATGCCTGACCGAGCGGCCCGGCGATGGTCCGGCCGCGGCGATGCGGGCGCGCATTCGCCGCTTGCGCGATACCCCGCCCGCGACCGACTGGGACGGGGTTTGGCGTGTGACCGAGAAGTAGGACAGCCGGCGCTTCGCGCTATTCCGCCGCCTGTTGTACGGGCGCCGGCTGCGCCTTGGCGTGTTCTTCTTCCATCGCGTTCAGGCGGCGGGCGATGAAGCCGACCGGCTTGGTGAAGCGGGCCACCAGCGCGTAGAGCACTGGCACCAGGAACAGCGACAACACGGTCGAGAACGTCATCCCGCCGATGATGACGAAGCCCAGGGCTTGGCGCGCCTCGGCGCCGGCGCCGTGCGCGATCGCGAGCGGAACGGCACCGAAGATCGTGGCGATCGTTGTCATCAGGATCGGCCGCAGCCGCACCACCGATGCTTCGAGCACGGCATCGTGGATGTCGCGGCCCTGATCGCGCAATTGATTGGCGAACTCGACGATCAAGATACCGTTCTTGGCGATCAGCCCGATCAACATGATCATGCCGATCTGGGTGTAGACGTTGATCGAGAGTCCTTGGAGCGTGATCGCGGCGAGCGCGCCGGTGATCGCGAGCGGCACCGATAGCATGATGATGGTCGGGTGGACGAAGCTCTCGAACTGGGCGGCGAGCACCAGGAACACGATCAGAAGGGCGAGACCGAAGGTAATGTAGAGCGAGCTCGACGCATCCTTGTAGGTGCGCGACTGGCCGGCATAGTTGACGCGAGCCTCGGGCGGCAGTTCCTCGACCGCGACGCTGTCCAGGAACTTGAGCGCGTCGCCGAGCGCATAGCCCGGGGCGAGGGCCGCCGACACCGTGATCGAGCGGAAGCGGTCGACCCGGTTCAGGTCCTTGGCGGTGGCGCGCTCCTTGAACGAGACCAGGTTGGTGAGCGGGATCATCGAGCCCGTGGCCGAGCGGACGAAGATGTTGGTGATGTCGCGCGGCACCTCGCGGTCGCGAAGGCGCGCCTGCAGGATGACGTCGTACTGCGAGCCGCGGTCCTCGTAGGTGGTGACCCGGCGCGACCCCAACATGGTTTCGAGGGTGCGGCCGATCTCCTCGATCGAGACGCCGAGCGTGGCGGCGCGGTCGCGGTCGATCACCACGTTCAACGCCGGGCGGGTGCGGTCGAAATCGGTGTCGAGATTGATGAGCGAAGCGTTCTCGCGCCCGCGCGCGACGATGCGCTCGGCCCACTCTTCGAGCACCTCGTAGCTCGGGCCGCCGATCACGAATTGAACCGGCGACTGAAACGCGCTTTGGCCGAGGCTCGGCGGATTCAAGGGGAACGCCCGCACCCCTGGCAGCGCCAGGAGCTTCGGGAACAGATCGCGCTGGATCGCCATTTGCGAAGTCTGGCGCTGGTCCCACGGTTTGAGCTGCAGGATTATAAACGCGTTGTTGACGAGGCCTGGGCGGCCGAAGTTGGGCGCGATCAGACTCTGGATGTGCATCGCGCCACCTTGCTCGAGGTAGGGCTTGATGCGGCCCTCGATCTCGATCACCTGGGCGCGGGTGTAGGCGAGGCTCGAACCCTCGGGGGTCGAGACCGGAATGAAGATGACGCCGCGGTCCTCGGTCGGCGCGAACTCCTGCGGCAATTTGCTGAAGAGGACGTAGGCCAGCGCCGACAGCGCGACGCCGACCGCGAGCACGACGATCGGCATCGCCAGCGCGCCGCGCAACAGCCAGCGATAGCCGTTGTTGAGGCCGACGAACATCGGCTCGGTCCAGCGGTAGACCCGACCCTCGCTGGTCGCCGGGCGCAGCAGCTTCGAGCACATCATCGGCGTCAGCGTGAGCGCGACCAGGGCCGAGAACAGGACCGAGATCGCGACCGCGACGCCGAACTCGCGGAACAGGCGGCCGGTGGCGCCCTCCATGAACGAGATCGGCACGAACACGGCCGCTAGCGTCAAGGTTGTCGCGACGATGGCGAAGCCGATCTGGCGCGCGCCTTTGAGCGCGGCCAGGAGCGGCGCCATGCCCTCTTCGATATGGCGGTGAATGTTCTCGACCACCACGATCGCATCGTCGACGACGATGCCGATCGCCAGCACCAACGCCAGCAGCGTCAATACGTTGATCGAGAATCCGAACGCCGCGATGATCGAGAAGCTGGCGATGATCGAGACCGGGATCGCCATCGCCGGCACCAGCGTCGCGCGGAACGAGCGCAAGAACACGTAGATCACGCCGATCACGAGCAGGAGCGAGATCACCAGCGCGCGGAACACTTCCTCGATCGAGCTGCGGATGAACACCGAGCTGTCGTAGCGGACGGCGAGCACCATGCCTTCGGGGAGCGTGCCCTGCAGGCGGGTGGCGACGGCGCGGGCGCCTTCGGCGACCGCCAGCGTATTGGCTTTCGACTGCTTGATGATGCCGAGCCCGACCGAGACTTGGCCGTCGATCCGGAACTCGCTGCGCTCGTCCTCGGGCGCGATCTCGACCTTGGCGACCTCGCCCAACCGCACCAGGTAGCCGGTGCTCTGGCGGATGACGATTTCGCGGAACTGCGCGGGCGTCGCCAGCGCCGAGGCGGTCCGCACCGTGAGCTCGCGGTGCTGCGATTCGAGCCGGCCCGAGGGCAGCTCGACGTTTTGGCGGCGGATCGCGTTCTCGACGTCCTGGACGGTGAGGCCGCGCGCCGCCAGCTCCTGGCGGTAGAGCCAGATCCGCATCGACGAACGGCGCTCGCCGTAGACGCGGGTGGTGGCGACCCCGGGCACGACCGAGAAGGTGTCGACCAGGAAGCGGTTGGCATAGTCCGAGAGCTCGAGCGCGCTGTGGCGGTCGCTCGACAGCCGAAGCCACAGGATCGGCCGAGAGTCGGCTTCGGTTTTGACGATGCGCGGCTGCTCGGCGGCATCGGGCAGGTTGTTGACGGCGCGGCCGACGCGGTCGCGGACGTCGTTGGCGGCGGCATCGATCTCGCGGTCGAGCGAGAACTCGACGCTCACCGAGGACGATTCCTCGCGGCTGGTCGAGGTCACGCGCTTGACGCCCTCGATCCCGGAAATCGCCTCCTCGATGATCTGGGTGATCTGCGATTCGATCACCTCGGCCGAGGCGCCGCGGTAGATGGTGGTGATGTTGATGATCGGCGGATCGACGTCGGGATATTCGCGGACCGGGAGCTTGCCGTAGGCGAACAGCCCGAAGATCACCAGCACCGCGCTGACGACGGTGGCGAACACCGGTCGCTTGATCGAGACGTCGGAGAGGACCATGGCGGCCGCGCGGCGGTTTGAAGGGTTAGCTCGAGGTATTGGGCGAACGCGGCTGGTCGGCGCGCTGCGGCTGCACCGGCGCGCCGTCGCGGATCTTCTGCAGGCCCTGGACCACGACGAGGTCGCCCTCTTTCAGGCCCTGCATGACCTCGACCGAGCCGACCAGGCGCTCGCCGATGACAAGCTTGGTGCGCACCGCCTTGCCTTCGCGCACGGCGAAGACGAAGTGGTCGGCGCCCTGGGTCACGATCGATTCTTCCGGCACGACGATCGCATCGGGCCGGGTCGCGATCGAGAGCTTGGCGGTCAGGAACATGCCGGGCTTCAAGGCGCCGTCGGCGTTGGCGAATTCGGTGCGCAGCTCGATCGAGCGCGTCGCCTGATCGACCCGGGTGTCGACGGTTCTGACGGTGCCTTGGAACTTGCGATTGGCGTAGCTCGCGCTTTCGGCCTGGATCGCGAGGCCGGGCTTGGCGAGCGGCAGCACCGATTCGGGCACGCGGAAATCGATCTTGATCTTGGCGGTGTCGTCGAGCGTGGTGATGACCGCGGTCGGGTTGACCAGCGCGCCGACCGAGATCCGGCGCAAGCCCAAACGCCCGGCGAACGGCGCGCGGATCACATAGTCTTCGAGCCGCGCCTCGTCGGCCCGCACCCGCGCCTCGGCGCCTTCGAGCGCGGCTTTGAGCTCGTCGACCCGCGCCTCGGATACGGTGCGGCTCTGGTAGAGCAGCATAGCGCGGTCGTGGAGGCGTTTGGCCTGCTGCCACTGCGCCTGCTTTTCGCCGAGCGCGGCCTTGAGCTCGCTGGCGTCGAGCTCGACCAGGATATCGCCGGCGTTGACGAGCGCCCCCTCGTTGAACTGGATCTTGGTGACGAGGGCGCTCACTTTGGAGGTGATCGTGACCGCTTCGTTGGCTTGGGCGGTGCCGACCGCCTCGATGGTCGAGGTCACCGTCTCGCGCCGCGCCGGCGCCACCTGGACAGCGATCGGCCGCGCCCCGCCCTTGGTCGCACCCTTGGTCGGCGCCGCCTGCTGCGCACCATACCAATACCAACCGCCGGCGGCGGCGCCGGCAATCACCACAATGATCGCGAGCTGGGTGACAATTTTCATTTATCTCAGGGGGTTAAAGGCCGTTCAGGTTATGCCAACCGCGGCGAAAAGCCAGACAAAACTCCGTATTCTAGGCTACGATCCAGCATATCACGTGGGCGCGGGCGCGGGCCTGTCGCTCGATCATGGTGGGCCTAACTCGCCGTTATGACGACTTTGTTCCTGACCCACACGGCGTGCCTCGGCCATGACCCGGGCCGTAGCCACCCCGAACGCCCCGACCGGCTGAAAGCGATCCTCGATCGTCTCGCCACGCCGCCGTTCGGCCGGCTCGAGCGCAAGGACGCGCCGCTCGCCGACAAGGGCGAGATCGCTCGCATCCACGGTGCCGATTTCGTCGACCAGGTGCTGGCGGCGATTCCGACCGCGGGGCGCAACTACCTCGACCCGGACACCGCGGTCTCGCCGGGATCGAAAGAAGCGGCGCTCCGGGCCGCGGGCGCCTGCATCGCGGCGGTCGATGCCGTGATGACCGGTGCGGTCGACAATGCCTTTTGCGCGGTGCGCCCGCCCGGCCACCACGCCGAGGCCCGCCGTGCCATGGGCTTCTGCCTCTTCAACAACGTCGCCGTCGGCGCGATCCATGCCCGTGCCGCGCACGGTATCCGGCGGGTCGCGGTGATGGACTTCGACGTCCATCACGGCAACGGCACCCAGGCGCTGTTCTGGTCGGACGCCGAGTTTTGCTATGCCTCGACCCACCAGTTCCCGCACTATCCCGGCACCGGCGCGCGCCACGAGACCGGCGCCCACGGCAACGTCGTCAACGCGCCGCTCCCGGCCGGCAGCGGCTCGGCCGAATTCCACATCGCGATGACCGATCGCGTGCTGCCGGCGCTCGATGCGTTCAAGCCCGAGCTCGTCATGATTTCGGCCGGGTTCGATGCCCATGCCGCCGACCCCTTGGCCGACCTCTATCTCGATGACGAGGATTTCGGCTGGGCGACGGCCGAATTGGTGAATGTCGCCAAGCGCCATTGCGGCGGCAGGGTTGTCTCGACGCTCGAAGGCGGCTACGACCTGGCGGCGCTCGCCGACTCGGCCGCGGCCCACGTCGCGGCGCTGATGGCGGCTTGAGAGGGAGCAGGCATGGCAGGCGGCGAGGAGATTCCGGCCGATATCAAGGCGATGAGCTTCGAGGACGCGCTCGAGGAGCTCGAGGAAATCGTGCAGCGCCTCGATTCGGGCAAGGTCAGCCTCGACGATTCGATCGCGATCTATACGCGCGGCACCCAGCTCAAACGCCACTGCGAGGCCAAGCTCAAGGCGGCCAAGGAGCGGGTCGATCAGATCGTGGTCGGGCCCGAGGGCGCCCTCGCCACCGTACCGGCGGACGGCGATTGATGGACCGATCGATGGCGCTGCCGCAACCCTTAGCCGACCTCGAGGCCGTTCTCACCGAGACGGCGCGCGCGGTCGAGCATTTGTTGGACGAGTTGTTGCCGCTGCCGACCGGACCGGAAGCGCGCGTGGTCGAGGCCATGCGTCACGCGGTGTTCGCCGGCGGCAAGCGGATTCGACCGTTCCTGGTCGTGTGCAGCGCCGATCTGTTCGACGTGCCGCGGACCCAGTCGCTGCGGGTCGCGGCGGCGATCGAGATGGTCCACACCTATTCGCTCGTTCACGACGATCTCCCGGCGATGGACGACGACGATCTGCGCCGCGGTAAGCCGACCGTGCACGTCAAGTTCGACGAAGCGACCGCGATCCTGGCGGGCGACGCGCTGCTGACGCGCGCGTTCGAGGTGCTGGCCGATCCCAACGCCTCGCCCGACCCGCAGATACGGACCGACCTCGTCTTGGCCCTCGCCCGCGCCGCCGGCGCCCAAGGCATGGTCGGCGGCCAGATGATCGATATCCTGACCGAGGGCACCAGCTTGAACGTCGGCCAAATCACCCGCATGCAGCAGCTGAAGACCGGCGCGCTGATCTCGTTCGCGTGCGAGGCCGGTGCCGTGCTGGGCCAGGCGCGGATGCGCGAGCGGCATGCGCTGCTGGCTTACGCCCACGATCTCGGCCTCGCCTTCCAGATCGCCGACGACCTCTTGGACGTCGCGGGCTCCGCCGCCGAGGTCGGCAAGCGCACCGGCAAGGACGAAGCGCGCGGCAAGGCCAACTTCGTGTCGCTGTTGGGCGTTTCCGGCGCCGGCCAGCAGGCCGACATGCTGTCGACGCAGGCGGTCGGCCACCTCGACAGTTTCGGGGTCAAAGGCGGTCTTTTGCGGGAACTCGCGGCCTTTGTTATAAAGCGCCGCGCCTAATCGATGTCCAAGACCCCGCTGCTCGACACGATCCCGGACCCGGCCGCGCTGCGTGCGCTGCCGGAGGAGCGCTTGCGCGAACTCGCCGGTGAGCTCCGTACCGAGACGGTCGACGTCGTTTCGCGCACCGGCGGTCACCTGGGCGCCGGCCTGGGCGTGATCGAGCTCACGGTCGCGCTCCATTATGTGTTCGAGACGCCCACGGACAAGATCGTGTGGGACGTCGGCCACCAGTCCTATCCGCACAAGATCCTGACCGGACGCCGCGCGCGGATGGGGACGCTCCGCCAGGGCGGCGGGCTCTCCGGTTTCACCAAGCGTGCCGAAAGCGTCTACGACGCATTCGGCGCTGCCCACAGCTCGACCTCGATCTCGGCCGGGCTCGGCATGGCGGTGGCGCGCGACCTCGCGCACGACGACAACCACGTCGTGTGCGTGATCGGCGACGGCGCGATGACCGCCGGCATGGCCTACGAGGCGATGAACAACGCCGGTTCGATGAAGAGCCGGTTGATCGTCATCCTGAACGACAACAACATGTCGATCGCGCCCAATGTCGGCGCGATCTCGGCCTACCTGTCGCGGCTCATTTCATCGCGCAGCTACCGCGGCGTGCGCCACATCGCCAAGCAATTGGCGCAGCACCTGCCCAAGCCGCTGGAACGCGCGGCCAAGCGCGCCGAGGAGTACGCGCGCGGGCTCGCGACCGGCGGGACGCTGTTCGAGGAGCTCGGCTTCTACTATGTCGGCCCGATCGACGGGCACAACCTCGACCATTTGTTGCCGGTGTTGCGCAATGTGCGCGACGCCAAGAACCAGGGCCCGATCCTGCTCCATGTCGTGACCGAGAAGGGCCACGGTTACAAGCCGGCGGTCGACTCGGACGACAAGTATCACGGCGTCACCAAATTCGACGTCGTGACCGGCGCCCAGGCCAAGGCCAAGGCGGCGGCGCCGGCTTACACCAAAGTGTTCGCCGAGGCTCTGATCGCCGAGGCGGCGCGCGATCCCAAGATCGTCGCCGTCACCGCGGCGATGCCGTCGGGCACCGGGCTCGACCTCTTCGCCAAGCGCTTCCCCGAGCGCTGCTTCGACGTCGGCATCGCCGAGCAGCACGCGGTCACGTTCTCGGCCGGGCTCGCGGCCGAGGGCTTCCGCCCGTTCGCGGCGATCTATTCGACCTTCCTGCAGCGCGCTTACGATCAGGTCGTCCACGACGTCGCGATCCAGAGCCTGCCGGTCCGCTTCGCGATCGATCGCGCCGGTCTGGTCGGCGCCGACGGCCCGACCCACGCCGGCGCGTTCGACGTCACCTACCTCGCGACGCTCCCCAACTTCGTGGTGATGGCGGCCGCCGACGAGGCCGAGCTTTTCGACATGGTGGCGACCGCAGCGCGGATCGACGATCGGCCCTCGGCCGTGCGCTATCCGCGCGGCGAGGGCTGGGGGCTGGCGCTGCCGGCGGCCGGCGAGCCGCTCGCCTTGGGCCGCGGCCGCATCGTGCGCGAAGGCGCGGTGGCCGCAATCCTCTCGTTCGGGGCGCGCCTGGCCGAATGCCTGAAGGCCGCCGACGAGCTCGCGGCGCACGGCTTCTCGACCACCGTCGCCGATGCCCGTTTCGCCAAGCCGTTGGACCGCGACCTGGTGACGCGCCTCGCCCGCGAGCACGAAGTCCTGCTCACGATCGAGGAAGGCTCGGTCGGCGGTTTTGCCGCGCACGTGCTCCAGTTCCTCGCCCAAGCGGGCATGCTCGACCACGGCCTCAAGGTCCGGCCGATGACGCTGCCCGATCTCTTCATCGACCAGGACGCGCCGCAGAAAATGTACGACGTCGCCGGCTTGAACGCGCCCCACATCGTGCGCACCGCGCTCGAGGCGTTGGGCAAGGACATCCGCGCCGTCGAACGTCCGGCGCGGGCGTGACCCGTTCGACCTAGATATCGCTCAAATCGCAGCGGCCCGAGTAATACTCCCAGGCGCGCTCGGTCGACATGATCGGCGAGTAGTACATCTCGAGCCCTTTCTCGACCTCGCCGGGCGAAAGATAGGTGACCGGCCCGAGCTGCAGCGCGGCCAGCAGCATCTGGGCGTTCAACATGGTGTTGATGGCGGTGATGACCGCGGCCTGCAGCGTGCGGCCGACGACGATGCAGCCGTGACCGCGCATCAACGCGACGACGTTGTTGCCGAGCGCGCGGGCGAGGTCGCGGCCCTGTTCGACGGTGACGACCAGGAGGTTGGTGTCGCCGAACTTGTCGCGGATGTCCCATACCGGCGCGATATGGCCCATGCCCGAGGCGGTGTGCCACATCGGCCGGAGCGGGGTCTTGCTGACGCTGAACGGGAGCACCGAATAGGCGTGGTTGTGGACGCAGGCCATGAGATCGGGCCGGGCTTCGAACACGCCGCCGTGGATGAAGCGCTCGGTGTAGGGCTTGGGCGAGGGCTTGACCGCCGGTTCGCCATCGAAGGTGTATTCGAGGATGTCGGCGCGGGTGACGCGCTCGGGGCTGCGCGAGCGGGCGAGGAGGTAGCGGTCCGGCCGCTCGGGATGGCGGATAGCGACGTGGCCATAGGCGTCGACCACGCCCTCGCGGGCGAGGATGCGGTTGGCGATGGCAAGATCGCGAACGTCGGTGTCGAGGTCGGCCACGGCCGCTCCCCCTTGTCATGGGCCCGCCGGACCGTCCGCCTGCGGACGGGTCGAGTCTGGGTTAAAACATAGTCTGTCTCAGCGGAGCCTAGCAGTCATGAAACAGCGCGACCAACGGCCCAAGGCCTACAACAGCCCCTCGTTCCTGGCGAGCCGCGATGCCCGCGGCGTCCGCATTCTCGCCGAGTATCTCGAGCCGTTGAGCCGCTTCGCTCACCACCAGGTCGAGGATACCATCGTCTTCATGGGCTCGGCGCGGATTCCGTCGCGCGCCGACGCCGAGGCCGAACTCGCTGCCGCGGAGCGCGGCGAGAGCGACCTTGCCCGCGCCCGAACCCGGCTGGCGATGTCGGACTATTACGAGGCGGCACGGGTTCTGGCGCGGCGCTTCACCGAATGGTCGAAGGGCCTGAGCGACACCCAGCGCCGGTTCGTGGTGTGCACCGGCGGCGGCCCCGGCATCATGGAAGCGGCCAACCGCGGCGCGTCCGAAGCCAAAGGCCTCAACGTCGGCCTCACCATCTCGATCCCGTTGGACGAGTTCGACAATCCCTACATCACGCGCGAGCTCGGTTTTCACTTCCACTACTTCTTCATGCGCAAGTTCTGGTTCACCTATCTTGCCAAGGCGGTGGTGATCTTTCCCGGCGGCTACGGCACGCTGGATGAGTTGTTCGAAATCCTGACGTTGATGCAGACGCGCAAGATGAAAAAGCCGCTCCCCGTCGTCCTGTTCGGCGACTCGTTCTGGCGCGACGTCGTCGATTTCGATGCCTTGGTGCGTTATGGCACCATCGATGCCAAGGACTTGGCGCTCGTTCACCGCACCGATTCGATCGACGACGCCTTCACCTTCGTCGTCGATCACCTGACCCGCTACGCGCTCAACCAGCCGGGCCTCTCGCTGTGACAGCCCCCTCCCGTCCCTCCCCCGGCTCGCTGGGGGAGGGGGTTCGTTCCTGACGGGGACGGTGGGCGATGGCCCCGGCCAAGCAACGAGTCGATGTCCTTCTGGTCGAGCGCGGCCTCGCCGAAACGCGGGCGCGGGCGCAGGCGATGATTCTCGCCGGGGTCGTCTATAGCGGCGAGGAAAAGCTCGACAAGGTCGGCCGCACCATCGCGGCTGACGCGCCGCTCGCGGTGCGGGGCCGCGACCACCCCTGGGTATCGCGCGGCGGGCTCAAACTCGACCATGCCATCGCCGCGTTCGCGATCCCGGTCGTCGGCCGGACCGCGCTCGATGTCGGTGCCTCGACCGGCGGCTTCACCGACGTGCTGCTCGCGCGCGGGGCGGCGCGGGTCTACGCGGTCGACGTCGGCCACGGCCAGCTGGCGTGGAAACTCCGCACCGATCCCAGGGTGGTCGTGCTCGAGCAAACCAACGCGCGCCACCTGACGCGGGCCGCGGTACCGGAGCCCGTCGACCTCATCGTTTGCGACGCGAGCTTCATCGGCTTGACCAAAGTGCTGCCGGCCGCGCTCGCCCTCGCCGCGCCCGGCGCCGATCTGGTGGCGCTGATCAAGCCGCAATTCGAGGCCGGCCGCGCGCAGGTCGGCAAAGGCGGAATCGTGCGCGACCCCCGCGTCCACGCCGAGGTGTGCGCGGCGATCGAACGCTGGATCGGCGCCCAGCCCGGCTGGCGAACGGTCGGCATCGTCGAAAGCCCGGTCGCCGGCGCCGACGGCAACAAAGAGTTTCTGCTC
>Ga0194131_10008721_pt1 | contig 13078 bp, 14 predicted proteins | sample TA2KigO120mmetaG_FD_148631 | JGI IMG/M metagenome (GOLD analysis project Ga0194131, IMG submission 148631) | Freshwater microbial communities from Lake Tanganyika, Tanzania - TA2015053 Kigoma Offshore 120m | ecosystem: Environmental > Aquatic > Freshwater > Lake | place: Tanzania: Lake... | reverse complement strand
CGTTGTTGTACGCTCAACACTTCCACCAAATGCGACGTTCACAGGAAAACTTTCCGGTAACTATGGTCAAAACGCTCTAGAATATAATGACCGCACAAAAGAAATGGTCTGGAAAATTCCACGCATTACTGCCAACCAAGGGATAATTTCTCCTGCATATGAGGCAATTTTTCAAATCACCATGACACCAACTATATTCAATAAAGGAAGCGAGGCCAAGCTTCTCGAGCGTACTACCATTGAAGCAGAAGACGAATTTACAGAAACAGACCTCTCAGACACAGGAAAAGAATTGACGACGTTGCTACCGGATGATAAAACAGTAGAATCGGGACAAGGCATCGTACAATAAAACGAAACTTATTTATTTGGCATATTTCTTCGTCTCCTCCAAAGGAGGATCCACCTCTGGAGGAAAAAGCTCCGATGCTCGACACGATATCTCTTTAATATCGCTTACTGCGCTTCTCGCTTTTTCCTCGAACTCCATCCAAACAAATAAGTTTCTTACAATCGCTCATGGAATTAAAACAAAATTCACTAGAAGAGGTTGTTTCACTCGCCAAACGGCGGGGTTTTATCTTTCCTGGCTCTGAAATATATGGAGGCTTGCAAGGTTTTTATGACTTTGGGCCACTTGGTGTCGAAATGAAAAATAATCTTAAGCGGCTTTGGTGGAACTGGATGACACAGAAACACGACAATATTGTCGGCATCGATGGTGCAATAATAACTAATCCAAGGGTTTGGGAGGCGAGTGGACACATAAAAAGTTTTGTCGACCCATTAGTTGAGTGTAAAAAATGCCACCACCGTTTCAAAGCTGATGATATTAACAACGATAAGTGTCCAGATTGTGATGGTCCGCTCACCGAACCAAGAATGTTCAACACATTAGTACCCACGCAGCTTGGTGTCATCCAAGATGAAAAAACAGAAGCCTATCTCCGTGGGGAAGCATGTCAAACTATCTATCTAAATTATAAAAACGTAGTAGATTCAACACATTTAAAAATTCCTTTCGGTATTTGCCAAATCGGTAAGGCGTTTCGTAATGAAGTAACGCCGGGTAATTTTTTGTTCCGCCAAAGGGAATTTGAGCAATGGGATTTACAATGGTTCTGCCACCCATCAGAAATGGAAAAATGGTTTGACTATTGGAAAGAAGAGAGGATGAATTGGTATAAAAGCATTTTTACGCATCCAGAAAATCTTGGCTTCTATCAACACGAAAAGCTTGCACATTATGCTAAAAAGGCTTTTGATATCGAATACACAGCGTCGCCTGTCGGAAAAGAAATGGAGGGAATTCATTGGCGCGGCGATTGGGATTTGTCGAGACACTCAGAATATTCTGGTCAAGACCTGAACTACACCGATCCAGAAACAAAAGAAAAATTTGTACCCAACATCGTTGAGACCTCCGGCGGTGTCGATCGCACCTTTCTCTTCTTATTACTTGACGCCTACACCAAAGAAGAAGATAGAATTGTCCTAAAATTAAATCCAAAAATCGCACCATATAAAATTGCTGTTTTCCCTCTTCTTAAAAATAAACCCGAACTAGTAAGCGAAGCAAAAAAGATCTACGAAAGTCTCAAAAATGAAGTCAGCGTAGCGTGGGATGACCGTGGCAACATAGGAAAACGTTACTACAGCCAAGATGAAATTGGCACCCCCTACTGCGTCACCGTAGATTTTCAAACTCTCGAAGACCAAACAGTAACTATACGAGATAGAGACACAATGAAACAAGAAAGGATACACACAGGCGAAGTGTTTAATTATTTGAAAGAAAAATAAATATCATGGTTACAAAATATACATTATCAAATGGCCTAAGAGTTGTGTTAGCACCACAAAAAGACGCGCGAGCAATGACGCTTTTAGTGCTTGTCGAAGCGGGTTCAAAATATGAAACAAAAGAACTTAATGGTCTCTCCCACTTCCTAGAACATATGTGTTTTAAGGGTACAACAAAAAGGCCGCACCCTGTGAACATCGCAACAGAACTAGACCAAATCGGTGCAGAATACAACGCCTTTACAGGACATGAATCTACCGGATACTATGCAAAAGCCGATGCGCGGCATTTTAACCTTGTTCTCGACGTCATCTCTGACCTCTATCTCAATCCAACATTTGAAACGAAAGAAATTGAAACAGAAAAAGGGGTAGTTATCGAAGAGATAAACATGTATGAAGACACCCCCATGCGTAATGTACAAGAACTCTTTCTCAATACTGTTTATGGTGACCAGCCGGCGGGATGGCCGCTGGGTGGAACAAAAGAAGTTATACGCGCCATTAAACGCGATGATTTTATAAAATATCGCGAGGAGCATTATCTCTCAAACGCAACAGTAGTAATCGCAGCAGGCGCACTCCCAGACGACGCAAAGGAGCGTATTGAATCTGCCTTTGCCTCTATGCCTCAAGGAACAAAAAAAGATAAACTTACAACTATCGATACACAAGAAAAACCAGCGACATTCATAAAACACAAAGAATCCGATCAAACACATTTTGTGCTTGGCGTTCGTGCCTATCACGTCTTTGACCCTCGTCGCTATCAACTAGAGGTACTAAGTGCAATACTAGGAGGCGGAATGAGCTCAAGGTTGTTCCAAAAAATAAGAGGAGAGCTCGGAGCAGCATACTATGTGCGTAGCGGCGCGGAGTTTTTTAGTGATTCTGGTCTTTTTACCACCTCTGTCGGAGCGGAGCACAGTAAACTAGAAATTACCCTTGAAGCAGTTTTGAAAGAATATACCCGTTTAAAACACGAACCAGTCTCAGCAACAGAACTTCAAAAAGCAAAAGACCATCTGAAAGGCGGGCTCGTCCTCTCCATTGAAACCTCCGACGCCCTTGCTTCATTTTATGGAGGGCAGGAGATAGCGACAAAAACAATTCATGACCCAGAAGAGGTATTTAGACAAATAGATGCCGTAACCGCAAAAGACATCATGGACATCGCAAACGACATTTTTAAAGATCAACACCTCAACCTTACGCTTATAGGTCCTGTCAAAGAAGACTACTCATTTGAGAAAATCTTGCATTTCGAATAATATAGGAATAATGGAAGACAAAAATATATTAGAAATTTCGTGGGGATCGTTTTTAAGACTTGCGGCGATTATTATCGTTGCCGCCTTGTTTTTTACGTTGAGCAACGTGGTTATCATGCTTGTCTTCTCTGTTGTCATCGCATCAGCATTTGACCCTCTTGTAAACAGATTATATGCGCGAGGATGGCCAAGGATTGCAATCGTCCTGTTTCTCTACATTTCCGCCTTTATACTTCTCGCGGCATCAATATATTATCTTGCTCCGCTTGTCTTTAGTGAACTCCGATCGTTTATAACACTCGTAGGAGGTACGCAGTCGCCCATCCTCAGAGACTATGGAAGCATTACCTATCTCATAAACTTTCTCGAACATTTTGAGTCTATTTCTACGAAAGACATCCCAACGCTTTTTTCACGTGTTGGTTCACTAGTAGCATCACTTTTCGGCGGTGTCGCCTCAATGTTCATCGTCATAGTAATTACCTTCTATCTTCTTCTTCATGAGCGTGGGGTGGGAGATTTCATCGCAGACATAGCCCCTCTTAAATATGAACCATACGTACTCGACGTCTGGCAACGGACCCAAAACCGTATCGGAAAATGGCTGCAGGCACAACTCCTTTTAAGCGCGTTGATAGGTATCCTTGTCTTTTTTGGACTTACCTTCCTCGGTGTAAGTAACGCCTTGTTGTTGGGGATACTTGCCGCCCTCCTCGAAATTGTACCTGTTGTGGGTCCTATTGTCGCAGGCGCCGTTGCAATGCTTGTTGCGCTAGGCGACTCTTCGACACTAGCCCTTTATACGGGAGCTGTGTTTATTGGACTCCAACAGTTCGAAAGCCATATTCTTATCCCAGTTCTCATGAAAAAAGCGGTGGGGCTCAACCCCGTCTTTGTTCTTGTCCTCTTACTCGCCGGTGCCAACCTTGGGGGGCTTGTGGGCGTGTTTCTGGCTGTACCAATAGGGGTATTGCTTGAAGAAATAGTAAAAGACATGATCGAAAAAAAGCGTAGAATATAAAATACGCATGCAAAAAAAATTCTATATTACAACATCTATCCCTTATCTCAACGATGCCCCACATGTGGGGCATGCGCTTGAATTTATACAAGCCGATGTGCTCGCACGCTACCACCGCCTTCTTGAAGAAGACGTATTTTTTCTTACAGGTAGCGATGAGCACGGTACAAAAATTGCAAAAACAGCGGAAACGCTCGGGAAAACCGCGCAAGAACTTGTAGATGAAAATGTACAAAAATTCCTCAACCTTTTGGAATCTCTTCAGATTTCAAATGATGGTTTTATTAGGACTAGCGACAAGGAACGCCACTGGCCAACTGTTTCTGATATATGGAAACGCCTCATAAAAGAAGGTGATATCTACAAGAAAAAATATGAAGGACTTTACTGTTATGGATGCGAGGCTTTTGTCACCGAAAAAGACTTAATAGATAAAAAATGCCTCACTCATCTACGCGTGCCAGAAAAAATAAAAGAAGAGAATTATTTTTTTAAAATAACACGGTACAGAGATGATCTCAAAAGACTTTTGGATTCTGGCGAGTTACGCATTCTTCCTGAACATCGCGCAAAGGAAATGATGTATTTTCTCGATAATGATTTTTCTGATGTAAGTTTTTCAAGACCAAAAAGAACGCTTTCGTGGGGAATCCCTGTGCCAGACGACGAAGAAGCAACTATCTATGTGTGGGCCGATGCGCTCACAAACTATCTTTCCGGAGTAGGATATATCGAAAACAAAGATCAATTTGATCTCTTCTGGCCACCCGACGTGCAAGTTATTGGTAAAGATATTTTGCGTTTTCATGCCCTTATTTGGCCAGCAATTCTATTGTCGGCAAAACTACCTCTCCCAAAAACCTTGTTCGTACATGGATACATCACTCACGCCGGTCAAAAAATGTCAAAAAGTCTAGGAAATGTCGTAAACCCAACAACGCTTATCGAGACATACGGAAGCGACGCAGTACGCTATTTTCTTCTCCGAGAGATACCCCCCACAGAGGATGGAGATTTTAACGAAGAAAAAATGATACTGCGTTACAATAGCGATCTTGCCCATGGAATAGGAAACCTGGTAAGTCGCATAACAACGCTCGCAGAAAAATCAGGCTCAGTAATCCTCGAACAGTTTGATGGACAAACAGAAATAGATACCTATTGGAAACGCTACCATGAAGCCATGAGCACCTTTCGTTTTAACGAAGCACTTGAAACAGTGTGGAGTCTTATTGCCTATGTCGATCGAGAAATCACACAAAAAAAACTTTGGTCACATCCTGACAACAAAACCCTCTCGGATCTCATTCACTATCTCATTAATCTTGGGTGGATGCTCACCCCATTCCTTCCACATACATCAGATACACTCATCGAAACCATTTTTGGTCACGAACTTGGTTTCCGAGATAGGTGGCTTGGCACATCTGTCTCTATTAAAAAAATAGGTCTATTTCCTAAAAAAGAAACCTTCGAAAAAAACCATGAATAACAATCAGAATCAGAGGGGTGAAATACTACTTGGTGTAATTGCAATTTTATTTATCCTTTTCTTGGCTGTACTCACCTTTCTTTATCTTAAACTGTTTGTTTGAGATATCGTGGTGTATCAGTATAAAAAGACATGGATACGATAAAATAATAAGCGACCCGAAGGGTCGTTTTTCGTTACATATTGTGAATTCTGTAAAGAGAGAGTACTATATATCTACAATGACCAAAGCAAAAGATAAGGAAAAAGATACAAAAACAGCGCGACCACCGGTTGTGGTAGTAATGGGACACGTCGATCATGGAAAGACGACGCTTTTGGATTACATTCGAAAGACCAATATTGCTACGCGCGAAGCGGGCGCAATTACACAGTCCATTGGAGCATATGAAATTACTCATGGAGAGCGCAAAATTACCTTTATTGATACTCCTGGACATGAAGCATTCTCAAAAATGCGCGGACGCGGTGCAAAAACCGCGGACATCGCTATTCTTGTCGTTGCAGCAGATGAAGGAGTAAAACCGCAAACAAAAGAGTCTATTGAACAAATCAGAACAACGAACACCCCATTCATTGTCGCCTTCACAAAAATCGACAAACCCAACGCCGATACCCAGCGTGCACGCACCCAACTTTCTGAACTTGGAGTTGTTGTTGAGTCGTGGGGAGGGGATATCCCCGAGCAAGAAGTTTCAGCGGTAAGCGGTGTAGGGGTAGATGAACTTCTCGACCTCATTCTCCTCGCAACCGATCTTCAAGAACTCAAAGCAGACAAAAATGCGCAAGGGAGGGGGGTAATTATCGAAACAAAACGAGATAGTAAACGGGGAGTTACTACAAGTATCATTATACTCGACGGAACACTTCGAGAAGGAGAGTATATAACAACACCAACAACGAAAGGAAAAATAAAGCTCCTCGAAGACTTTAGGGGAACACGTGTAAAGGAAGCAACATTTTCTACGCCAATGCTCATAATTGGCTTTGAAAAACCCCCGCTCGTAGGTGAAGAGTGGGTAAGTGGGAGCGAGGAAACAATTTCTCAGTTCTCTCGGGAAACACAAGAAACAAAAGAACAAAATGCAAAAAAAACACCAGAAGGAGTAAAAGCAATAAATGTAATCATTAAAGCTGACACGTATGGTTCTTACGAAGCGCTAGAAACAATTGTCCAATCCATACAACGAGAACATCTTTTAATACACGTTCTCGATTCCGGAGTAGGGGACATCACCGACAGCGACCTTAAACTCGCAAACACATTTGATGCAACAATTATTGGATTTCACGTAAAAATACCGTCGACACTCAACCTTCTCATTGATCAACTAAAAATCCGTATCATAACATCCAATGTTATTTACGAAGCAGTGAAGCTTTTTGAAGAATTTCTCGACAAACAACTCTCTAACGATAAAGAGTACCTTGGAGAGTTCGAAATTCTCAAACTCTTTAGTATCTCTAAAAAGGGACAACTTGTTGGGGGTAAAATCCTTATTGGTAATCTAGCGGTGAATAAACGTGTTGATATTTTTAGAGCGTACACAAAAATAGGGGAGGGACGAGTGATAAACCTACGATCAGGAAAACAAGAGGTAAAAACAATGCCGCAGAATAAAGAGTGTGGAGCCATTATACAATCAAACGCAACAATAGAAGTCGGGGATCTCTTAAAGGCTTTTTAATTTCTACCATGTCACTTCGCACAGTACGCGTAAATGAGCTTATTCACGAAGAAGTCGGCAACATCCTTGCGAAAGATGTTATTCTCGATGGAAATTACCTCATCACCATAACTACTGTTGAAACATCACGTGATTTACGCCATAGTACTATTCGATACAGCGTACTCCCAGATTCTTCGGTAGAAAAGGCAGAAAAATTCCTAAAAGAGGTGGTAGGAGAGGTGCAATACATTCTCAATCGTCGTCTTAAAATGCATCCTATTCCACGACTAGAATTTGTCTATGATCCGAGAGAAAAAGAAGCTGCATATCTTGAGGGTCTGCTAGAGAAGTTGAAGAAATAATATCAAAGTTGTTTGTTGGCGCTGTGGTGAAGTAGCAAACACTGCGGTCTGCAAAACCGCCATTCGTGGGTGCAAGTCCCACCAGCGCCTCTTTATAATCAACAATCCTTATATAATGCGGAATTGTTCTGTTTTAATGAGGATAGTTCTTTTACCCCGTTAGATCCCCATCCTAAAAGGCGGGTTTTTCATAACAGATAATCTTTTACCGCGCGTGAATGAGTTGGAGGGCCTTTATACACGTCTCCTCCAGGCTTGAGCAAATAGGTATTGAGGGGGCAATCGTAGAGACTGTTTTTCTAATATAGCGAGCATTGCTAAACCCATCCTCGATACCAACAACCACTTTAATGCCCTCGAGATAATTACGTGCGACTGACCAACCTAATTCAAAACGAGTTGTTTGCGCATATGCTCTTCCCGGAGTATGGCTTATTGGTTTCACAAGCCAGAAAAGTATTACTCCATACCTACCTGCATAATTTAAATAATGATGCTCCCATTCTACTTGCGAATTATACAGACCCTCTGGAAAATCGCCCTTCATAACCACAGGATGACGAGGAGAGGCGATATGGTACGTTGCGCGCTCTTGTATTATTTGTATCGCCTGACACTGCCAATCAGGAGCGTCTTGTATAGGCCCCGCAAGAAAAATAAGCGGTCCTTTTATGTCTTTGTATGTCGGGGGCAAAAGGATCTCTGTCATACATCTTTAGTTTAACACACTATGATATAATAGTAAGAGAGATGTCATATGAGAAAAATTATTATCTTCTCGCTTGTTGTAGGAACATTATACTACTTCCTTGGACACACAAGCGTGTTGTCGTTTGTGCGTCGTAACTCTACCTTTTCCTCAGTAGGGTCTTTTGCCGCAAATGCACTTCAAGGAACCCGCGATTTTGTCTACGAACGTGTCGCAAGTGTTGTGACGCCATCTCTCGAAAAGGCAAAAGATGTTGCACGCGAAGAAACGTATCGCACCGCAGATACCGTCGCAAAAAAAAGCGTAGTAACGCTTGGAAATATTCTCGGAATTCAAGAAACAGAAAAAGCAGACAACCAAATAACAACACAAAAACCTGTTATTTTTCTCGACAAAACCCTACTCTCGGGAGGAATCAAAGCAAATATTGTCTCAGGAAAAACGCTTGAAGCGGCCGTTACGCTTTGTTCTGTCTACAATAGGGGAGAGGAGGTGCGCTCCACCCTCCGTATCTTCAAAGGAGGAAATGATAAATACAATTCTTACATTGACTGGGGTGATGGAAATAAGACCGATATAGGCACGCTCCCAGAAGGACACGATACGTCACTTTCTCACACTTACACAAGACCAGGAGAATTCACAATCACTCTCCACGTCTCAGACGGTAAAGAAGAATACCCTCACAAACGTTCTGTCTGTATCCGTTAGGCCTTTTTATACCACTCGTACAACTCATCGGCTAATTTACGCACATCCTCACGTGCCCGTCGCGGATTTCGTATCTCTGTAATACGCGAATCATCGCGCGTAATAGGCTTTGCGAATGGGTGTATGTGTGGAAATTTTTGTTGTACACCACTTAACTCATCCTGATCAGAAATAGAAGGTACACCATTTACGCCGATGGCATCAGACCCAACAAAAAGATGATCAATGAAAAACTTCTCCAAAAATTCTTTCTGCTGTTTCCCTTGCTCGGTAATTCCAATGGTTGCCACATCGGGCTTCTCAACAACTCCTTCCTGTTGTAAAACATTACGTAAAGAATGAAGAGCCTTGCCTTGATACACCACCTGAGTAACAATAAGGGGCTTTATATATTCCGGTCTCTCCTTCATGGATGCCAAAACCTTATGAACAACGTCCTTCATATTCGCAATCTTTATATCTATTAATTCCCCGACCTCTGGATCGTCTTCATTGCCCTTCGGCATTGTTGGTGCTATTGGAAAAAAACGTATGGGAGAAAAACCCCTATCGCGATATATGCGATTGATTACATTCAAAAAAACAAGGGCGGGAATTCTCCCCGATGCATCATCGCTAATCAACAAAGAATACTCTCTCTTCTCAAGGTGTGGGCGAAGCTGAGTAAGAAGATTTTTAATAGGTTCTCTCATCTCCTCGATTTCAGGGAGCATCTCCTTCTCTTTTTCTCTCCTTTCTTGTAACTTTTTTCTTCCTTCTGGATTCGAAATATCTAAAAATTCATCCATAAAAAATTGTTTAATAATTCACGCCCCACCTATTATATCGTGTAGACACAAAACAAAAAACACTTGACATCTTTTAGGGTTTATACTACCTTAACACCATCAAACAGCCGGCCTTCGCTCTTTGAGCTACGGCGCGGCAAAGAAGGAGGTACCAGCGATGGTACAGCTGATCAGCAGGAACAGAGAGAGGGGAACGGCGCAGATCGTCATTCAGGGGAGAGGTCTTTCAATGACTCTCCACCTGCGACGGAAGCGTGGTTCACCGGACATCTTCAAGACCGCGGACACGCTGGTCGAGGAGACAAACGAGGAGGGAGAAACCATCACCAGGAGAATTCCGGGCGAGGAGTTCAACCTCTCCATGCTCCGGCCCCAGATCGACACCCCCTCCCGGCCCTCCAACCCCACCAAAGGTCAGGGCAAGGGCGGGGTAAAGAAAAGCCGAGAAGAGCGAGCAGCCGAAAAGGACGCTGCTCGCAAGGGCGGCAGGAAGGGAAAGGGCGACTAGCCCTCCCCAACAAAAACAAAACAAAAAAGGCACTCCAGCGCGAGTGCCTTTTCATTTCCTATTTGGAAGCCCGTCGACCCCGCCTCCTTCACTATCGCTCAGTCCGGCTTTCGAATCCCTCCCAACTCATGCACTGACCTTTTCAAAAACGACCATTAAGGTCGTTTTGTGAAATCATTGCGGAGTATTCTTAAAATAGCTCGAACCGAATTTCCTCGCCGCGCAAGGCGCAGTCAGATTTGATATGTGCTTGCCCCACCCGCCCAGTGCGCGCACGACCAGCCCCATCGTCGTGAGGAACATTATACGACGATGGGGCTGGCTCCCTTTACTTCAAACACCCTGCGTATCCTGAATCCTCAACGGACTGTGTCTTTCCTGCCGCAGTAACATGAAGCGTGTAATATTCTTTTTCATCCTTTTTGACGGATACAGTTGTGCATTGGACACTCCATCCATATCCAAGCTGATACTGTTTTTGGAATTTATCGTACTGGACGTTTTTGTTCCGTACATCTTGCGTGCACTCTGTAGCATCGTAGAAGGCGCCTTGTGCGCAAACCGGACTAGACGAAACTGTTTCTTTTACAGTATCAGTTTTGCTTGCCAAATTTACTTCATGACGAGTAATAGATGCGTAGCCAGCTTCGCCGGAACTTGCCAAGAGGGAGACAGTAGCGCCGTCAGATGAAATATCTTGAATGCTGTAATTAGGTCCGTGGGCTTGCGAGCAAACAGCAATGTCAAGAACTTTTGTCTCAGATGCACCCGCCAAATCTACTACCCTAAGCTCGCAGGGTTGCGATAGTACGGACGCGCTTTCATTCGCGGGGCCAATAGCGAGAAAGACAAGTGTATTTCCTTTTACCGCAAAATCCGCTATTTCCCACGGTTCTTGGAAATCCTTTAGCGGTACAGAAGAAATTTGACCCGACCCTATATCGCGGCGCGAAATACTATCGTTTGCGCTTATGTAAAACATTGCCCCATTTTCTACTTTGACTTCGGGCACATCATAAGGATATGCCGTATTCTGAATTTGCATGATCTCTTTCTTCGCTCCATTCTGGTCAAACAAGACCACCGAAGCCTCTTTTCGGTTCATCCCTTGAACAAGCACTGCGCCCGCTAGAACTTGCGAAGATTGTGTCTGCATAAAATAGTACGTGCCGCCACCAAACACGACCAAGCCGAGCACTATTGCTATTAATACCCCAGCGCTAACAAATCCTCGCGTCTTCATAAAGTTATTGTTTTATAAAATAATTAACAATTTAACGGTTTCCCGTACACCTTCGCCAACTCTCCTAATTCTACCACGTATCCGATTGTGGATACCAGTTTGGTATATTCTTTATGTCGAACCTCTGCAGGAGTGGATTTTAGATACGAAACAAGCCGATTTTTTGAGCAAATCGGAAAATTACCACGAAATCAAAACATTTGTTCAAAAAATCGGAACGAACCCTAGGGTTCGTAACAAATCAGCCGTCTTTGATTTTTGCCCACCCAGCCATTTCGCCGCGAAGCGGCGAGGAATTTTGCGGAGCGCGGCCGCCACGCGGCCGCGCGGAGCATCCCTTTCAAATCGTGAAGTTTCTATTGGCGGAGAGGGAGGGATTCGAACCCTCGAGGGGTGTTACCCCCTACCTCGTTAGCAGTGAGGCGCTTTCGGCCACTCAGCCACCTCTCCATAAAGTTATGTTTTATCTTAGAGTAGGAAGGTCAACTTTGCAAATTATCTATCCCTTCTCCATCTTTACACCAAAGTCGGCATCAAACTCTCTGTAATTACAAGTAAGCTCCTCACCCCGCTCTATATCTCGGGTTGCAACGTCCACTTCATCTCCGGATTCAGAAACAAAACCAACAGTATTAGCATCATCAGCGTGATTAAAAAAACGCGCATCGTCAAAACATAAAACATATTTGTCTGTTTTTATATCCAAATAAGCGTACTTTAAAAATTGTTTCCTTGCTGGCTCAGATAACTTCTCGAGATTATTTTTATCAACCTCGAGATCAAAACCCTTTTGAAACTTCCACGTAGGGGTCCCTTTGGAAATAAACTGATCAGCAAAAAGACCTATGCCGTTTATACTACTCAAACCAATTTTCGTTTTTACCAGGAGCATACAATGTCTTAAAAAAAGAAACGGCGAGTTTTAAGGATATGATATAAATTAAAAACCACCCCAGAATTTACGATGACCGCGCCAAAAACAAGAGACCAATCTCCATAATGCACACCTTTTACAAAAAGAATACACTGAACAAGAAAAACGGTAGTAGGAAGAACAATGGAGACTTCTCTTGAGTTATGTTCTTTGTGCACAAGCCATCCTTGATGGTAATATCCACCTGCCACAAGAATCCAACACAATAACAAAGTAGCACTCCACGCAAACTGTACATTCCAAAAAGAAGGTATTCCCTTAAAATATGAATAAGACATAAAGGTAAGAATGGATACAATAACGACCGAGAGAATAATTTCTAAAAACTTTTTCATAATCATAGAAAACAACAGCTTAACTAATTATTTTTTGAATCCCAAGGAAAATGATTATCAAAAACCTTTGCGAGCATATAAGAAGCATTATTGTTAAACATATGCGCCAAGGCTGCGTGATTAAACCCGTTTTGCCTCATAAGATACCAAAAAAATAGACCGCTCATGAACTGGTTGAGAGGGACAGAGTCGAGGTGTAATTTAAAAGTAGTTTTACCACCCTCCTTTATA
>Ga0194131_10008720_pt1 | contig 13078 bp, 15 predicted proteins | sample TA2KigO120mmetaG_FD_148631 | JGI IMG/M metagenome (GOLD analysis project Ga0194131, IMG submission 148631) | Freshwater microbial communities from Lake Tanganyika, Tanzania - TA2015053 Kigoma Offshore 120m | ecosystem: Environmental > Aquatic > Freshwater > Lake | place: Tanzania: Lake... | reverse complement strand
GAGGTCGTGCATGTGCACCAGGGCATCGGACCGACCGCGGCGTATTCCCGGCCCCGCGGCGATGCAGGGCGACTTGAAGTGCTCATACAGGTTTTGCTTGCCCATTAACCCATGCCGCCCCCCCCCCGACGGCCAAGCCCTGGTCACTGGTAAAAAGCACGATGGTGTTCGCCGGCAGGATAGCGAGAATGCGACCGATGTGATGATCCAGGCAAGTGATGCAGGCGTAGTAGTCGGCCAGATGCTTGCGCATCTCGTCTCTGGTGCGTGGAAATGCCGCGAGCATCTCGTCGCGGACTTTCAGGTCGCCGTTGTCGAAGGGATGCTCCGGCAGGCAGTTCCTCGGCAATGTGATCCGGGCCGGGTCATACATCCCGGCGAACTTCTTCGGCGCAAACCGCGGATCGTGCGGAACCGGCGGCGCCATGTAGATGAAGAACGGGCTCTTCCCAGAGCCGCGTACCCAGTCTATGATCTGATTGGCGTGCTGCTCCGGTTGATCGGCACGCTCGTCGAAGCCTTCCTTCGAATAGAGCTTCGTTTGAAACGCCTCGCTGGCGGGAACGTACGTATTGCCGCGTTTGCCGAAGTGGAACGTCTGGTATCCAGCGCTCTCGAACGCCTTGGCCATCACGGTGAGGCCGGCCGGGATGGGCTGGTTGCGCTCCGGGATGCGGAAGACCGTACGGCCTGTCATCAGCATGGTCCGGCTAGGCAGGCACATGGCACCAACCAGGCCGCCCTGCGAATAGAGATTGGAGAAAACGAAGCCACGGCGGACGAGCCCGTCCAGCGCCGGAGTGTGGATCTCGGCGTTTCCAGTCGCGCGAATCGTGTCGAAGCGCTGGTCATCGGTGTTGATCAGCAGGATGTTGGGCGGAACATCCGCCGCCGCAACGGCTACGGCGCCGGATAGAGAAGAGAGGAAGTTGCGTCGTTTCATTTCATTGGGCGCTCGGATCGGTTCTCCATTCAAGATCCAGGTCGAGGGGACGGGCCAAGTTCAAGCATCGCGCCGGCCGTGGACAGCGTGGCCGGCTCGGGAACCGATGCACACGATTCTTTTCTTCACTTGGTTCCCCTCCTTGGGCGTGGCTGAGTCCTTCCAACCGGGATTTCCATTTTTGGCATTCTCGGCGCTGACAAGTATACCGGGATTTCCGTTTTGCCTCCCGGCGCCAGAGTAGTATACGCCCCCCCCCCGCTTGTCAAGCTCTCCGACATTGTCAAGGCAAAGTAGAAATGGCCCCTATTGGCAGGCCTGAAAAAAAGTCATGTTAGTCTGGGCTCGCCGGCCGGAATTCATCGCGACGATGGGAAGAAAGCGTTCCTCCCGACGTTTTCTCAAGCTTGGGTTGGCGCCGGTGGGCGGGAGGCCGCCGGCAACGCTGGGGAATGTGCGCAGGTTCTGCGAAAGCTGCCGGCGCGCATCGAGCTCGAAGGCGGCGGCGATCTGCGGGCGTTGAGCGGAGAAGGATGGCGCGGGGAGGGCGTGCCGAGGGAGGTCCCGCGTTGAGGGACGCTACCGCAGCAATGCCCCGGCGACCAGGTCTTGCAACAGTGGGGTTGTTGGGTAGGGGTGGTAGGTGTACTGCCGGAGGCCTTCGGCGAGCGGCACGTTGTAGGTCGCGCCGCGGGAGCGGGTCCAGTCTTCCATCGTGCGTAAGTAGTCATCCATGCCGTGCTGGCGGAGGAGCCAGTTGCGCTGGCTGGCGTGGGCGGCGAGCATGTCGCGTTTGGTGTCGAGGTAACCGTCGATGTTGACGCCGAAATCCGGTTGCACGGGCTTGCCGTCGCGGTCGGTGCCTTCGACCGAATCCATGTAGTAGAGATGCGGGATCTTGTCGAGGGGCTTCGCTGGGCCGGTCGCATAGTTGGGCGCCGATACCGCGAAGCACGCATCGCGCACGAGCGCCGAAGTCGCTTCGTGATCGCAGTGGTAGTCCGTCGGCGCCGACGTCAGGACGATGTCGGGAATTACGCTTCGGATGAGTTCGACCACGCGGCGGCGCGAGGGATCATCGCTGAATATGGCCAGATCGCGGAACTCGGCGCAGATGTAACTTGCTCCGATGATCGCGGCGGCATCGGCGGCTTCCTGGCGGCGGGTGGCGGCGATCTCTTCGGCGTTATGCTCGGCCGAGCCGCAGTCGCCGGGCGTCATCGTCACGATGGTAATGCGATGGCCCTTCGACGCGAGCATGGCCAACGTCCCGCCGGCGAGGATCTCGGCATCGTCGGGATGGGCGTGAATGGAAAGAATGTGCGTCCTCATGATTCGTGTTGTTTGATCTCTTCGAGGAGAATGTCCGTCCGGCGCTTGGCGTGAATCGTGGCGGCTTCGATGGCCGAGATCAGCATCGAACGCAGGCCGTGGCGTTCGAGCTCGTGGATCGCCGCGATCGTTGTGCCTCCGGGCGTGATCACCTGGTCGCGCAGAATCGCCGGATGCAGCTTCGATTCCTTGGCGTGTTTGGCGGCGCCGAGGACCGTTTGTTCGGAGAGACGCAGCGACACTTCGCGAGAGAGGCCCATCTTCATGCCGGCGGCCATCATCGCTTCGATCACCATGTAGATGTAGGCCGGGCCGGAGCCGGACAGCGCGGTGACGGCGTCCATCTGCTCCTCGTCGACGAAGGCGACTACGCCGGTGGCCTCGAAGACGCTGCGCACGATGTCGCGATGGGCGGGCGTGGCGGCGGCGTTGTTGCAGATGCCGATGGCGCCTTCCTCAATGACGACGGGAATGTTCGGCATCACGCGGAAGACGGGCATGCAGCAGGCGGCGGCGTCCTCGACAACCTGGATCGGCAGCGCGGCGGCGAGCGAGATCAGGATCTGGCCGTCGTGCAAGACGTCGCGAATTTCGCGAACGACTTTGGGGACTGTCCCGGGCTTAACGGCGAGGATGATGATATCGGCTGTCTTCGATGCTTCCGCGTTGTCGCCCGCGGTGGCGACGATCGAGAAACGCGCGGCGACATCGGCGGCACGCTCGGAGCTACGCGCGGTGGCGCGCATGTCGGCGGGATGGGCCACGCCCGCCTTTAGGATTCCGCCAATTAGCGCCGAACCCATGTTGCCCGCGCCGAGCACTGCAATTTTCATGATCTTTCATGATGCCAAAAGAAAACCGGGAGGCGCTTGCGGCGTCTCCCGGTTCATCAAGCACGGCTTGCGGGCCGTTCGGAGGAACTGGTTAGATATGCGGGTCGATAAGGCCTTGCAGGTCGGCCTTCGAGGTCGCGCCAACTTTGGTGGCAACGACCTGCCCGCCCTTGAAGACGAGGACCGTCGGAATGCCGAGGACGCCGTAGCGCATCGCAGCGCCGCCGTTCTCGTCGACGTTGAGCTTGCCGATCTTGACGCGGCCGTTGTAGTCGTCGGCGAGTGCATCGATGGTCGGCGACATCATGCGGCAAGGGCCGCACCACTCGGCCCAAAAGTCGACGACAACCGGTTTGTCGGACTGCAGGACTTCGGTGTCCCAGGCGCCGTCGGTGAAAGTGAGTGTGTTTTGTCCAGCCATGTTTTTTGATTTGCTCCATCTATATAGATGCGGCGGGCGCGGGAAAGATTCAACCTCGGAGAACGTGTTCGTAAAGCGCGCCGTAGGTGGCGGCGGAGCGGTCCCACGAGAAATCTTTTGCCATTCCGAACTGCATGCGGCGGATCCAGGCGTCACGGTCTTTCCAACACTCCAGCGCGTATCGAATGGTAGCCAGCAGCGCTTGGGGCGAGTACTCGCCGAACTTGAATCCGGTCGTTTCCTCAATGGTATCATCGAGCCCGCCAGTGGCACGCACAATGGGCGGGGCGCCGTACTTGAGCGAGTAGATTTGATTGAGGCCGCACGGCTCGTAGCGGCTGGGCATCAGGAACATGTCGGAGCCAGCTTCGATGAGATGCGCAAGCGGGTTGTTATAGCCGTGCCAGACGCGGATGTTGCCGTGGTGGCGCGTGGCGAGGTCGTGGAAGATCCACTCCTGATGCTGCTCGCCGGAGCCGAGGGCCAGCAGCGTCGCACCGGAGGCGGCGAGTTCGTCGCCGATGGGATGCAACAAATCGAAGCCCTTTTGCTCCGCGAAGCGGGAGACGATGCCGATGATGGGGCGCTGCCAAACGGAGTCGTCGAAACCGAACGCTTCCAGCAGCGCCTTGCGGCAGATCGCTTTGCCGGCCAGGTCGTCAGGCGTATAGTTGGCGGGGAGATGGCGATCGGTGGCGGGGTTCCAGTCGGCGTAATCGACGCCATTGAGAATGCCGGCAAGATGACTGCTCCGTTGGCGCAGAAGGCCGTCAAGACCGAAGCCGTGTTCGAGAGTCTGGATTTCGTGGGCGTAGGTGGGGCTGACGGTGGTGACGAAATCGGCGGAGACGATGCCGCCTTTCATGAGGTTGAGATCGCCGTGATACTCGACGCCCCCGGGCGTGAAGAGATAGTCGGAGATGCCGAGTTCGTGGCGGGCTTCGGCGCCGAAGCGGCCCTGATAGCCGAGGTTGTGAATGGTGAAGACGTGCTTGACGTGGGCGAGGGCGGGATCGGCGGCGAACCAACTCTTGGCATAAAGCGGAACAAGCGCGGCCTGCCAGTCGTGAGAGTGGATGATGTCGGGCTTGACGATGTGGCGAGCGATGCCGAGAGCGGCGAGCGAGAAGACGGCGAAGCGGAGGTGATTGTCGCCATAATCGGAACCGTAAGAGGAATAGATGCCTTCGCGATCGAAGAACCAGGGCGCTTCGACGAAGTACAAGGCCACTCCGTCCTTATCAAGTTTCCAGATCGACGTGTGATGTTCGAAGTTGTTGATCCAGACGGAGAGGTCATCCCAGATGCGCTCGATGCCTTCGGGGTGCAGACCGCGGTATTTGGGGAGCACGACGGAGGCTTCGATGCCGTGGCGAGAGAGAGCTCCGGGGAGAGCTCCAAGCACATCGGCGAGGCCGCCGGATTTTGCAAAGGGAGCGGCTTCGCTCGACACCATCATCACTTTTGTCATCGCTTCCTCATGATACCCATGGCGATGGCCGGTAAGAGTAACGATCCGAAGAAGGCGGCGAGGAACGAATTCGCCGACATCGCGAACGCGCCGATTGCGGCATAGAGAATCGCCACGCCGGCGTTGGCGAGCGCGGTGAACTTGAAGAAGCGCTTCGTCTCCATTCGAGACGCGCCCGCGAATACGGCGGCGGCTTCGGCGAGCACGGGCACGGCGCGTGTGAGGACGATGGTCCAGTCACCGTATTTTTGCCAGAGAATTTCGAGGCGTTGTTTCTCGTTTTCCTTGAGGAGCTTTGCGCCCGCGGGGCGGCCCGCGTAGTAACCGCCGAGGCAACCGAGTGTGAGGCCGGTGAAGTTAGCAAGGGCGCCGGCGGCGAAGCCGAGCAGCGCTCCGGACGTGGTGGCGAGAAGGCTGGATGGAATGGGCAGAACGATGTCGGCTGCGAGTAGAGCGGCGATGGCGGGGGCGATCCACCACGCGGTTTTGTGGCCGGTGATGAGGGCGGTTGCGAAGGCCGTCATCGCGTCTTCCCAGAGGAGGAATGGGATGAGGATGAGGGCTAGAAGAGCGGCTGCGAGCAGCGCGAGACGCATGGGGTTAGGATAGCGTTATGATCGGAGTGGAGACTTCTCGATGGCAAACGCAGAATCGGTGATTGCGGAATTCAAGAACTTTTTAGCCAGTGAGTTGGCCCCAGATGAAATCGCGGCGTTTCATCTTTCGCCGAAATCGCAGAAGTATGTTGCGGGCCTCCTGCACAAGAACAATGCTGGGACGATTACTGAAGCGGAACTCGCCGAACTGGACCGGTTCCTCGAACTTGAATACGAGTGCCGCGCGGTAAAACTCAGCGCGCGGCAGGCGCTGGCAAAGGCTGGGTGAAGATTAGTTTGACACTGCGCCGCCTCGTTGAGGGCCGCGCGGATGGCCGTTGTGAATACTGCCTCGTTCATCGCGCCGATGTCGGAACCGTTCACGAAGTGGATCACGTTCGAAGCGTCAAGCACGGCGGAAAGGCGACGAAAGACAACTTGGCCTACTCGTGCTTTGAGTGCAATCGATTCAAAGGCAGCGATCTCGGGTCGGTCGACATCGATGGAGAGTTCTTCTTGTTCTACAATCCTCGCCGCGACGACTGGAACGATCACTCCCGGATTGTTGGAGCACGCATCAAGGCGCTGACGCCAACCGGCGAAGTGACGGTCCGAATTCTCCAACTGAATTCGTCTCGCCGCGTGCGTAACCGCTCGCGTCTTCAGGATCTCGGCGCCTATCCGAAATGAGCAATGTCTTTGAACCGTGACCCGGCCCGCGTGAACTCTCGCGTATCCTAAATCAAATGAAGCTCCCCGCTCCGGTGCCGCCCGATGAGTTGCGCGCGGTTGCGCTCGCGACAATCCGCAAGGCCAAGTTTCCGATGATGGCGACGATATCGGGTGATCAGCCGCGCGTGCGGCCGGTCTCGCCGGTGCGGACGCGCGACTTCACGATTTTCGTTGCATCAATGCGGTCGTCGGGCAAGACGGCGGAGCTTGAGTCGAACCCGCGCGTTGAGCTTTGCTACATGACCGACGACCACGATCAATTGCGCATCACGGGTCATACGATTCCGGTGACCGATCGCGAAACGCGGGAGTCGATCTGGTCCGAAAATCCGCTGCTGCGCGCGTATCTCGGCTCGATCGATAATCCGGAGTTTCAACTCTACGCCGTCGAGCCGGAGCGCGTGCGGTTTATGCGCGAGTGGGCGCTCGACTATCAAGAAGTACCGCTGACATAGATGCGACGCGCAACTGAAGTCTATTTCGCCTTCGACGAACTCGGGACCACCTGGGCGCGCGAAATCGCGGCGGGTTTCACGACGTTTCTGACGATGGCCTACATCATCTTCGTCAATCCGTCGATCCTCGCCGATGCCGGAATGCCCGTGGCGGCGGTGATGACGGCGACGTGTTTATCGGCCGGATTCGCGAGCATCCTGATGGGCGCGGTGGCGCGGTATCCGGTTGCGATGGCGCCTGGCATGGGGCTGAACGCGTACTTCACCTACGGCGTGGTGAACGACATGGGCGTTTCGTGGCAAGTGGCGCTGGGCGCGGTGTTTCTTTCGGGCGTGTTGTTCCTGATGTTGACGGCGCTGGGTGTCCGGCGGTGGCTCGTCGAATCGATTCCTCGGCCGCTCTATGCGGCGGTAGCGGCGGGCATCGGACTGTTTATCGCGCTGATTGGGATGAAGAACGCAGGCCTTGTGGTGGCGAGTCCGGCGACGGCGTTGACCCTCGGCAACTTGCGCACGCCCGCGGTGGCGCTGGCGGCAGTTACGTTGCTGGTGACGGCGGCGCTGATGGTGCGCGGCGTGCGCGCGGCGATCTTGATCGGCATTGTCGGCGCGTTGATTGGGGCGAATGTTATCGGCCTCGCACAGGGCGGCGGCGCGGCGGTGGCGGCGCCATTGTGGATGCATCTCGACATCGCCGGCGCTCTGCGATTGAGCTTGGTGGAGATTGTGTTTGCGTTCTTGTTCGTCGATCTGTTCGACAACCTAGGCACGCTGCTCGCTGTCGCGCAGCGCGCGAAGTTGATCGGCGCGGATGGCTCGATTCCACGTATCAATCGAATTCTGGCGGCGGATTCGGTGGCGACGATGGCGGGCTCGCTGCTGGGCACGTCGACCGTAGTGAGCTACATCGAAAGCGCGGCGGGCGTGGCGGCGGGCGGGCGATCGGGCGTCGTGGCGATCGTGACTGGCTTGTTGTTTGTCGCGAGCATCTTCGTGACGCCGCTGGTTGGCGCGATCCCCGCAGCGGCCACCGCGCCCGCGCTGATTCTTGTCGGCGTGCTGATGATGTCGCATGCGGCGGCGATCGACTGGGACGACTTGAGCCACGCGATTCCGGCGTTTCTGACGATGGTCGCGATCCCGTACACGTTCAGCATTGCGAACGGATTGGCGCTGGGGTTCATTGCGTACACGGTGTTGAAGGTGCTGTCGGGGCGCGGGCGCGAAGTGTCGTGGTTTGTGTATGTGCTGAGCGTCGTGCTGCTGGCGCGGTACTTCTACCTCGGTTCGGGATAGGATATTACTCGTGCGACTCCTCCTGCTGCTTACGATGTACACCGCCCTTGGCGCGGCCGAATGGAAAATCGTTTCCGTGAAAAAAATTTGGAGCGAGCCGGCGCACGCGGCGTTCGGCGATCTGATTCGCTGGAACGACCGCTGGTACGCGGTGTGCCGCGAGGGCAAGGGTCATGCGCCATCGAAGGGCAAGCCGGACGATGGCGTGCTGCGCGTTTTGGCGTCGAAGGACGGCGAGACGTGGACGTCGCAAGCGCTGATTGCCGAAGCGGGCGTGGATCTGCGCGATCCGCATCTGTCGATTACACCGTCGAATCAGTTGATGATCATCGCGGGCGGATCGTATTACCCCGACGGCGTGTACAAAACGCGGCAGAGCCGGTCGTTCTTTTCAAAAGACGGGAGGGCGTGGTCGAAGCCGAATCCGGTGGTCGAAGATGGGCACTGGCTGTGGCGCGTGGTGTGGCACGAGGGGCGCGCGTGGGGCGTTTCGAAGTATGGATCGTACTCGACGGAGTTGAAGGAGAATCCGCGCAAGCAACGGTTGGTATCGAGCAAGTACGGCATTCATTGGGAGACCGTCGCGGAGATGAATGTGCCGGGTGGCGATGAGACGACGATTCGATTTCTGCGCGATGGACGCATTGGCGCGTTGATGCGCCGCACCTGGGACGACGGCAATATCGCGTGGATGGGGCTGAGCGCGCCGCCGTACAAGGAGTGGAAGTGGACGCCGTCGGGGCATTTCATCGGCGGGCCGAATTTCCTGCCGCTACCGAACGGACTGTCGATCGCGGGCGGGCGGCTGTATGAGAACGGCGACCGCGCGAAGGCGTACACGGCGATCGCGGAGATCCACGATGGGCAGTTCACGCCGAAGCTGCGGCTTCCGTCGAACGGCGATTCCAGCTACCCTGGATTTGTATGGCACAACGGCCAAGTGTGGACTCTGTACTACTCGAGTCACGAGGGGAAAACGTCGCTTTACCTGGCGCGGCTGCAGATCCGGCAGTAGTCCGCCGAGGGCTGCGACTGGAGTACGCGACGCTGAGTTACAACGTCGTCGAAGCCGTAGTAGCGCTGGCGTCGGGCGCGGCGGCGAGTTCGGTGGCGTTGATCGGCTTTGGCATCGACAGCATTTTGGAACTGAGCTCGGGGCTGATTATGGTGTGGCGATTGGGCAATTCCAATCATGAGTCCGAGCGGCGCGCGCAGAAGTTGATTGCGCTGTCGTTCTTTGGCTTGGGTGCATGGCTATTGGGAAAATCCCTGCATAGTTTGTGGGCGCTCGAGGTGCCTGAGGAGAGTTGGACTGGCATTGCGTTGGCTGTGGCGTCGCTGCTGGTCATGCCGCTGCTGGCGCGTGCGAAGCGGCGCGTCGGCAACACGCTCGGCAGCGCGGCGATGGTGGCAGATTCGAAGCAGACGGAGTTGTGCGCGTATCTATCGGCGATCCTTCTGGCCGGTCTTGCGCTGAACGCGGCGTTCGGATGGTGGTGGGCCGACGCGCTGGCGGGCCTGGTGATGGCGCCCATCGTTTTTCGCGAAGGCAGGCAGGCGTGGCGCGGCGAGGGCTGTTGCGGTACGTGCCATTAAGCTACTATTTGAGGGATGAAACGTCTCGGTTTGCTGGCCGCCTGCGTGATTTCCTATTGCACCGTCGTGTTCGCCGACGGGAAACTGCTTTCGATTGCCGATGTATTGAATTGGAAGCAGCTGCAGTCCGCCGTTGTGTCGGGCGATGGCGCGTGGTTCGCCTATCACGCGGCGCCCAATGAAGGCGACGCGGAACTCGTACTGCGCAATTTGAAGGACGGAAAGGAAACGCGGTTCCCCGTTGGCGTCGCGCCGGCCGGCCCTCCGCCGTTCCTTACGGTGGCCGCGCCTTCGTCGATCCGTTTCTCAGAGGACTCGAAGTGGCTTGCGTTCGCGGTGTTTCCGAAGGTGGCCGAGGCGAAGAAGGCTAAGAGGGAGAAAAAAACAGTCGCGCAACAAAATGGTTTTGGTCGAACTGGCGACGGCGGCCAAGACCGAGTTCGAACAGATCCGTCGGTTCTCGTTCGCGGGCGAGCGCGGCGGTTGGATCGCGATGCACCGCTACACTCCCGAAGGGCAGAAGACAAAGGGTTCCGATCTGATCTTGCGCGAGCTGTCGAGCGGCGATGAATTGAACACGGGCAATGTCGCCGAGTTCGCGTTCGACAAGAAAGGCAACTGGATGGCGTTCGCCATCGACGCGGCCGAAATGGCGGCCAACGGCGTGCAACTTCGCAACATGTCGACCGGCGCGGTGATGCCGCTCGACAGCGGAAAAGCGTCGTATCAGAGCTTGACATGGACGGAAAACGGCGATGGTCTCGCAGTCTTGCGCGGCGTGGAGGACAAGGCCTTCGAAGACAAGTTGTGCGACGTGGTCGGCTTTAAGAATTTGTCTGCCAGCGCAAAGCCGGAGAAGTTCGTCTTCGATCTCAAGACCGAACGCAACGCGCCGCCAAACATGACGATGAGCCCGAATCGCGCGCCGTTCTGGACGAAGAGCCTGAGCGCGATCGTCTTCGGCATCCACGAGGTGAAGACGAAGAAAGAAAAGAAGGGGGCGAGGAAAAGAAAGGCCCGCCCGCGCCGCCAGCCGCCGATGAGAAGGAACGCGCCGATCTGGTTCTCTGGCACTGGCTCGATTCGCGTTTGCAGCCGATGCAGAAAGTGCAGCAGGAGTCGGACAAGAACTTCAGCTTCACGTCGATTTACCACGTGGCTGAGAAGCGTTTCGTGCGGCTGGCCGACGAAACTTTGCGCACGGTGAGCGTGCCCGAGCCGCATACGGTCGCGATCGGAACCGACGATCGGCCGTACGAGTTGAACGCCAATTTGAACGGCCAGCGATTCCGCGATATCTACACCGTGAATCTGAACGACGGCAGCCGGAAGCTCGCACTGCAGAAGGCGCGCTGGTACAACGGGCCGTCGCCCGACGCGAAATATCTGGCCTATTACGAAGACGGGCATCACTGGGTCTATGACGTGGCCACGGGCGAAAAGAAGAATCTGTCGGCGAACGTCAAGGCCACGAGCTTTGTAGACACGACCGACGACCACAACGTGCTGAAACCGCCCGCGCGGACAATTGGATGGTCGAGCGATAGCCGCGGGTTTCTGGTGACGGATCAGTGAGACGTGTGGCGCCTCGGGGTCGACGGCAAGGCCGTGAATTTGACCGGCACCGGAAAGAAGGAAAAGATCAGCTATCGGACGCGCTTCCGGCTCGATCCTGAAGAAAAAGGCGTCGATCTGGCGAAGCCGCAGTATTTTACGACGTATGGCGAATGGAACAAGAAGGGCGGGATCGCGCGGATCGATCGAGGGACCAAGCAGGCGTCGGCGCTGTTGTGGTCCGATCACTCGTACAACGGATTGATGAAGGCGAAGCACGCCGATGTGTATTTGTATCGGCGCGAGAGCAACGAGGAGTTTCCCGACTACCTGTCTGGCGATGCGAACCTGGCGAGTGCGGCCAAAGTGACGGCGGCCAATCCGCAGCAGAAGGAGTTTGCGTGGTCGTCCGGCGTGCGGTTGATCGACTATACGTCGGACGAGGGCGATAAGCTACAGGGGGCGTTGTACTTGCCGGCGAACTACGAGCCGGGCAAAAATATCCGACGGTCGTCTTCATTTACGAAAAGCTATCCCAGGGCTTGAACCGCTACGAAGCGCCGTCGTTGCGCGCGTTCGTGCGCAGTCAATACACCAATCGCGGCTACGCCGTGTTCACGCCGGACATCGTCTACAAGTTGAATGATCCGGGGATGTCGTCGCTGTGGTGCGTGGTCCCGGCAGTGAAGGCGGCGATAGCGAAGGGCGTTGTCGACGCGGACAAGGTCGGCTTGCATGGGCACTCGTGGGGCGGTTATCAGACCGCGTTCCTGGTGACGCAGACGAACATCTTCAAGACGGCCATCGCTGGCGCGCCTCTGACTGACTTGATCAGCATGTACAGCTCGATCTTCTGGAATAGCGGCTCGACGAATCAGCCCATTTTCGAAAGCAGCCAAGGGCGCTTCACCAGCGGGTATCACGACAACCTCGACGCCTACATTCGCAACTCACCGGTGTTCCATGCGTCGAAAGTACAGACGCCGTTGATGATCCTGCACAACGATAAAGACGGCGCGGTCGATTTCACGCAAGGCATCGAATACTACAACACGCTGCGGCGCCTAAAAAAGCCGGTGATCATGTTGCAATACACGGGGGAGAATCACGGACTGCGCGTGCCCGCAAACATGAAGGACTACCAGGTTCGCATGGCCGAGTACTTCGATCATCATTTGAAGGGCGCACCCGCGCCGTCATGGATGACCGAAGGCGTGCCGCTGATCAAAGTGAAAGAACACCTCGATTCGCGTGAAGCGCTTGTCGCGCCGGCGAAGTCCGCCGAAAGCAAGTAGCTCGGTTGGCGGAAAACCCCAATCCCGGCTGCGCGCGTCTCCACGTGGGCCGAAGCCGGGGCGCGGTTTGAGTCCGAAGGCATCCGCGCCCCACGTCGGACGCGATTACTAGTCCTGGAACCAGGGGATGCACTCGCATTGCTGCGTTTCTTCATTGGTTCTGCACAGCCACAGCAGGCCGTCCGGGCCGGTCGTGGGCTCGACGGATCGGGTTCGCGGAAATCCCGCGCCGAGCCCGAGTTCGGTAGCGCCCACGCGCGAGAATCGGTCATAAAAAGACAGCGCGTTGGGATCGGAAGTGAAGCATCTGCCGTTTTCGCAGGTTCTCACGCTCAACGGCATGCCCGGTGTAAGCGTCAGTTGCAGTTCCTTCGCGGAGCACGACGCTCCCGCGCTGGGTGTCGTGATCTTGAGAATCGGGGATAAGGTTCTGGTGTTGATCAGGTACGACTGTAGTTTTGTTCTGGCGGCGAAGCCCGCAAGACTGCAGGCTGCAATCGCGAATAGCAATGGAATACGTCTCGACATGTTTTCTCCTTTTGTTAACCCGAACT
>Ga0194131_10008712_pt1 | contig 13083 bp, 12 predicted proteins | sample TA2KigO120mmetaG_FD_148631 | JGI IMG/M metagenome (GOLD analysis project Ga0194131, IMG submission 148631) | Freshwater microbial communities from Lake Tanganyika, Tanzania - TA2015053 Kigoma Offshore 120m | ecosystem: Environmental > Aquatic > Freshwater > Lake | place: Tanzania: Lake... | reverse complement strand
TGGGGACCGCCCTGAAGGCCGGCGCGTACCTCGGAATCGCGCTGATCCTCGCGCAATCGCTCATCCCCCGCCTGATGCGGAGGGTGGCCAAGACCGCCAACCGCGAGCTGTTCGTGGTGGGCGTCGTGAGCGTGGTGGTCGGCTCAGCGCTGGCCACCACGGCCATCGGATTTTCCCTGGCCCTGGGCGCATTCGTGGCCGGCCTCATTTTAAGCGAATCCGAATATAACCACGAAGTGCTCGCCAGCGTGATTCCGCTCCGAGAGATTTTTTCCATCCTGTTCTTTGCCTCGGTGGGAATGCTGATCGACCCGCGCATCCTGGCGCAGAGCTGGGGACTCATCCTCGGATTGGTGGCGCTCGTCATCCTGCTCAAGTGCGGCGTGACGTTCATTTCGATCATCGCGTTCGGACAGCACCCACGCACGGCATTTCTGGTAGCCGCCAGCATGGGCCAGATAGGAGAGTTTTCCTTCCTGATGGACCGCGCCGCTCGGGAATCCGGGCTGCTCTCCCAGGAAGTGTATTCCTCCATCCTGGTCGCCGCGCTGGTCACCATCCTCATCACGCCGTTCCTGATGCGCTCCTCAAGCCGGCTCTACCAGCGCATCGTTGCCCTCCCGGGCTTGCGGAAATGGCGCGAGGCCGCGCATCCGGTGCTCTCCGCACCCATCGACGAAGGCTCGCCCAGCCTGCACAACCACGTGATCATCTGCGGGTGGAGCCGCGCCGGCCGCGAGGTCGGGGACGTTTTCCGACGCCGCAACGTGCCCTTTATCGCGGTGGATTTCGATCAATCAGCGCTGGAGCCGCTGCGCCGGGAAGGCGTGCCGTGCATCTACGGCGACGCGTCCAATCCCATCGTGCTGGAATCCGCACATCCGGAATCCGCGCGGCTGGCCATCATCACCATGGGAGATCCGTTCTCCGCGCGCCAGGCGTTGCGCACGCTGCGGCGGCTCAATCCGGAGCTGAATATCGTGGTGAGCGTGCACTCCCTTCCGGAGATCGAAACGATGTACGAGGCCGGCGCCAGCGAGATCATCTACCCTCAATTGGAAGTGGCGCTGGAAATCATCCGTTACGCGCTGCTCAAGCTCGGCGTGCCGGTCGAAGAAGTCCAGCCTTACGTGGATGGAATCCGCTTGAACCGCTATCCGGTGGCGGCGCGCACGGAGTCGCCGGCCGCGGCGCAGGTGCTTGAGGATCATTATGTAATTTGCGGCGGCGGGCGCATGGGCGGGCGGATTTCCGACGAATTGATCCGCGCCGGCATGAAGCTGGTGGTCATCGAGATGGATCCGGACCGCGCCTACGATCTGGGCAACCGCGGGGTCACCGTGCTGTGGGGCGACGCGGCCAATCCGCGCATGCTGCAGCGCGCCGGAATCGCGAAGGCACGCGCGCTGGTGGCCGCCACTCCATCGAACGCGGGCAACCTGTATATTACGGTCACCGCCCGCCGCATGAAACCGGATTTATTTATCGTCGCGTGCACCACGCTTCCTGAAGAAGAGGATAAATTCCGTGAGAGCGGCGCGGACCGCGTCATTTCACCCTACACCGTCGGCAGCACGCACGTGAGCAGCTTGCTGCTGCGTCCCATCACCGCCCAGCTCCTTGAAGAGGCCACCAGCGGCGTGCGCGCGGACTTCCAGTTCGAGGAAATCACGGTAACGCCGGAGAGCCCCCTGTGCGGGCGCACCCTGGAGGAAGCAGACATCCGCCACGCCACCGGGGCAAACGTGGTGGCGGTGCAGCACGACGGACAGATCCTGGCAAACCCGGCCGTGGACTATCGGCTGCAGGCCGGCCAGACGCTCATCTGCGTGGGCACCGCCGAGCAGATCGCGGCGCTGCGCACGCGGGCCGCGGTGAACAAATGATTACCGCCGGGACACGCTACCCCTGGATCCCGCGGGCCGCCAGCAACCGCTTCCACTCTTCATCCATGCGGTGAAGGTCGTCGGTGCCCGCGATGACTTCCGCGAAGCCTTCCTCGAGGTGAGCCGAGACGCGCTCGTCGAGCCACGCCCGCAGCCGCGCGAGGCCGCTCTCATAGCGCGCCACCGCCGACTCCAGGTACGCGCGGGCCGCCTGGTACGCCTGGATGGCATCTTCGCCGGCCTCCTCGGGCGGCGGCGTGAGCGCGGACATTTTCTGGCGGGCCTTCTTCGTGCGCGACTCCATCATCCCCACCACCTCACGAAGGGGTTCCGCGTCGCCCCCCCGCGCCGCGTCCAACGCGTCGCTCAAGCGGCGCAGGTTCTCCGGCTGCTCCGCGTGGCCGGCCGTCTGCAAGCCGTCGTGGCGGATGTCGAAGTGCGGCGTGTCCTCGTCCACCGAGCCCGCCACAAAGGGCAACGCCGCGTTGCACTTCACGCAAAAGCGGCCGGAACGTGGATTGGCGGCGCCGCAGCGGATGCACGGCTTCTGCGCGCCCTGGCCGGCCGACTCCAGATCGGCCTGAGCGTCCAGGGCGTCGCGGGTGGCCACTTCAAACGCGTCCACGCCGTCCTGGACGGCCCCGGCATCGCCCGCTTCAAGCGCACTGCGCGCGAAGGCGAGCGCGTCTCCCTGGCGCTCCAGCGCGTCGTGCAGGCGGACCGCCACCTCCGCGGTCCCTGAGGACGGGGCGAAGGCCATGAGCCGCATCTGCCACTCCGCCTGCACCGCGACAGCGCCGTCGAGGCGCGTGGCCAGCGCATGGGCGGAAAGCCGCTCCTCCAGGACCATCTCGGCGCAGCGCAGCACTTCGTCCGCCCAGGGGATGCCCAGGCGGCCCGGCGTTTCGTCCTCGCGCAGCCGGGAGAACGCGTCGAACAGCCGGTCCAGGGCGCCGCGGCAGCGGTCCAACAGCATTCGCGCCCGCTCCGGGTCTTCCCGTTCCAGGCTTTCCCGCAGACCGCCCAGACCGTCCCGCAACACGGCAAAGGCGGCGTAGACCCGCTCGACCTGCTCGGCCAGGGCGTCGCTGTCCTCCTGGAACTGCAACTCGAACTGGAAAAAACCGAGCATCTGGCCCAGTGCCCGATCGGTTTCCCCAAGCGCGTCCAGCACGTCCTGGAGGTGGCCGCTGCCGGCTTCCCAATCGCGCGCCTCGTCGCACAGCCGATTGAAGGGGGCCAGGGGGGTCCGCGCTTCGTCGCCGCCGTCGCGGCGCGCGAAGGCGAATCGTGGGTCCATGCGAAAGTCTCCTCGGCCAAGGTTGTACGCCAGGAACGCGCACAACCCTTGCGAAACCTGCGATCTGCTGAGCCCCCCGAGAGGGGCCAGGCGGCCAGGCATGCCGTTCAAACGCTGGTGGCGCCCGGCTGTGCCGGCCCCTATCTTACATCCGGATTAAGACTTTCTAATGCGGGACGGTTGACTGGCAGGCCCCGGCGCGTGACAATCTACTCAAGACCTCGAGAGGAGTCCAAGCTTGTGATTCCGTTTGGCAACCCCATGATGATGGGGATGGGAATGGGCAACCCCATGATGATGGGGATGGGCAACCCCATGATGATGGGGATGGGCAACCCCATGATGATGCAGATGATGTTCCTGATGCAGATGATGCAGATGATGCAGATGATGCAGATGATGCAGGGGATGCAGCAGGGTGGCGCCCAGATGCCGGGCTTCCCGCAGGGAATGCCGACGATGCCCAACTATGGGATGGACATGCCGGGGATGCCGTGGGGCAACCGCACTCCCTATCCGCCCTTCTACCCGGAGAGCCTCAACCCGACTGGTCCGGTGGGCTACAACGCAAACACCGGCAACGCCATCGCGGACACCGCGGCCGCCTGGAACGGCCACGAGTTCCGCCCCGGCATGACGCGCCGCTGCGCCGACTTCGTGAGCACCGTCATCGAGCAGTCCGGCCAGGCGCCCCCAGGGTTCCGCCCCCAGATGTCCTGCCAGGAGTTGCAGCGCTACGGCACGCCGGTGGGCCGCGAGCAGCTTCGGCCCGGCGACGTGGTTTTCTTTGGCAACACCTATCGGCCCGGCCAGTACACCCACACCGGGATCTACCTGGGCAACGGCCAGTTCGCGCACCGTCCCACAGCCAACGCGCCGGTCCGCGTCGACAACTTGAACAGCCGCTACTACTCGTCGCACTTCACGGGCGGTCGCCGGCTGAACGCATAGTGACCGACCAGGAATCCCTCGACGAGGCCTGCGAAAGATTCGCCCGCTCGCTTGAGCCGCTGGAGCTCACCCTGCACGCGCGGATGGGCCGCGACGGGCGCATGCTCGAGGCGCGCGGCACCGCCAACCACGGGGAGGAGCTCGAGGAGCGGCTGATGGAGGTCTTCCACGACCTCCTCTACTTCATTCCGCTGAACGTCACTGACGACCTGACGTATCGCATGGAGCTGGAAGCGCCGCCGCACCACTACGTCATCCAGACGGCGGTGAGCGCCATCCCGGACACCGGCGAGGTCACCCGCGGCCAGTGGGAGGCGTTCGCCGAGCAGCTGGTGTTCACTAAAGACGGGGTCGGGCAGGTGCCGGTCCCGCCGGACGGCTTCATCGACGACTGAGTGGCGCGCGACACAAGCAGCTTCGCCTTACACGCGGTAAAACGCTGGAAACAGGCCGCTGGAGGCGTCGGCTGCGCCAACTCCTGAGTCAATTGAAAGATCCTCTTCCCCCCCTGGCGAATGATTCAGGTATGGAAGAGACCAACGAACGCAGAGAAGGCCCCCGCGCGGGGGTCACCGTCAATCGGCTGGTGCGCGCCGTCGTGGAGTGGGAAGAGGGCAACCCCGAGGAGAGCTACCTGTACATCGTGGACGTCTCCGAGAAGGGCTTGCGGGTCAACGCCGACCGCTTCTTCGCCGAGGACCGGCCCACGCGCGTCACCTTCACCCTGGAGAACCGCGAGGTCAGCGGCCTGGCACGCCCGATCTGGCAGAAATACCTGGCGGGCACCTGGACCATGGGGCTCGCGCTGGTGGACCCCACCGAGGAAGCCACCGAGGCCCTGCGCGCGCTGACCGCCATGTTCTCACCCACCGGGCGCCGCATGCGCTTCCGCCTGCGCACCGTGCTCACCACCACCATGCTGCGCGACGGCGGCGAGCGCTGGTACAGCATCCTCGCCCTGGACATCTCCGACGGCGGCATCAAGGCACGCTTTGACGAACCGCTTGAGGAAAACGAAGTGGTGACCATCAAGATATTTCCGCCGGAGCTGGGCGAGGTGGAAGCCCGCGCGCAGGTCAAGTGGATCACCGCGGTGGGCCCGGAGCGCTACGAGTTTGGCTTGCAGTTCGTGAACCTGTCCGAGGAGAAGCGCGGCGTCATCCGCAGCTACATCGACAAGCAGGTGGGCGCGGCTTAGGGGGGCTAACGCAGACCCTGCGACTGGAGCCGCAGCAGCTCCTGGTAGGCCGGTTGTTTCTCGCGGATGCGGGCCAGCTCGTCGGGACCCACCGCGTTCAGGAGGGCGTAGCCGTGCGCCACGCCCTCTTGCCGTTGGGCGGCCACCCGGGCCGCGATCTCCGGATCCGCCAGCCGTGACTGAATTTCGACGCCGCTTTGTTTTTCATATTCGGTGATGCGGACCAGCAGTTCGTTCATGAGCGCGTTGCGATAGCCGTCCTTGCGCGCGGCCAGATGTTCCCCTGAGGAATTGGCGAAGCGCGCGTCCGTCAGGGCGCGGGTGTTCACCGAAATGGTCTCCCGCTCCCAGGTGCGATCAAAATCGGCCACGATGTCTTTCTGCTTTGCGCGCGACGCGTCGTCGTCGCCAAACCAGGTGATTTCCGAGGCCTCCCAGTTGTTGCGCAGCCCCTTGGCGGAGAAATTCGTGGAGCCGGCCACCAGCACCTTGTCGGTCACGATCATTTTTGAGTGGTTTTTTCGATCGTGCCCTGGATCGGAGCGCTCCAGGAGGTTCCAGCGGACGTCGATGCCGCTGTCCTCGAGCAATTTATAGGCGGTCGTGTTGGGCGTGCCGCCGTGCCCGTACAGGCCGGGATCGAGCATCACCTGCGCGTCGAACGGCTTGCCCTGCGCGACCATCTGATCGCGCTTCTCGATGAGGGACTTCGCAACGTCGTCGGTCACGACGAAGGCGGAAACCTTGACAAATTTCTCCGCGGAATCAATCGCGTGGAGCACCGCGGCCTGGCGCTCCACGCTCTCGTCCGCAACCGCAATGGTGTCGCCGCCAGACGCCTTTTTCGCGGTGGACGGATCGCTGATATCGGAGAGCGCTTCCAGGTTCTCGGCCTTGCGGGTGCGCGCCACGCGCGCTTCCAGCTGATCGGCGAGCAGGTGACGCCCGGCCTCGGTCATCTTCAAATGCCCGCCGTGCCCGTCGCGCGACGAATCCAGGTAGTCGCGCATGTCACGACCGGCTGGCAGCTCGACCAGGGTGCCGACGTCGACGCCCTTTTTCTCCAGCGCCTCAAGCTGCTTCGCGGAGCGCTCGTTGGCGCTTCCCTCCGACGTTCCCGGCACATCCGCGGACAACGCAGATATGAAATCCGCGACGCCGCGCCGGTCAAGCGTGATGTTTTCGCGGCCGCGCACGTCGTCGAGTTGCTTGCCGAAAATCTCCTCGTCGCTGGCCCCGCGGGATGCGTTCACATCCTCGCGGAAAGTGCCCACCAGCTCGCCGGCGGCCGGGCCGCGGATGCGCATCGCGAAATCCACGCTCTCGCCCGACCCTTCGTTGGCGTTCATCCCGCCGAACACCACGTCGTCGCCGACCCGCAGCAGTTTGCGGTGCATCAATTCCTGCTTGGAACCGAGCACTTTCTCGTTGGCGAAAAGGGTAACGGCCGGTTTTTTCTCCGCGTCCCCCTCCTGCAGTTGGGCCAGCGTGTTCAGCCGCCCGGCCAGGCTGCTGGCGTTGCGCGATCCGCCAGGGCCCTGGTCGAGCCGGCCGCTGTCGACGAGCACTCGCACGTTGGCGCCACCGTTCGCGGCCTGCTTGAGGCGATTGAGGATCTGTGGACTGCTCAGCTCGTAATATTCCACATCAATTTCCACGGGCTTGCCGCCGCGCACCGGCTCGCGCACCGCTCCGTCGAGCAGGTTGATCTTTTCCGCCCACATGCGGTCGCGGGCCAGCACTTTCACGTCGTTGCCGTGGGTGCGCCGAGCGGACTCGGGATCGGCAAGGTCATCGGCCACCCGCACGACCTCGGCCATTTCCTTCATGGGCACGTTGGACGCTTTGAAGTAGGCCTTGTACGTTCCGGAGGGCTCATGGCCCACGAGGTCGGTGACCTTCTCCCACTTGCGCTCGCGATCCGCGTCATTGATACGGGCCAGCCCGGCGTTGACATCCCCGAGCTGGCCGCGGATGCGGGTCATCTCGTTGCGCTGCCGCATGTCCGGGACGCCGTCCCCGCGCAGAGCCTTGTGGGCGTCCTTCAATTCCCTTCGGATGGCGCGCAGCTCTTCGGCGCTGGCCTGCTGCGGATGGTGGTCGGTCATGCGGCGCGCCGCGTCGTCCCCGCCGTCCAGTCTCTGGCCGCGCGCGGACTGGCGCGCTTGCTGCGCCTGGATGCGACCCCGGTCCATGAGGCCCTGGGGCGCCTGCTCCCCGCGCTCGAAGGCGTCGTTGTCCTCGGTGGGCGGCGGAGTCTCGGCGGTGGCGTCCCGGGGAAGCAGGGCCTGCTGCTGCAACAGCGAGGCCATTCGTGACGAATCGCCGATGGGCATGGCCATGCAGGTGCTCCTCCCCTCGCAGTGCTCCGAGAAGTTATCACGTTTGAAGGGCTCCTGGTCAAGTCCTCTTGTAACATCCCGGCAATCAACGGACCTTGCGGCCGTGCTACACTCCAGGCAACCAAAGAATGACCTGGGAGGAAACCATGATCTCGACCGCTTTCACGCCCGCCTGGACGGCCTCGCGAGGATGCCCCGACCCCCGTTGGGAGCGCGGCAACCCCGGTCCGGATGACACCGACGACCCGGACTTCCCGCAGCGTCGCGACAATGGCGGGCCGGACGACACCTCCGACCCGGACTTCCCAGATCGCCGTGACGACGGCGGCTTCTCCGGCCCCGACGGCTATTATCCCGGACCGCTGTTCATCCACAAGTAGCGTCCAGGGAAGGTGACCTCCCCATTTCGGTGAACCCTTCCTGAACCTCGGTCTGGAGCGCACGTAAATGGAAGCCATCCGTCCTGGCACTGCCCCCACTCTGCCTCAGCGCGCCCGGGCGGCCGCCGAGCCGGCCCCGGGCGCGCCCCTGGAAAAGGTGCATCTCAACGGGTTGCTGCCGCTGGAGACGCCCAAAGACGCGGTCGAGACCCTGGTGGAAGGCTACGGCTACGCGGAGTTTCCGCAGTGCTCGCCGGACGGCAAGCGTATCGTGTTCAACGTGGTCGGCGATTACGACACCTCCCAGATGCTGATCATGAACGCGGACGGAAGCGACGTCCGCTCTTTGTTCAGCGGCCGGCCGCTGAGCGCGGACTCGGTGCAGGGCTGGCTCAAGACAAACAAGGGCAAGACCGACGAGCAAGGCAGCTGGTCATCCGATGGACGCGCCATCTACTACCGGAGCAACGAGAAGGGCACCTTCGGCATCGCGAAGTTCGACTTGGGCAACCGCAAAGTTGCCATGATCGTGCACGACCCGGCCCTGAACATGAAGCATCCAGGCGAAACCCACGACGGCTGGATCGTGGGCTACGGCGGCCCTCCCGGCAAACAGTTCAAGACCAGCGAGGAATATTCGGACATCTTCCTGGCCAACCCGGCGGACGGCTCCTACCGCCTCATTACCCATTCCGACGGCAGCGTCGCTTACAAGCACCCCTCCCTGATCCACGGGATGGTCGTGGCGCACCGCGAGCCCCGCGGAGGCACGGAGACAAAATCCGATCTGGTCCAGATCGATCCGCGCGACGGCAGCGAGATCAACCTCACAAAAACTCCGGACGCGGACGAAAAACATCCCTTTTACAACGACAAAGTGGGGCTGCTCACTTTCCACTCCGACGAGAGCGGCGACAAGAACATCTGGATTTCCACGCCGGACACCACGCGCCGCGTGCAACTCACTTTCTACGGGAGGGCCGCGCAGTCACCGGGCTGGTCGCCAGACGGCAGCACCATCTACTTCGTGAAAAAACTCGAACGGCAGGCCGAAGGCGAGCCGTTCTTCGCCCGCCAGGCCGACATTCGCGCGGTTGACGTGAAGAAGGCGCTGAAAGACCTCGCGAAGCAGGCGAAGGCGCGCTGGCAGGACCTGCGTGATCGCGGGTCGGAGGACGCCGCCGTGTCCCAGGCCCGCAAGTCGTACGAGGACTACAAGTACTTCCTGTCGCGCTACGATAAGTAATATCAGGGACCCGGTGAGACGACCTCTCCCCTGGTTCGGACAGCAGCAGCGCTCGCCGCCCTCCAGCGCCTTCCTGACCAACCTGCCGCCGCCCAACATGCAGGGCACGCTCACCACGCCCCAAGGGAGCCGGCGCGTTCTACCTGCCACACATGATCTTGCAGGGCGCGCCGAGCGCCGTCGAAGCGTGATCGGAAACTAATTCTGCCCCTCGGTGTACGAGCGCCACCACTGGCCGCGGGTCACGCCGTCCTCAGCCTCCGCCTGGCGCATGCGGGGAAGGACCACCGGGCCGAGCAGCGCTCCGGCCGCCGCGCCAACGCCGGCGCCAATGGCCAACCCGGTGACGCCCAGCGACGTGTGCCCCGCTGCAATCGAGCCGGCCGTGATTCCCACGCCGGCCGCGGCGCCCAGCATGCCGCCGCGTGGCGTGAGCGCCGCGCCCGCCCTCGCGCCAACCGCCGCGGGGATGAAGATGCCCAGCAGCGGCACGAACACCGTGAACGGGAGCGCGGCGCCGATTGCGGCGCCCTTGAGCGCGTCCTTCCACTTCGCGACCGGCGCCACCGGAGGCGCGGCAGCCGCCGGCTGGGCCGTCGCGAACGAGGCCATGTCCACCGCGTTGTCGAGGTGGCCACCCACGTAGAAGGTGGGGCCGGCCGTGCCGGGAACCACTTTGCCGGAGATCTGGCTGCCCTGCTCAAAGTCCTCCTTGCCGCCCTTGCGGCCTTCCACGGCGCCGATCACCGCGCCGATTCCGGCGCCCACCAGGGCGGGCAGGCCCACGCTGACGAAGGCCGGCATGCCGAACAGGCCGCCGGTAAAGATGGTGAACACGCCGGCCACAAGGTTGAGCGCCAGGGCCCCGGCGCCGCCAATCAAGGCGCCCGCGCCGGCTCCGCCGACGAGTCCGTTGATGGTGTCGTGGCGCGCGTCCTCCGGCGTGTACGTGGTCTTGTCGCGGAAATGGTAGGTGGCGTCGAGACCGGTGGGCGGCAGCGAGGCGTTTTTCACCATGTCGGCCGTCGAGTCGAAATGCTGTCCGTTGACCTCCCACCATTCCACATTGGGGCGGATGTCGGTCTTCACGCCGCTGGTGGCGACGGGGGTAAGCGTGCTAAGACGCGTTGCGGCGGCGGCAATCATGGAAAAAATCACTCCTGCATCAAATGTGATTTCAGTGTATCCCACGTCAGCGCGGCTCTGTGTTGCAGGGTTGTGAACCTTCCGAACGCAAATCGTTAAGGTTCCGTTATAAATTCAGGGCTCGCTCATTCCAGCCGCCGAATCTCCACGAGTTTGTTGCGGTCGTCAAACTCCATCTCGAAGAACCCGCGAATTCCGTCGCGGGTGACGAACTTGCGCACCGCATCGGCCGGAAATCGAATCAGGCGGCCGTCGGTGGCGCGCACCTGGATCTGCTTGAAGCCGCCGGCGTAGAATTTTTTGAAATCGTCCGGCGACATGGCCATGCGAAATTGAACGATCTGCGACATGTTTCCAGATCCGCTCCAGCGTTTTGCCGCCGTGTTTCACACGGCTCCTAAACTCCCCAGGAAAGACGCAGCGCCCACCATCCCAGCGCCACCGCCGCGGCCGCCAGGTACACGCCGTGCGGCAGCCGGGGCCATGGACGCTCACAGCGGCCGGCCAGCGTCAGCAGGCAGCGGCCCAGCGTGAACAAGACCGCCCCGAACACCAGGGGGCTCAGTGCGTTGGCCTGGATGGCAGCGGCGAGATCCCCGTGCATCAAGAAAGCGAAGGCATGGGTGAGACCACAGCCCGGACAGGCAATTCCGGTAAACTGCTTGAGCGTGCAGATGGTGAAGCCGGGCTGTGAGTGCGGGTCGATCAACGCCGCGCAGGCCAGGGCGGCGGCGATCAACAGCGCCACGGTCCGGGCCGACGCCCGCTGATCGGACTTCAACGGCCGTTCACGAGTCCGGCGATCACGCCCTGCATCACAAACATCGCCAGGATCCCTACCAGGATTGCCGCCGCCATCGCCCACGCGCGCTGCACCTGGCTGAATTGATCGAGGCTCTGGAAGGGCCGCGCCTTCCAGGCTTCCTTGTTGCCGACGATGGCGAGCACGATGTTGAGCGGACAGCCGAGGCAAAACGCCGCCAGCGCCCAGATGTAAAGCCGATGCGAGAGCGCCCAGAAGAACGGGAAGAAGAATGCGCCCCAGTTCCACTGCGGCAGGCGGTCCAGATACTCCGGCGGATTTCCGGAGGGAAACTGCTGCGCGTAATAATTCGGCGCATATCCAGGTGGCGCGTAGGCCGGCGGCGGCGCGCCCGGCACGGTGTAGCCTGGCGGCGCGTAGGCGGGTGGCCCCTGGCCAGGCGGCGGCGCCCATCCGGGCGCGGCGGCGGGGGGTATTTCCTGTTGTACTGGCCCGACCGGCCAGGAGGCACCGGGCACCACGTCGGCGCTCGGCTCCGGGGGCGGCGCATGAAGCGGCTTGCCGCAGCCGGCGCAGAAATCCGCGCCGGCCAGCAACTGGGTTCCGCAAGTCGGACAGGTCGCCATCAGTACAGTCCTCCCGAAAACCCTTTCGCGGGCTCGCGGGACTATTCCCGCACTCGGAACCAGAGCGGCGTGTCGTCGTCCGGATCGCCGTTGTAGTTGATGGTGATCTCCTCGCCCCGGCGAATGTCCCGACGCGCCAGGAAACGCATGCGGCGCGTCTTCCAGAGGCTCTCATACTCCGCGTTGGGGTCGTACGAGTGGTTATACAGAGAGCCATAGCCCAGCGCGAGGGCCGAGTGCTTCCAGTCCGGGCCGAAGCTGAAGGCGTAATGGTAGAGCACGGTTTGTTCGAGGATCTCCCACTCGTCCTGCGGGATGACGATGACCGGCACGTCTTCGATCAACTGGCCCTTCTTGTACGCGCGGTTGGCGAACACCCCACGATCACGGGGACCGGACGGCTTCACCAGGAGATCCCGGGGAACCAGACGCTTGCGCGCAATTGTGCCAGGGTTCAAGGCGAGCACATCCTTTTTTCCGACCTCTTCCACGATGCTCACTTTCTCAATCATGTGAAGAGGAATGTGGTGAGGTGCCACCAAAGCGCGCCTCCCATTCCTCGCAAAGCGCCAGCGCCTCTTCAACCCGGTCCAGATCACGATCGCGGCACGCGGCGGCCGGTTCTTCCGGGGCCTTCACGCCCCACAGACGCTCGCGCTTGCGCTTGAGGAACGCCTTCAGATCCAGCGACCCGGCCATGCCCAGCGAGCGCTCCAGCAGCCAGCAGCGCATCGCGTTCTCCACGGAGTGCCCGTTGAGCACCGCGCCTCCATACCCGAAGCTCTCCTCCAGGGTGTGCACGCTGTGAATCCAGCCGCCGGGATATACCAGAAGGTCCCCCGCCCCGATGCTGCCCTCCACCCTGTAAGAAGCCACTAGCTCGGCGAGGGGAAATCGCCGCAAATACTCCTCGGGGCGTGCCGCGGCCGCGCGCTCGTCGTAAAATTCACGAAACATCGGATCGTAGAGCGCTTGAGAGTATCGTGGATGATGAAATACCCATTCCTTCAATCCATAAATCAGGTACATCCATCCAGAGAAGCCGTATTCGTGACGATGGGCCGGCGTGTAACCGCGGGCGGCGGTGGCCACCAGGCTCTTCTCGTAGTTGCGCAGCTCCTGTTCTTCCTCGTCTGGATCCGCCAGCCAGTTCTGCGAGAGGAACGAGGGCACTTCCAACGAGTGGCCGAGCGTCGTGTCCACCACCGTGTGGTCGACCATGTTGTAGCGCGTCTCACCGCGCTT
>Ga0194131_10008709_pt1 | contig 13087 bp, 11 predicted proteins | sample TA2KigO120mmetaG_FD_148631 | JGI IMG/M metagenome (GOLD analysis project Ga0194131, IMG submission 148631) | Freshwater microbial communities from Lake Tanganyika, Tanzania - TA2015053 Kigoma Offshore 120m | ecosystem: Environmental > Aquatic > Freshwater > Lake | place: Tanzania: Lake... | reverse complement strand
GTCCGACCCGTTTCGGCGCGACGCCGGGCGCGCCCGGAGCGGTGGCCGGCGGCGGTAGCCGCGGCGGCTTGATCCCGACTTCGAGCAACTGCGACACGTGCACGACGTGGCGGTCGCCGTTCTCCATCTCGACCACCAGCTTCTGCAGCAGGAGGTCGGTGTTGAGCACCCGCGCCAGCCCGTGTTCGATGCGCACGAACGCGCCGCGCTTGGGCAGCGACTTCTGCAGCTCGACGTAGACCGAATCCTCGTAGCGCAGGCAGCACTTGAGCTTGCCGCACTGACCCGCGATCTTGGTCGGGTCGAGCGTCTTCTTCTGCTGCTTCGCCATCCGCATCGACACCGGCTGCAGGTCGTGCAGGAAGCTCTTGCAGCAGAGTTCACGGCCGCACGAGGCGACGTCGCCGACGAGGCGCGCCTCGTCGCGCGCGCCGATCGGCTTCAGCTCGATGCGGGTCTTGAACTTCACGGCGAGGTCGCGGACGAAGTGGTGGAACTCGACGCGCCCGTTCGACGAGAAGTGGAGGATCAGCTTCTCCTTCTCGAACAGGTACTCGGCGCCGATGATCTTCATGCCGAGGTGCTGCTCGCGCGACCGCTCGCGCGCGTAGCGGATCTCGGTCATCACGCCTTCCTTCTTGTGCGTCAGCGCGCGCTGCAGCTCTTCCGGCGTGGCGCGCCGCAGCACCGCGCCCTGCGCCGTCGCGCACGAGCCGCAGGCCGACTCGCCGCAGCCCGCCTCGCCCTCGCCGTCGACGATCGGCTTGGCCAGCACGACGCCGAGTTCGGTGCCGCGCGCCGAGCGCACGACGCAGGTGTCGCCGCCCTTCAGCTCCTCCTCGGTCTCGACCGCGAAGAGACCGCGCAGGTTCTGGCGGCCGTAGCGGACGGTGGTCAATCGGCGCATCCGCGCTCCCTCGCCTCGTTCACGCCTCGGCCGCGCGCGCGGCCTCGTCGGCGGCCGGCTGCAGCGCGCAGAAGAGCGCGCTGGCCGGGTCGACATTGCCCTCGACCCGGTCGGCCGCCCGCGCCAGGCGCGACAGCGCGGCACCGGCATCCGCCCACTCAGCGCGCCCGGCGATCTGCGCCAACCGCTCGGCCTGATCGAGGTTGCGGATGGTAGCCGTGCCGCCGGACGCCCTCAACACGACGGCATCGCGCACCAGCGATCCCGCGAGCCGCAACAGGAGCCGCGCGCGTGCACGCAACTGCGCCGGCTCGGCCTCTTCCGGCTGCTCCTCGTGCAGCAACGCGAGCCACTTCGGCAGGTCCTCGCGACCGCGCTCCTCGGCCAGCAGCTTGGCCACCCCGCGCCGCAGCCGGTCGACCAGCGGCCCGCCCCACTCGACCAGCACGCCGGGACAGCCGGCCGCCACCTCGAACGGGATCGCCGGCGTGATCCCGAGCCGCGCCGCCACCGCGGCCACTTCCGTCACTGCCAGCGGCAGCAACGCGAACCGCTGGCAGCGCGAGCGGATGGTCGGCAGCACGGCGTCGCCGCGCGTCGCCGTCAGCACCAGCACGTTGCCCGGCCGCGGCTCCTCGAGCGTCTTGAGCAGCGCGTCCTGCGCCGCCGCGGTCATGCGATCGGCGCCGAGCAGCAGCGTCATCCGTCCGCGCTCGTCCTGGGCCGAGAGAGAGAGGTCGTGCGCGAGCTTCTGCACCTGCTCGATCGAGATCGAACTCTTGCCGGCGGCGACCGCCACCGTCAACAGCCCCGGATGGTTGCCGCGGAGCAGCGCGCCGCAATCGCCGCAGCTGCCGCAGCCGTCCCCCGTCGCGCAGAAGTGCTGCGCCACCAGCGCCTGCGCCAGCGTCCGCTTGCCGACACCGGTGGGACCGAGGAAGAGGAGAGCATGCGGCAGTCGCCGGGACGCCGTGCGCTCCATCAGGAAGCGGCGCAACGCCACGTGGCCGGCGACCGCGGCGAGCCCGATCGCCGGCGTCGGCGGCGGCCCGAACCGGGACGTGACCGGACCGGACTCCTCGATGGCGACGGGTGCGGCGCTGCGCGGCATGGCGGCAGCGTAGCGCGTATGATCCCGCCCCTTCGTCCCGGACCTTCACCCTGTTCGAACCGCGCGAGAAGCCGCCCGCCATGAGCTCTTCCCCCGCCGCTCCCGCCACCACCGGCTGGCGACCCCGCCTCGATCCCACCGCGGCGCAGTTCGCCGAGTGGGCGCCGAAGTTCGAAGTGATCGGCGACGTCATCGACCAGATGATCGACCTGATGCTGAACCACCGGCAGAGCGGCCACCCCGGTGGCAGCCGCTCGAAGATCCCGGTGCTGGTCACGACGCTCCTCTCGGGCGCGATGCGCTGGGACCTGCGCCATCCGGAGAAGCGGTTCGGCGACAAGTTCGTGCTGGTCGCCGGCCACTGCAACCCGGCGGTCTACGCGACGCTCGCCGTGTTCAACGAAGCGCTGCGCTTCATGCACGCGAAGACCGGCGACGCGCGCTACGCCCACCCGCTCGGCGAGAAGTTCACGCTGCTGCCGAAGGACCTGCTCGACCTGCGCCGCAACGGCGGACTGCCGGGCCACGCCGAGATGGAGGGCAAGACCCTCTTCTTCAAGTTCAACACCGGCCCGTCGGGCCACGGCTCGCCGGCGGCAGCGGGCGAGGCGCTCGCGCTCAAGCATGCCGGCTGCGACGACGTGCGCGTCTTCGCCGTCGAGGGCGAGGGCGGCATGACCGCCGGCGCGATCCATGAGACGAAGAACACCGCCTACGGCCTCGGGCTCGGCACGCTGCACTACATCGTCGACTGGAACGACCACGGCATCGACAGCCACCAGGTCTCGAGCGTCGTGAAGGGGACGCCGCGCGACTGGTTCGAGGGCTACGGCTTCAACGTCGACGGCACGCTCGACGGCCACCACTACGGCGCGATCGGCGAGGCGTGGAGCCGGCTCTTCGCGCGCGCGAGTGCCGCGACCCCCAACATGCTCTGGGTCAAGACGCGCAAGGGGCGCGGCTACGGCGTCTACGACTTCAAGTCGCACGGCACGCCGCACGCGAAGAACAGCGCGCTCTTCTGGCAGACCAAGAAGGAGTTCGCCGCGCGCCACGGCGTCGAGTTCACCGGCGTCGACCAGCCGGCGCCCGAGGACGGCAAGGCGTTCCGCGAGCAGACCTGGGCCAACATCAACGCCGCGCTCGACGCGATCCGCGTGAAGCGGCCCGACGTGATCGAGTTCCTCGCCAATCGGCTGGTCGAGGTCGGCGACAGCGTCCCGGCCGACCACCCGCGCTGCAACGTGCGCGCCGACGTCGATCCGGGCCGTGACCCGCGCGTCATCGACGTCGCGAAGCTGCCCGACGACCTCTTCGCCGCGCCCGGCGCGAAGCAGCCCAACCGCGCCGGCTTCTCGAAGTACGGCGGCTACGTGAACGCGATCGCGCAGGAAGTGGCCGGCCGGCCGCTCGTGATCGCCTGCAGTGCCGACCTCGCCGAGTCGACCAACATCGCCGGCTTCGCGCATGGCTATCGCGACTTCAAGGGCCACGGCTGGTACCGCCGCGACAGCAACCCGGGCGGCGCGCTGCTGCCGCAGGAGATCACCGAGTTCACCAACGCCGGCGTTGTCGCCGGCATCGCCGTGACCAACCTCTCGCCGCGTCCGTTCGAGGAGTTCCGCGGCTACTGGGGCGCCTGCTCCACCTACGGCTCGTTCAGCTACCTCAAGTACGGGCTGATGCGCCTCTTCTCGCAGGTGGCGCAGGACTCGCAGATCAAGGTCGGGCGCGTGCTCTGGGTCGCCGGCCACTCCGGCCCCGAGACGGCGGAGGACTCGCGCACCCACTTCGGCATCTTCGAGCCGGGCGTGACGCAGATGTTCCCGCGCGGCCACGTGATCAACCTCCATCCGTGGGAGCACAACGACGTCGCGCCCTGCCTGGCGGCGGCGTTCGCGACCGACGTGCCGGTGATCGCGCTCCACCTCACCCGCCCCGCCGTCACGATTCCCGACCGCGCGAAGCTCGGGATGGACGACTTCCGGATGGCCGCAAAGGGGCTCTACGTCGCCAAGGAGTGGACGCCAGGCCAGCCGAAGCAGGGCACGCTCCTGGTGCAGGGCACCAGCGTCGTCGACTCGATGATGAAGCTGCTGCCGAAGCTGAAGGAGAGCGGCCCCAACGTCCGCGTGCTGGTGATCTCGAGCCACGAGCTGTTCCGGCTGCAGCCGCGCGACTACCAGGAGAAGCTGCTCGGCTGGGCCGACTGGCAGGACTCGACGGTGTTCAGCTCGGCCAGCCGCAAGAACATGGCGGAGTGGCTGCCGAACAAGGTGGCCGAGGAGTACGCGATCACCCCCGACTGGGACGACCGCTGGCGCACCGGCGGCTCCGTCGACGAGATCGTCAAGGAGTCGCACCTCGACCCGGCGTCGCTCGAAGCCGGCATCGCCCGCTTCGTCGCGGACCGGGAGAAGCGCCTCGCGCGGATCCGGGCGGTCTGACCCGGTCGCTCCCGCCGTTTCGATCCGGGCGGACCGGAACGGCGCTCAGGACCGCTCTCGGACGGCGGCCGGCGAGACCCCCCGCTCGCTGCGCCGGGTCACCGCGTCGCGCTGCGTGATCGTGGCCAACGCCCCCATCGCGCAGCGGCGGGTCGCCGCGTCGCCGTCGCGCAGCGCGCGCAACAGCGCCGCGATCGCTTCCGCGTCGGCCGGCGTGGCGACGGAACCGAGCGCGATGGCGTACGCCCGGCGCAGCGGGTGGCCTTCGCGGCGATCCTGGAAGCGCTCGATCAGCGCCGCCAGCAGCGCGGTGCGGATCGCGGTGCGGTCGGCACCGCCGGCGCCACTCCGCGGCGGCAGGTCCGGCCCCATCGGGCCGCGATAGCCGGTGCAGCCGTGGCCGGCGGCCACGCGGGTCGGCAGCAGGAGCCCGACCAGCATCGCAGCGGGAAGCGCGATTCGGCGCATGCGGACGAACTCCGGAGGGAGGGGACGCGACTCTCCACGCCTGCAACGGGCGCGCCACGATTCGTGCCGCGCTGCCCCGGTGTGGCCGCCCGCGCCGACCGGCGCCGTGGCCGCCCGGTGACGGGTGGACCGTGGCGGTGGACCGGTCAGCGGCCGGCGGCGAGCAACCAGGCGAGCCGGTCGCGCGTCGCCGCGTCGTCGAGGAGTTCGCCGAAGTTGCCCGGCATCAGCCACAGCCGGCTCGGCCGTTCACGCGCCACCTGCGCCAGCGCGACGGTGCGCTCGGCGCCGGTCTCGTCGACCACCACCAGCGCGCCCGGCTCGCGACGGTGCACCAGCACCGACCAGAGATCGCCGTTGGTCAGCGTCAGCGTCGTGCGCGCGAAGCTCGGATCGACGTTGCGGCCCGGATCGAGGAGATCTTCGAGCAACCGTTCGACGCCGCGCTGCCCCACCCCGTCGAGCTGCGGGCCGACCGTCGTCCCCGTTCCGCCGAGCTGATGGCACGCCGCGCAATGCCGCGCGTACAGCGTCGCGGTCAGCTCGGCCACCGGCGGCCTCTGCGGCGAGCGCCAGCGCCAACCCGGCCGGCTCGCGCGCCGCGACCTGCGAGAGCGCGGTGGCGGTCGCGGCCGCGGAAGTCGCGCTCGGCACCGACCGGATGCGGGTACTCGATCGTGCTGGTGCACCAGAGCCGGCCGCGCGCGTCGAACGCGAGGTTGAGCGGCTTGGCGAGGGCCGGTTCTGCCGCGAAACAGGTCACCGTGAAGCCGGCGGGTGCGACCAGCGCGGCGCGCTCCTGCTCCGGCGACTGCCACGGCGTCGGCCGGATGTCGGCGGAGAAGGGATCCTGCCCCAGCACCGCAAGCCACCAGCAAGCGCCGGGCATCGGAGGCTCCTCGCTTCGGGCCGAGGGTGGGAACGGGTCGACGCCGCGCCGGTTCGGCGCGTGCCGCGCAGGCTCAGCCGAACAGGAAGCGCTGCCCGCGCCCGATCTCGTCGGCGACCTCGAGGAGGAAGCCGTCGAGACGGCGGTCGGTCACGCGCAGCGCCTCGATCTTCTGCCGCGCGTACGGCTCGACCGAGGGCGAGAGCGCGCCGAGCCAGCGGCGCACGGTGGCGCGCTGCAGCTTGAACACCTCGAACGCGAGGTAGACGGCGAGGTGGCGGCCGAGCGCCGCCGACCGCGTGCGCGTCCCGGCCACCAGCGCGTCGCGCGAGACGCCGACGAACTGCGCGCAGCGATCGAGCACCCGGTCGAACGGCTCGGCGGCGGCGGCGCGCGGCACGAACTCGCGGATGTCGGCATCGACTTCGGCGCGCGTCGGCATCCGGCCGAGCGTGACGGCGCGCCGCGCCGCGACGTCGAGCGCCGCGACGGCGCGACCGAGCGGCACGTCGGTCGCCTCGGCCAGTTCGAGCGCCAGCGCGGCGAGCATGCCGCGCTGCCCGGCGACGCGCGCGCCGAGGATCGCCGCGCGCGACTGCGCCGACAGCTGCGGCAGCACCAGCCGCAGCCCCTGCCGCAGGTACGACCGCAGGCCCGGCAGGAACTCGCGCGGACCGCCCTCGAGCGGACGGCTCGCGATCACCACCGGCCGTCCGCGCGCCCGCAGGTAGTGCACGATCTCGAGCAGCGTCTCCTGGCAGTTCAGCTTGCCGGCCAGCTCCTGCAGGTCGTCGAACAGGAGCGCGTCGCAGGCGACGACGTTGCCGCGGAACGCGCCGCGCTGGCCGTCGAGGCAGGCGGCCGAATAGGAGCGGAAGAAGTCGTGGCCGCGCTCGCGCCGCCAGCGCTCGAGCGGGTGGCGCCGGCGCCGCTGCCACAGCAGCGTCTCGAGCAGCAGCGACTTGCCGCAGCCTTCGGTGCCCTCGAGGTGGAGCTGGTCGAACTCGGGGCGCAGTTCGCGCGCCAGCCGCTGCACCGCCTCCGCCGCGAGGCGATTCTCCGGCCGCACCTGCAGCGCCGGCGGCGCCGCCGGCACCGGCGCCAGCGCGAGCCCGAGGGCGCGCAACGCGCCGCCGAGGCTCTGGTCGACGTCGATGCGGACGGCGAGCGGCGTTCCGGCCACCGCGCGCAACTCGAGCTCGATCGCGCGCGCCACGGTCTGGCGGAGCAGCGGCAGCGCCCGCGCGCTCCGCGTCACCAGCTCCAGCACGCCGTCGCGCATCCCGCGCGGTTCGAGGCGCTCGAGCCACGGCTTCAACGCCGCGGCGCGCGCTCCGTGCGACAGCCGGGTGACCACCTGCTGCCAGAGTGCGCCGACCAGATCGTGTGCGCCCGCCGCCGGCGGTGGGCCCGGGTGCGGGGCTGCGACCGGGACCGGCGTGCTGGCCGGTGCGCCGCTCACTCCGGAAGAATCGGCCACCCCCGCCACTTCGTCCCCCCGCTGCCGCCCGCGCTCAGCGCTCGAACTCCGGGCCGAGCCGCGCGATCCGCTCGTCGCCTGGTGCCAGCGTGCGCGCCTCCTCGAAGGCGACCCTGGCGCTGTCCCGTTCCCCCACCGCGAGGCGCAGTTCGACCAGGTCGAGCAGCAGCGCGGCGCGCACCGCCGCCTCCTCCGCCCTCGCCTGCATCGCCTCGTCCCCGGTGAAGCGGGCGGGATCGTAGTCGGGTTCCGTGGAGGGGTCAATCTGCAGCGCCACCTCGAGCAGCTCGATCGCGCGCGCCGGCGCGCGCAGCTCGCGTTCGCAGCGCGCGAGGTCGCGCCACGTCTGGCGCCGGAACGGGTCGATCATGCGCAGTTCGCGCAGCCAGTCGCGCGCCGCCGCGTAGTCGCCCTGCTCGAGCGAACGTTCGACGAGCAGCCCGCGCGCCGGCACATCGGCCTCGTCGATGGCGCAGAACGCCGCGAGCTCGGCGAACGCCTCGTCGTCCCGGCCGAGCTCGCGGAACAGCCGGGCGCGCATCAGGTAGGGATTCTGGTCGCCGACGAAGCGCGGGAAACACGACTTGGCGCGCGCGTAGAGCTCGAGCAGCCGCTCGCGCGCGGCGCGGTCGGCGTCGCTCAGCGCCGGCGCCGCCGGCAGCGCACCATCGCCCTCGCCATCGCCATGCGGGTTGCGCGCCGCGACGCGCCGCCCGGTGACGCCGGCCCGCGCCGACTCGAGCTGGGCGTAGCGCAGCAGCGCGAAGAACTCGACGCCGCCCGCGGCGAACCCCGCCTCGAGCTCGCGCAGCGCCTCGTCGGTGCGCCGGCCCTGCAACGCGCGCTCCGCCATCAGGAAGCGGGCGGCCGGAAGGCGCTCGTCGCGGCCCAACGCCTGCTGCAGGAAGTCGTCGCGATCGACCGGCCGATCGGCGGCGTGATAGGCCCACGCCACCTGCGCCAGCAGCTCGGCCGCGGGCTCGTCGCTCGCGCGCACCCGGTCGAGCAGCCGCCGGCGCCCCTCCGGCGTGTAGTTCGGCTGCACCCGCATCGTCTGGATGCGGGTGCGGTCGAGCCAGTCGAGGAACTGCCGGTCGAGCTCCTCGCAGCTGATCCCCAGCACCGCCTGCACCACCGCCGGCGTCTCCTGGTCGCGGCCGAACGCCTGCAGCATCTCGACCAGCACGCCCTCGCCGCGCTGCTCGACCAGGAATTCGCAGAGGAGCCCGCCCTGGTAGTAGCCGAACAGGATCTTCGGCCCGCCGAAGATGCGGTTCAGCTCGCGCACCGGGACGATCTCGCCGCTGCGGAAGTAGTTGAACAGGTCGAGGTCCATCTCGCGGTCGGAGTTCTTCGCGTAGACGTGCTCCTCGCGGACCGAGATCCCCTCGGTCAGCCAGCGCGGCACCTTGTTCCTCGACAGTCCGAGCGTGACCACGTGCGCAAGCTCGTGCACGGCGGTCTTGTCGAAGACGAACTGTCCGCGCATCTCGGAGCGGGGCGACAGCAGCGTGAAGACGTTGCCGAAGCAGACGCCGAGCGCGCCGAAGCCGGTGAAGCCGACCGTGCGCGCCGAGAAGTCGTCGTGCTTCGGGAAGCACTCGATCCGCACCGGCGTCGCCGGATCGAACTCCCAGCGCTTGCAGAGGTCGGGCCAGGCCCGGCCGTACGCCTCCTCGAGCAGCGGCACCAGCACCGGCGCCTCGAGCGGATGCATCACGTAGGTGAAGCGGTCGCGCTGGATCTCGACGAACGTGCCGAGCTTCTGCAGCGCGCGGGCGACGTTGTCGGCCAGCGCGTACGGCACGCGATCGACCTTGCGGAAGCGGTTCAGCGCCTCGAGCGCCCCCTTGAGGTCGCCGGTGTTGACCAGGCAGCGCGCCAGCCCGACCCACGCGTAGCCCCAGTCGGGGTCGCACTGCAGCGCACGGCGGTAGATCGGGATCGCCTCGCGGAAGCGGTAGAGGTAGGCCAGCGCGTCGGCGACGCGGCCGACGTGCTCCGCGTCGTCCGGCGCCAACTCGATGAGCCGGCCGAGCACCTGCTGCGACTCGGGCTTGCGGCCGAGGATCCAGAGCGCCGCCGACTTCACCGACAGCGCCGCCAGGTGGCGCGGATTCTCGGCCAGCCCGCGCTCCGCCGCCTGCAGCCCCTCCTCCGCCCGCTGGTCGAGCAGCAGGATCTCGCCGCGCACCGACCAGACGTCGGCGTGGCGCTGATGGACGCCGAGCGCCTCCTGCAGCGCCGCCTCGGCCTCCCCGCTCTCGAAGCGGAACAGCCGTGCGCGCGCCAGCTCGACCTGCGCCGGGAGCAACTGCCGGTCGATGCGGAGCGCGTCCCGCAGCGCGGCGATGGCGGGCAGCCCGTCGCCGCCCGAATGGGCGATGCGGTAGGTGCGGCCGAGCAGCCAGAGGCACTCGGCGTGCGCCGGGTCGTCCTGATCGCGGAGGAACTTCTCGAGCGGCACCAGGACCTGCGCCGCGCGCGCGTTCTGCCGCAACGCCGCCAGCGCGCGGCCGTACTCGAGCACATAGGCCGGATCCTCGGCCGGCTCGAGCTCGTCCTTCAGCACCTCGCTGAAGCGGCGCAAGGCGTCGGCGCGATGACCGGTCTCCGCCAGCAGTTCGACCTCGCGCGACAGGAGCGGAGCGAGCTGGCGGGCGCTGCCGGCCGGGCCGCCCGGCCCACCGGCGAGTCCGGCCGTGAGCGCCGCGGCCGCCGCCTCGACTTCGCCGCGCTCGCGCGCGAGCTCGTAGGTCGTCACCGCGACCAGCACCCGCGTCTCGAGATCGGCCGGCCCGCTGCCGCCGCCGTCAGGAGCGCGCCGCTTCAGTGACGCCTGCGCCGCCACCAGGTCCTCGGCCGCCTCCTCGTAGCGTCCGCGCCGGCGATGCAGCGCCGCGCGCCACGCCCGCGCGCGCGGCGACTCCGGGAAGTCGTCGAGGTACTCGTCGAGGAACTCGCTGGTCTCGCGCCCGATCTGGCCGCGGCGAATCGCCGCGCCGTACGCCCGCAGCAGCTGCAGATCGTCGTCGCTCTCGACCGCCTGCGGCCCGGCCGACCGCGCCGGCGCCGCGACCGCCGCAAGCAGCAGCAGGGACGACGGGAGCAGCAGCGACCAGGCGACGAGCGCGGCGCGCGAACGGATCGACATGGGCGTCCTCATCGGGAGTGCGTGCGCTCGGCGCCGGCGGCGCAGGTCGGTCAATCGGCGGCGGGTGGGCGCGCGCCGGGTTCGTACGAGGCGGGATCACCGACCCAGGCCGCACCGTCGCGGAACTGCTCCTGCTTCCAGATCGGCGCCCGCTCCTTGATCGCGTCGATCACGTGGCGGCAGGCGGCGAACGCGGCGACGCGGTGCGGCGCCGCGGCCACCACCGCGACCGACGCCTCGCCCAGCGGACAGTCGCCGAGGCGATGCTGCACCGCGACGCGCGCTCCGGCGAAGCGCTGCTCCGCCTCGGCGACGATCGCGGCCAGCTCCTTCTCGGCCATCTCCGGGTACGCCTCGTAGCGGAGCAAGTTCACCTCCCGCCCCTCCGAGGTGCGCCGTGCCGTGCCGAGGAAGGTGCAGATGGCGCCGTGCTCGACCGTCGCCACGGCGGCGGTCAGCCGCGCCAGGTCGATCGCGCCGCGGGTCAGCCACGGGAGGTGCGGGGGCGCGGGCGTCACGACGGCAGTTCCCCGCTCAACCGCCGGAGACCGGCGGCAGCAGCGCCAACTCGTCGCCCGCGGCGAGCCGCGTGGTCGGCGCCGCCAGCGCCTGGTTGACCGCGAACGCCACCGGCAGCTCGCGCAACCACGGATGGCGGCGCGCGAGCTCCTCGCGCAACTCCGCGACCGTGCTGCCGGCGGCAACGTCGACCCGCCACTCGCGCGCGCCCGCCCGCTGCGCCACGCCGGCGAAGAGCAGGATGCGGTGCGAATGGGTCGTCGCGGCCATGGCGGCGGCTGCCGGTCTCAGAACGGCAGGTCGTCTTCCTGCTGCTGCGCCGGCGGTCCCTCGCGCCGCGCAGGCGCGGACCCGGCGTCGCCGAAGTCGCCGGCGTTCCCGCCGCCCCCCGCGCCGCCACCGCCGCTGTCACCGCCGTCGTAGGCGGCACCCTGGGAGCCGTCGGCCTCGGTCGAGCGCCCGCCGGTGCCGCTGCCCATGAACTGGAAGTTGTCGCAGTTCACCTGGTAGCTGATGCGCTTCTGCCCCTGCTTGTCGGTCCACTCGTCGGCCTGCAGGCGCCCCTCGACGAACAGCTCGCGCCCCTTGGTCACGTACTTCTTGACCGTCTCGGCACCGCGTCCCCAGACGCTGACGTCGATGAACAGCACCTCGGTCTTCTTCTCCTCCTTGGTGCGGTAGGTGTGGTTCACCGCCATCCGCAGCTTGGCGACCGCCATCCCCGACGGCGTGTAGCGGAGATCGGGGTCCTTGGTCAGGCGTCCGATCAGGAGGATCTTGTTCAGTTCGGCCATGGCAGCGCTCCTTCGATTGAGGTCGGGATCTTAGGGGCGGCGCACGGCTGTCGCCTCCCCGGAGTGCCCCGCGCGTGACGCTCCGCGCGGCCGGGCCGCGCTTCAGCCGGTCGTGCGTGCGGGTCGAAAGCACGATCGAGACGCCAATGGACTCGACGCCCCCCAACCGACGCCGCTCGCCGCATTCGGTGACAACCGGTGCATCGCTCGCGCGTTTCCGGGGGCTCTGGTCGGGTGGCCTGCGCTGCACCAGCGCCGAGCCGTGGCCCGAATTCACCCGGCTCGCGGTCACCGTCGAACTGCCCGACGGTGAGCCGCCGCTGGTCGTCACCGGCGTCGTCGTCGAGTGCGAGCCGTGTGCCGAGGAGCCGGGCGCCTTTGCGCTGGCGCTGCAGCTGTGCGACCTGCCGGCCAGCGCGCTGGATCAGGTGCACTCCAAGCTCGTCCAACTGCTCGCGAGCGGAGCCACCGACTCGGTCGCTGCGCCGTCCTGACCGCCGTTCCGGTCCCCGCTGCCGACGGCGGCGGCGGGCGCGCCGGGCGTCACGCCGGCAGGCGGCCGTGGACGACGCGCCCGATCTGCGCCAGGTCGTTGCTGATCGCGACGGCGCCGAAGCCGGCCGCGCGGAACTGATCGCGCGCGACCCCGGCCTGCCCCGCGCCCACCTCGATGCCGAGCCAGCCGCCCGGCAGCAGTCGCGCTGCGGACTGCGCGATCAGGCGGGCACGGAACGCCGCGGCGCTCTCGTTGCCGGGCGTCAGCGCGAACCACGGCTCGAACTTCATCACGTCGACCGGCAGCCGCGACCAGTCGAGCGGCTCGACGTACGGCGGATTGGCGACGATGGCGGCGAACCGACGCACCGGCGACAGCGCCGCCAGCAGGTCCGAGAGCACGCAGTGAACGCGCGCGGCGACGCCATGCCGCAGCGCATTGTCGCGAGCGACGGCGAGCGCGCGGCGCGACAGGTCGAGCGCGACCACGGTCCGCGTCGGCAGCGCGGCCGCGAGCGTCACCGCCAGCGCGCCGCTGCCGGTGCCGACGTCGAGCAGTGGCGCCGCATCCAGCCGCCCCGACCCGGTTCTTTCGGTCAACGCCGCCACGGCGCACTCGACCAGATGCTCGGTCTCGGGGCGCGGAATCAGGACCCCGGGTCGGACCAGGAACTCGCGGCCGAAGAAGTCGCGCCGCCCGGTCAGCAGCGCGAACGGCATCCCCTCGAGGCGGCGCGCCGCCAGCTTGCACGCCGCCGCGACGACCGGCGGCGCCGCCGCCTCGCGGCCGGCGACCAGCAACTGTTCACGCGGGCGTCCGGCC
>Ga0194131_10008708_pt1 | contig 13088 bp, 9 predicted proteins | sample TA2KigO120mmetaG_FD_148631 | JGI IMG/M metagenome (GOLD analysis project Ga0194131, IMG submission 148631) | Freshwater microbial communities from Lake Tanganyika, Tanzania - TA2015053 Kigoma Offshore 120m | ecosystem: Environmental > Aquatic > Freshwater > Lake | place: Tanzania: Lake... | reverse complement strand
GGTAAATGTTCATATCCAGGTGAAATTTTCTCAGATGTTGAATATATCACAGCTGATACAAATTCAATTCCTGTAATGGTGAGAGTGCGCAATAACAGCACACTTAGCCAAACAATCAACTTGTCCGGTTCAATTGCAATGGAAGATGCTGCTACAAGTGGTAATGCAATTCCAACATATGGCATACCTTCAACCATCAATACAACATCAGTAACCATCTCCGGTGGTGAAACACGTGATGTATTGTTGGGAAGAGTAAGTCTTCAAACATTGCGTCAGCTTGGAACAGGTTATACAACTCCAACATGGATGAGACAAGCAGTTGATGCAACAATGCGTCCAAATGTAACCCCACGTTATCTCATCAAAGCTTACGTGGCTACATTTAATAGTGATGAAAACAGATTCAATGATACAACACAAGCTGAATCAAGATTCTATATTCGTCAAGCTTCAACAACACGTTTCATCGTTTCAACTGTTAACAGTGGATATCCTCACACTACAAACGCGCCAACAACTCCAGGTTACTTGAATGCAACTGTTGGTCGTTTGAACTCCGACAGTTTGAGAGTAGCATTGGATACACTTGGATTCTTCAGTGATCCATTGAATAATCCAAATAATCGCCCATTCCGTTATGATATCTTTGATAGATCCGGTTGGGAAGCAAAGACATTTGACTATACACCATATAAGATGGTATTGTGGTCACATAATCAAGCTCCAATGCTCAGAACAGAACGTGATCAAATCCGTAAGTATCTTGCTTCTGGTACAAATCCACTCAAGAAGAACTTCATGGTGTCTTCACAATCAATTGTCACAAATCATATTGGTTTGAATGCAACTAATGATCAATTCTTCGTACGTCAACAGCTCAGAGCTGAAGTTTCCAGAAACAATGCTTTGGCAGTTCAAGCTACACCATTTGCAAGTGGCTACACTCCATCTGTTGTAACAAATGGCCAATCATTCATCGATGGTGTATTCGTACAACGTGGCTTGCCTGAAATCATCAGAGCAACCGGCTTTACAAATGGTACATTTGCAGATCCTAATCCATTGCCATCAATGATGAAGGTCTACACAGATGCTAGCTCAAAAGGATTTGCGCGTCAAGCATTCCGTTATAGAAGCATCGAAGCTACAGTAGCAGTAAAAGATAGTACCATGGGTATTTCAACAACATCACCAACATCAAATGTGTTGTTCTATGGTGTTGATTGGAGACATTATGGTAGCACAGGTCCACGCACCGGTCTTCAAAGAGTTCTTCGTGGTTCATTTGACCATGTTCAATTCAATGATGGTCGCGTAACACCGGTAGAATTGGTAACATTTGATGCACGTCGCACAGGTTCAGCAGTTACTCTTGATTGGGCAACAGCATCAGAACAAAACAGCGGCTGGTATGAAGTTGAAAGAGCTGTAAATACCGGTAATGAACTTGCTTTCGAAAGAATCGAAACAATTCCAGCAGCCGGAAATAGCACAACTCGTCGTGAGTATAATACTGTTGACAATAATGTTCGTAATGGTTCAACATATATATATCGTCTACGCATGGTAGATCGTGATGGTACATTTGACTATAGTGATGAAGTTGCAGTTGTAATTGGTGACAATGGCAATAATGCAGTTTCAATCAGTGAAGCAAGACCAAACCCTGTTTCAGGTGTTGCAAGCTTCGACTATACAATCAATACTACCGGAAATGTACGTGTTGAACTTACAGACATGATTGGACGCACAGTTTCAACGATCTTCGAAGGCAATGTATCAGCAGGTACACATGCATTGGAAGTATCAGCTGAAGCACTTCCGGCAGGTATGTATCAAATCGTTATCAAGTCAGGTGAGACTGTGGCAACACGCTCTTTGCAAGTTGTCAAGTAATCATCAATCATAGATGACATAAGCCCCTCAGAGATATTCTCTGAGGGGCTTTTTTTAGGAATGTGTTAAAGGAACAACCATGGAATTATATATTGATTCAGCCAATCTGTCTGAAATACAAAGCATGGCATCCACGGGGATAATCAGTGGCGTAACTACCAATCCAACACTGTTGGCAAAAGAAGATCCTACACTTGACGTAAAAGAGCTAATAAAGCACATATATGCAACTATTGGTGGCCATGTATCTGTTGAAGTGGTTTCAACTGATACGAAAGGAATGTTAAAGGAAGCCGATGAGATACTTACATGGTTTCCCGAAGCTACTATTAAAATCCCAATGATTCCAAATGGCTTGTCTGCTGTAAAGGAATTGTCAAAGCAACAAATACCTACAAATGTCACATTGATTTTCAGTCCGGGTCAAGCGCTTGCAGCGAATAATGCCGGCGCTACATATGTGAGTGTCTTTCTTGGGAGACTTGATGATATTGGACAAGATGGAGTAGCTGTTGTAAAAGAAACATGTGAGATTTGGGATAGACATGGATTGGAATCTATGATCATCGCTGCTTCAATAAGGCATCCTATTCACGTGTTGGAGTGCGCGAAAGCAGGTGCAGACATTGCCACCACGCCTTATAAGATTCTTCAACAATTGATGAAGCATCCCTTGACAGATGCAGGAGTTGCATCATTTATTGCAGATCATGAAAAAATGATGAGTGCTAAAGGAGGAAGATAACCAGATGTCGTCAACTTTGAGATTCATGTATTTAATAGCAGTGATTGGAATTTGCTCCATGTCACTGTTTGCAGGCGGTTTAGGTCAGAAAATTCCATCATTCATAATGGAAGATCAGTATGCCAAAGAAATTCAGTCAAGTTCTTTCAAAGGGAAGCATGTATTATTGTTCTTGGCAGATCGTTCAGGTAGTAAATTGACTCCAAACTGGACTAAAGTACTTGAACCAAAATATCGCAATAAAGCAGTGTTTGTTGCAGTTGCAAATGTAAGCTCTGTCCCATTTTTTCTGAAAAGCTTCATCCGAGGAAAATTCAAAGAGAATTATTCCTATACTGTACTCATGGATTGGGATGGTCTGCTGTGGGAACATTTTTCTTGTAAGAATGATGTCACTACAGTCGTTCACATTGATCCTCAAGGAATGGCAAAGTATAAAATCTCAGGTATCGGAAATGACAAAGAATTATCACAATTGCAATTACATCTGGATGCACAATTGTAAATGACTTTTATCAAAGAAGATATATTAAAAGCACTTGAACAAGTCTCCGATCCGGAGATTCCATCCGTTTCAATTGTAGATCTGGGAATAATTACCGGTGTTCAGTGCAATGCCGACTCGATTGCCGTTACAATGACTCCAACCTTCGTTGGTTGCCCCGCCATAGACGTCATGAAGCAAGGTGTGGCAGAAGTATTGTCTCAGTTTACTTCTTCTTATTCCATAGATGTAAACTACGATATTCCATGGGATTCAAACAGGATCTCAGAGAAGGGAAGACAAGCATTGAAAACATTTGGTTTGGCACCCCCGCCGAAATATGACTTGGTATTGGATTTGGAGATTCTGCATAAGGTTTCATGTCCATATTGCAATAGCGCCAATACTGAAATGCAAACCCCGTTTGGCCCTACTTTGTGTAGATCAATTCATTATTGCCACTCTTGCTTGCAAGCATTTGAACAATTCAAACCTGTATAAAAAAAGGATCTCCAATTTGGAGACCCTTAATTTTTTACAATCAATCGTGAATATCAATTCTTCTTTGCTTGACTGATCACGCCGGATCCAATCGCTTTCAAAACGATGTCTCCAATTTCTTTTGCCAATTCTCCGCGAATATTCTTTTCATCAGAAAGATAATCACTTACAGCTTGACTTACTTTTTGCTTGATCATTTCGGAATTGCCTTCAACCAAAGCAACTGCAACTTTGTGCATATCTTTTGAAACATCTTCCAAAGTGTCGAGTTGATTTCTATTTGCATCTTCCATTTTCTTAAGCATACGATCCATACGCTCTTCTTCTTGAGTATAAAGAAGAGTGAAAGCCATCAATGCAAGCATTGAACCTTCAAGGAAGATAGCTCCAAGAATCAATGAAGGGCGTGTTGCAGGAATGAATTTCAAACCGCGAATACCGATGATGATAATCAAGATAGCAGCACCGAAATAAGCCAAACCTGTCACCGTATTTGCATAAGCTTCAGTGAAGTGATGTGACATGTACAAACGAAGTGCTTTAAAGACTGAGAATTGATTCTTTTCCCACTCTTGACCTGAAATGGTGTCGTGAATTTCATGGACAACGAAATCTGAGAAGAATTCGCGCATACGCAAGAACAACATTTCATTTCTAAAGATGACCACATCTGTGTTTTCATCAAATACAGATGTAAAACGGACGCTTGCAGAACCTTCATTGTTATCAGTTCTATCCCATACTTTCTTGAATGCAAGTTCAATTTTTCTTCTGTCATTTTCAGCCATTTCCGCAAGGCGAGCATTTGGCAATGAAAGTATTTCAACGATATCATCGGGGAAACCGGTCTGCAAGCGGACTTTTGATTTTGCATGATGAATCTCGCGACGCACCTTGATTGCCATATATCCCAACTGGGGTGGCAATACAAATGATATCAGGATTGACAAAGCAAAACCCAAAATCAATGCTAGGATAGAGAAACCAATAGCAGGTTCAATAACAATGGCGGCTTCACCAAGTTTTGGCGCCTTCAGAATCCATTCGCCTGATAATTTGGTATATCCGTCTGCTTGCTCTGACCGGCTTGCATCAGTGAGATCAAAAATATATTCATTGTTGATGACACCTTTCAATGGTCTTCCTGCACCTTCAACAAATTTGTCGGCTTCTGCACCGGCCTCGGAAATAACGCCATCAAAACTCACCAATGCTTCATGCTTAACATGTTCCTTGTTAGCATGGGCATTGTATTCACTAAAAGATATTGTATGTGTTACGCCGTCCGGCTTGAACAAAAACAATACCGCGCTTTTCACAGCATTGGGTACTACGAATGAATACACAGCGATTGAAATCGAAACAAACATGCCAAGCAATACCAAGTAATGCGTGGATGTTTCTTTGTAATCGTTGTGTCCACCATGCTTTTTGTCTTCTGACATAGCAAAGGCTCCTCTTGGAAACGGTTGTGATTATAAACTCTATTATTTTCAAATAAATGGACCGCAAATTACGCAGCAAATTGCCTTTTTCCAAAGTTATTCACAATGAAATAACGGCATTAACCACTATTTTGGTGGAAGAACATCATATGAGTAATTTGCGGCCATGAGAAACAGAACATTGGCAGCAAAGACTCTCCTATCGGAGGGCGGTACGATTCGGGGAAATTCCTTCGAATCATGCTTTGCTTTGCGTGATGCTCTTTTGGCTGCCGTATTATACTCTTCCGTTGTTCCCCTTTGATTCAGTAACTCCTTAGTAGCAAAGAGAGTCTCGTTTAATCGTAGTTTGCGGGTCTATGTATTAGACAATTCAATTCACAATATCCTTACTGAGTTTTGAGGAAGATAATCATGTCACATTATACACCTAAATATGCCGTTCAAGCAGAGGAAGTTCTTCAGGAACTTGGCAAATATATCTTGGCAGATGGATTTGAAATCATTTTTGATGAAACCGGAAGTCATGGATCATTTTTGAAGGATGCAAAATCAGGTAGAGAGTATTTGGATTTTTTCACTTGTTTTGCCTCAACGCCGATCGGGATGAATCACCCTAAAATGCTTGATCAAGGATTTATTGATCATTTAGGCAGAATATCTGTTAATAAGCCATCAAATTCAGATTTATATTCTGAGGCGATGGCAAGTTTCGTAAAGACATTTTTTACCATTGCCGTTCCAAATGCCTTCAAATACAGTTTCTTCATTGAAGGTGGTGCAATGGCAATTGAAAATGCATTGAAAATTGCGATGGATTGGAAAGTCAGGAAGAATTTCCTGAAGGGGAATAAAGAAGAAAAAGGACATCAGATCCTTCATTTTAGGCAGGCATTTCATGGTCGCTCGGGGTATACGATGTCCCTCACGAATACAGACCCCACGAAAACAGCTTTATATCCCAAGTTTCAATGGCCAAGAGTCATGAATCCCAAGATGATATTTCCTGTTGCATCACATCTGGATGCCATCATCAAAGCCGAGGGAGAGTCAATTGCACAAATCAAGCAAGCATTTCATGATAATAAAGATGATATAGCTGCAATTATCATTGAGCCTATTCAAGGAGAAGGTGGAGATAATCATTTTAGACCGGAATTTCTCCAAGAACTTAGGAGATTGGCTGATGAGAATGAAGCATTATTGATTTTTGATGAAGTGCAAACGGGCGTTGGGCTTACGGGTTCAATGTGGGTGCATGAACAATTGGGAGTAACTCCCGACATCATGGCATTTGGAAAGAAAATGCAAGTATGCGGAGTGGTTGCGACAAATCGCATAGATGACATTCCTGATCATGTATTTAAAGTTTCATCGAGAATCAATTCTACTTGGGGTGGGAGTTTAACTGACATGGTACGTGCTACGCGCTATCTGGAAATCATTGAAGAGGAAGCACTCATATCAAATGTTCAAACAGTTGGTGGCACTTTGTTAAACGCGTTGAATGAATGTTCCGTTGAATTTTCTTCCATCATGAGCAATGCCAGAGGTAGAGGATTGTTTTGCGCCTTTGACTTGAAAGATGCAGAAACAAGAAACAAGTTCAGATCACATTGTATGGATGCAGGTTTGATTATTCTTGGTTGTGGCGATCACTCGGTGCGTTTTAGACCTCCTCTGAGTTTGTCTCATGATGAATTGCAACAAGGGTTGACAATCATTCATGATTCGATTAAAAAATTAGCATAAAAAAACGGTCGCCATTCTTGATGACCGTTTTTAATTATTTGAAGAGATCATTGATGGTAATCAAAAGAAACAGAATCAGCAATAATGCAACTCCGATTTGCTGTACCATCATTTTAATTTTGATTGGAACTTCTCTCCCCATTATTCCTTCGATGATGATGAATACCAGATGTCCACCATCCAAAGCGGGAAGTGGAAGAATATTGATGACAGCTATTGAAACGGATAGGGATGCGATGAGCAACAGAAAACTAGTCCAACCTTGCTCTGCTTGTTTGCCGGCTATTTTTGCGATTTTTATCGGACCGCCAATACTATCAGACACAGACATCGTGCCTTGAAAGATACCGGCGATTGTTTTGAAAAACAATGTAACATTCATCACAGTTTGATCAAGGCCTAAGCCGGCTGATTCAGTCAATGAATAGTCAATATGTGTTGTTGGGCCGGAGTACTCTTGAGTGGTCTGCACTCCAATGCGATGTCTGTTAACGGAGCCATCGTATTTCGGAATTATAGTATCACTTAACTCTTTGGAACCATGTTTCCATGCCACTGCCAAGGGTTTGTCTTTGTTCCATTGAACAAGATTCACAAAATCTTCCACGCCATACATTGCTTTGCCATTGATCGAGAGAATTGTATCTCCCGTCTTAATGCCGGCTTTCTCTGCGGGAGACATAGATTCAATTCCGGCAATCACAACGCGTATGCCTTGCGGAATGATGCCCAATCCCTTCTTTTGAGTCATTGCATCTACTAGCGATGTTCCATCAGCGTACAATGTCACTTTCTGATCTGCTCTTTGCACAATGATAGTTCTGTTTTCTCCAAAGTTGTCAATAGTCAATGCTTTTGTTACATCTTCCCATGACTGCATCGATGCGCCATTGATGCTTAATATTTTGTCACCGATTTGCATTCCGGATTGTTGAAGGATGGATCCTTTTTGCACAGATGCAATGGTTGTGATTGTACTAACATCCTTACCTTCGGAAAAATTAACTCCGGAATAAATCAAAAAAGACAAAATGAAATTGAAAATGACTCCTGCGCTTAAAACAGCAGCTTTTTTCCATGTACTCTTTGATCGAAATTCATATGGCTTGGGTTCGCTTTGCATTTGGTCTTTGTCGAAACTTTCATCGATCATGCCTGAAATTTTTACATAACCACCCAATGGCAATAGACAGAATCGATAATCAGTATGATCTCCTCCATCCCAATCTTCCGGCAAATCACCGAATGTAAATCCTGTGAGTTTATTCCAACCGAACAATCGCATGCCCATGCCAATAGCAAAAATTTCGGCACGCATTCCGGTTGCTCTTGCAATCAAAAAATGTCCCAATTCATGAATGGTCACAATGATTAAAATGACCTTCGCGAATTGTATCAATAAATTGAGAGATTCCATGTATAATCCTATATGCGTCTGTGAATGCTGCCTAAAGACGCTCAGTGAATGAGTTCAGTGCAATGTGCTCATCAACGCAATGCCAAAGCAAAGTTGATGATGTCTTGTGGTATTCCTTCATGATTGGTCTTATTATCATCCGCCGCTAAATGCAATGGGATGGGTTCAGGTGAATGACCTGTATAAAATGCCGTATAAAAACCACTGTCAACATGATCATATGCATCTTTAACCATGCGATATGCAACCCAACTTGCACGAATGATGTCGGACACCGCTGCTTTTCCGCCCCTTTGGAAATAGCTCATGTCCACCGTGCGAATTTCATGAATAACATTTCTTTTCTTGAATATATCTTCAAGTGTTTTTCTTATGGTATGCAATTCTTGATCATAACCTTCTGCTACAATGATTCTTGTATCGCGATCACGTTCTTCGATCATTGTTGCAAGATATTCATAGTCAACATTTTCTCCAGGACAAACAACATATTCAGCTCCGGCGGCAATACCTGAATAAAATGCCAAATATGCAGAATCTCTGCCCATTGATTTTATAAGATATACTCTGCGATGAGAAGATGCGGTGTCTTTGATCCACTCGAGCATTTCATGGCTTTTATCCAATGCGCTGTAAAATCCAATTGATGAACCATGCTCATTGCATACATCATTATCGATTGAACCGGGTGCGCATAAAATTTTTGTTTTGATATTCTCTGCCTTGATCATCGTATTGATGGAATGAGCGGCCTTTATGCTACCATTACCACCGCATACAAAGAGATAATCGATGCGATTGTCATGTAAATTTCTTGCGGCTGTTTCTTGCAATATAGGATCGGTGGCCAATTCAGGAACACGCACTGTTCCGAGAATGGTGCCACCAGCGGATGCAATTCCTGCAACTGAGCCCTTGTCGAGATTTCGGAAATCATTGTCTATCAATCCCTTCCAGCCATCGAGAACGCCCCAGACTGATGTTTCAGGTCGCATATTGAGCGTGGAGCGAACAATTGCACGAATGAAAGCATTCATTCCTGAACTATCTCCACCCCCTGTAAGGACTGCAAAATTCATGATTCAATTCCTCTAAAGATGTTCATCGCCCGAGAAATTCGGGAGCTCTTTTTTCGATGAATGCTTTTACGCCCTCGGCATAGTCATGGGATTCTCCCGCCAATTGCTGATACTCAGCTTCAAGTTCGAGCATATGCTCAAGTGTTGTGGACTGGGCATTCTGCAATAACAATTTTACATATCCATAACTTTGCGTAGGACCTTCAGCATATTTCTTGGCCATTGCATTCAATCCTTCTTGGAAGGCGCCGGGATGCAATACCTGATTGACCAATTCCAATGACAATGCTTCATCAGCAGCGATTGGTTTATTCAGAGTTGCGAACTCAAATGCCTTTGCATAACCAAACATTTTAGTGTAGAAAAATGTAGCACCTGAATCAGGTATAAGGGCTATGCCGATAAATGCTTCAACCAATTTTGCAGATGCGCTCATCACTCGAATATCACAAGCAAGTGCAAGTGAAAGACCAGCTCCGGCTGCAACACCATTTATTCCTGCGATAACCGGTTTTGGAAGAGTGGTAATCAAACGAATGATTGGATTATATCTGCGTTCAAGTGAATCCCTAAGAGAGCGCTTTCCACCACCTGATGGAGCATCTTTCAAATCTTGACCTGAACAAAATGCTTTGCCTGCACCGGTAAGAACAACACAACGTACCTCATCGGTGTCATGTGCATATTGGAGAGCTGTTTGCAATTCGGTGGTCAGTTGTTCATTGCAAGCATTATATGAATTAGGTCTATTCAACGTGATGGTGAATATTCCTGCATTCAAAGATGTGAGTATTGATTCGAATGTCATGAGTGCATCCTTTACGTTGCGGAGACTGTTTGCTCGGCAGACATCATTTCTATAAATTGCTTGAAAAGATAATCTGAATCATGTGGTCCGGGAGCGGCTTCAGGATGATATTGTACGGAAAACACAGGCAATTCTCGATGTCTGATGCCGGATAAGGTGTTATCATTCAAATTGATATGCGTCGCCTCAAGTTCGGCAGGCAATCCTTGTTGATCAACCGCAAAACCATGATTTTGAGACGTGATTTCTATATCACCTGTCAAGAGATTCTTCACGGGGTGATTTGCTCCACGGTGGCCAAATCTAAGCTTATAGGTTTTTGCTCCAAATACCAAGCCAAGCAATTGATGGCCAAGACAAATCCCGAATGTAGGTATCCCGTTTTTCACCAAAAGAGAGATTGTCTCAATTGCATGCACTGCAGCCGCGGGATCTCCGGGACCATTGCTGAGAAATATGCCTTCTGGATTGATGGCAAGGATTTCTTCGGCCTTTGCATGGGCAGGAAAAACAGTTACATGGCAGCCATACTGGGCCAATCTGCGAAGGATATTATGCTTGATCCCATAATCAATGGCAGCAATACGAAATACTCTATTCTTGGGAATAAGTGGATCTTGAATCAATTCCTCTGCTTGAGGTTCGAAAACATACGAAGCATTGCATGTGACGCCAAGAGTAAGATCCAAGCCCTCCATGGAAGGTATTGACCGAGCTTCTTCAATGAGTGTTTTGGGAACTTTGTCCTGAGCGGAAATGATACCACGCATAACGCCCTCACTTCTGAGAATACGCACCAATTGTCGTGTATCAAGTCCTTGAATCCCAATTCTTCCTTGTTCTTTCATCAAGTCCTGTAAGGAACCGGTTGCCCTGTAGTTTGAATAAGTCCGGGAGCATTCTTTTACGATAATGCCCTCCACCTTGAGTGAGTCAGATTCGAAATCAGCAGGATTTACTCCATAATTACCGATATGTGGATAGGTAAATGTCATGATCTGACCTTTGTAGCTTGGGTCAGAAATGACTTCCTGATAACCTGTTATCGATGTATTAAAGACCACTTCTCCCTTTGCCTCGGCATTCATGTCTCCGAATGCCCGACCACGGAAGATCATGCCATTTTCCAAGGCTAAAATTGCATTATTATTCATGATATTGATCAATAGTTCTGTAAGAGAAGGATAGTTTGGCAAAAATATGAAAAATCAAGCAGATAAGGGGGCCTTACAATGAGTATTTTATAAATGGAATAGCATCAATATGGCGGATATAAACCATGTGATTTTTATAGTGCTCTCATGTCTCTGTTACAGGTAAGGGATTATGTAACATAAACACGTACCTCCGGGTACTTTTTCTTTGTTCAGTCCCTTAATCCCTTGTAATTTGTTTGTATAGGGATGTCATAAACTTAAAATGTCAACCACAATTCATATATGGAGAAATCACATGAGTATTATGAACTCTTTATTGCGCAAGGTCTTGTTCCTTGTGATTTGCATGGGACTTGTCGTACAAGTTTCACATGCACAGTCCAAAAGACGTGCATACATTGAAAAGTACACCGGTGCATGGTGTCAATATTGTCCGAATGGAGCAGTTTCATTCGATGAATTATCAAAGCAATACACTGATGAAGAAGTCATCATGGTTGCTGTTCATCAAAATGACGGAATGTCGATGACCAATCAAGGTGATTTTCAACCCTATATCAATGGGTATCCTAGTGGGTCGGTTAATCGTATTTACAATGGCGTAGGTCCTCAGACTTGGGCCGGGTATGTTCCGGGAATCATCAGCCAAGATGCGGCAGTCGAAGTGAACTTGAAGAATGTTTCATTCAATTCAGGTACTCGTCGAATCACATGCCAATTGGAAGCAAAAATCAATCGCGACATTACCGGACCTGTTCGTGTGAATGTTGTCGTTGTTGAGGACAGCGTTATCGGATCCGGTTCTGGGTTTGATCAAAAGAATGCATTCAATACACAATCCGGACACCCATTCTATCAAAGAGGAGATCCTGTAAAGAATTATCCTCATCGACATGTTGCTCGTTTTATGGCCGATGGTACATGGGGCGCAACCGGCGTCATTCCTGATAATCCAAAGGCAGGAGCTGTCTATACCAAAAATTATTCTTTCACTGTAAATGCCGCATGGAAACCGGAGCGTATGTCTCTTGTAGGTCTTGTGCAAAAGTATTCCGGCGATGTTACTTCTAGAGAAATTCTTCAAGCAGTTGAAGAATCTCTTCTTATTCGTTCCACACGCGCAACTTTGGAGCAGACAGAAACTCCATATTTGAAAGTTGCTGCAGGCGGAAAGAAAACGCAAGTCATCAAAGTGACAAATGACAATAATTTTGATTTGACCTTTGATCTTGCCGTAAATGATTCAAAATCAACATTACCTACAGATTGGACCGCAAGTGTAGAGCCGGCAACATTGCAACTTGCAAAAGGCGCATCAGCTGATGTGACTGTCACAATCAATGCTCCTGCTGCAATCGACGTTGCTGAATTGGCAACTGTTGTAATCGAAGCAACACCACAACCTGTGGAAAATACAAATCCAAAAACTTCAAGCACAAGCGTCTATGCATTGCCTGAAATTGCAAAGGCCGCTGTCATTTATGATTTTAATACAAATCAAAATAATGATGCATATGCAAGCGCGATTGGTTCTGAAGCCCGCTTCGGACAAGGTCTTGTGAAGTTACCCAATAATGCAACATTGCTTGATGCATATAAGGATCAATTACAAGTGTTTGTCATCAGCGTTTTTGGTGGTGGGCTTCTAAATGGGCAAATCTATAGTGGATTGCCGATTGGCACAACAACAGATGCAGCTCCATTGGCTAAGACAGTGTCTGATATGCTTGCTGCAGGCAAAAGAGTCTATCTTTCAGCACCGCAATCTATGTGGTGGGCATTTGACAAAACAACTGCAACT
>Ga0194131_10008694_pt1 | contig 13108 bp, 14 predicted proteins | sample TA2KigO120mmetaG_FD_148631 | JGI IMG/M metagenome (GOLD analysis project Ga0194131, IMG submission 148631) | Freshwater microbial communities from Lake Tanganyika, Tanzania - TA2015053 Kigoma Offshore 120m | ecosystem: Environmental > Aquatic > Freshwater > Lake | place: Tanzania: Lake... | reverse complement strand
ATAATAACCAATCTAGCCATGGTAAAATCTGACCCTTTTGATTAGTAATAATTGCTTGAGGCAAAGACAATATATCGCTAAAATTTGCTTTGGCGACATAAAAAGTAAACCCTCCATTGATTTTAGTCCCGCTTTCACTTATTTTATTAAATTTAAATTGAATATTCTCGGCAATTGTAGATATAATTGATTTTACAAAATTGTCTTCTAAACCAGAAGGAATACCAAACTGTTTAGCAAGGTCTCCACCCATTAAAGATTGCCCTTCTGGAGCTTTAAGTAATATTAATTTAATATCATCTTTAATAGAATTAATGAGTTGTTTAACAGTCTGTGCAGTAAATTTTTTATCAATCTCTTGAATTAATGCTGTTTTTATCATTTTTTGAATGTTTGGAACAGACTCTTTAATTTGAATAAAAAGACTTGTCATTATGATGCTCTTTTAATAAAACATGAAAAGTAGGCATTCCCAAACCCAAACTTATTCGGTTCAGAGGCAAGAACAAAAAAATAGGTTCTATAATTATTAATATCTGTCTCGACCTGCATTTTATTCATTCTTAAAAGTTTTGGCATGTCTGCTATAGCCCCAATAATCATTCCTTCGGCTTCTGGTATTACAATAGATGAACCTATATTTTTCCAGTCTTTTCTATTATTATAGAAACGAAGCTTTATAATATCGGGCGTCGATTCTATTTCTTTGTACCCACGCCCCTCACACACTGGACAATTGCCAAAAGTAAAAGAAACTGGTCCGACCCCATTGTAGACATTAGAACTGGATGTATTTCCTAAAGAAACAAAAGTACAATTATTACATTCTGATTTAGTTAAAGGATAATAAATACTACAATTACAGCCGAATTCATTAAGCATTGTATCAGCAAATTCTTCATATAAAGATTGTAGCTCAGATATTGGTAAATCAAGACTCATTGTTTCCCCTTACGCAGAATAATATGATGTGTCATCAAATCTTTCTGTATATTTGGCCTCTATTGAGTCAGAATTGATTCTGTCAGAATAGTCGTGTCCAGTACTTCTTTTCGTCTGCATTTCGCTGCCTTTGGTTGGATGATTTAAAAAAACAACCATGCCATCATGGAAATCTTGACTTGTTCTTAATTTTGTAATTACGTCTGCCATTATTCTATTCCATCTCCACCGCTAATAAACGGAACCGTGTAAGGTGTAGTTACTACTTGGAAGCCACGAGCTTGTCCAACAACATAATCTACTTTCGCTTTTTCATAAGCCGAACGAGCCGAATCTAATATTCTTAATGCTGAAGACAGTCTTCCAGACGTGTCTATAGAAGAGGGGCCATCATTTACTTTTATTCCTAATTTTGAAGCTAATTTTGCCTCATTAGAAAATATTAATAAAGCCGACCTTAACGCAATAAGATTAATAAATCCGTTGTCTTGCGTTTCGTCAAAAGGGTCTGGCGTAATAGTGGCAGCGTCTATATCAATAGTATAATTTTTATCAAAAGTAACATCCATAGCTGCAAGCTGTGCCGATATAACAATTGACTGTTTTAATCTTGCATCACTATAAACTGTAGAATCTATATCATTTATTAAATATCTAACTATTAATGTTAAAGATGTTGTCCAAGCCATATTACGAGACCTCCGTATTAGGATACACCTTTTCGAGAAATTGAATATATTTAGCTCGTTTTCGTTCTAAGCAAATACTAGAATCTTTGTAAATATGATTCAAAAAATCAATTTTAGCACTCTTATTAAAGAATAACTTTCCGACATTTTTATGAAAATATAAAGAAGATTGTATATTTAAATCATTACAATATTTTTGTAAACCCTTACAAAAAGGAACAGAAGACGTAATATTAACATTAAATTTCTTATCGAAATGCCCCCTCAAAAAGTGATGAAACAATTCTTGTGGAATTTTATCAAAAGTTGGAAATTGCAATATATTAGATTTATTTGTATTGCACCCATAATTTATCAATTTATCTGTTATAGACTTACGATTTATTATCAGGGCTTTCTGTGGACGAGAATTATTCCTTGCGGGAATATCAAATATTGGTCCATCATACAATAATTGTTTTTTTATCCATTCTAAAATATAACCATCTGTTGCTAATATTTGTATTCTAAACTTACCACTATTATCAACTGAACAATCAGAGTATAACCATCCTAAAATATAGGCTTTTTCTTCAGAATCTATATTGTTAAAAAAAGATTCATCAACAAAATATTTCCATTCATGCAGTTTAATATTCTCTTTTTTAAGCAAGTTGCCTATATTTGGTTGTGAAAACCCTAAAATACGCGCTATCTCATGTTGACTTTTGCCAGCCAAATATAATTGAATAACTTCATCTTTTTTATCTTTTAATAAATTATTAGAATTACATTTGCTTTTATGTAAACTAATAATATTATTTTTTTTCATGAATACTAAGACACTAGATTTAGAACATTTTAATTCCTTTGCAATTCTATAAGCGCTTAATCCAGAATTAATCCATTCTCTAATTTTATTTTCATTATTGACAACTATACCATAATTTGACATTTTTACTCCAACATAAGATTAATATTGTATAGTTTTATATCTAAAATATTAGGCCATATTAATTTATGACCTAATATTATTATGCTATATGACCTAATATTATTATGCTATTAAAACGACCCAAGAATGACTCGTCTATTGTCCAGAACAGCGAATCCGAGTTCTGCCCAGCCATAAAAACCTTGGCGTTGTCTACGATGCAAAGATTCGTCAGCAAAAATCTGAACATTTTGCTTAATTGGCATCAAAAAGCTATCATTGCCAGACTTATCAATACCAACAACTAACTCAACGTCAGAAGCTTGGAGGCTAGCACCTAATTGACCAGTCAAGTATGTTTGATATTGCTGATTTTCACCCAACTCGTCAATATCAACCAAATCAATACCGAAGATGCGAGTTACTGCCGTGCCATCATCTGGAGCAACATAAATTTCTCTACGTGTCTGTTCATCAACTTGGTCAAGCCCCCAATTACGAACATCTTCGACCGCTTCTGGACTCACATAAAGATGGGTCAAGCGTGCTCGACGAACACTTCCGCTATTACCACCGCCTAAGCGACGATGATTGGTCTTTAACAAGCTAACTAATCTCTTAGTAAATTGGCCAGCACTTGCGTCTGCGTCATAGATTAATACGTTGCGGTCAACACCAGCCGCTAAAAGAGTGTGCCAGCCATCATCATTCATTTTCTTGACAAAGCCAGCTTCCATTACTTGGACGGCTCTTTGAACGATATCCCAGCGGGCTTCGCGACCATATCGCAACAACCAATCAATTGAGTTAGCCATACCATAAGTGGGAACCATGACATAATCGCTTTCAACCGAACGCTCTGGAATTCTTCCATTGCCTGGATTGGAGAAAGCCACAAAGTCATCTTCTTCACCTGGAGCCAAAAGGTCAAGAGGGAACTCAGCAGTAGAGCCCGGCTCAAGCTGACGAGCTTCAAAGATGTTCCCTAAATTGGGACCATTAAGAATGCCTTGACGAAGAGGTTCTTCTAAGGCGGTTGCTAATTTTCTTTGCGCATTAAACGCTACAGCTAAATCATTGGAAGCAGACTCTTTGATTAAATTAATCATGTAACCATCTGGTCTACTGACATTTTGGACTGACATTAAAATTCTCCTTGTATATTTTCACTATTTGTTAAACTAATTATAGTCTTGGTGATGCCATTGGAAGATTAACAAAGACCTTAGCAAAACCGTCTTCATCTTTCTTAGATTTAAATACGCCAACAATTGGCGATGCGTTTTCATTTGTATCAACATTAGTTAATAGCCCCGAACTACCAAGATAAGCCGGGTCATTTACTGCAACAGTAATGCCAGGAACCAACATATCTGTAGTAACTTCTCCAATAGTTGTCAAAGTGACCTTACTATTTACCTGTACCTCGTCTTTATAAGGATTTATTTTTTGTCGAGTCAAATCAAGATTAACGACATCGTTCATTAAAATGCCAACTGGCAACTTGCCGGATGGACTAGCGGCGTATGCAACTACCGCAGCACCGTCATCCATAGCGTCACCGCTACCTACAGTAGACATACAAACTACGCCACCACGAGATGCGGTCGTCGTCATAAAATAACTAATATCATCAGCGACGATATTTCTGGTTGGTTTAAGAGCCATTCTATTATTCTCCCTTATTTTTCTTTGTTGATTTAAGAATTGAACCAAGCCAAGAGGAAGCAGAGACCATTAATCTCTTTTCTTCATCATCAGCATTTTGGTTAGACGCTAGAGCAATGCTCTTGTCTTCTTTTTCGACCTTGGATTCATCAATTGCTTTTGTGGCAGCTTCGGAAGATTCATCCTTATCAGATTCATCTTCTTTTTCATATTCTTTCTTCATAGTCTTTGCAGACTCAGAATAAAGAGCAACAATATCGTTAAACTGTTCATCAGAAGTATTTGACCATTTTGTTACAATATCATTTACACCATCTTTTACACCCGCTGACACAAGTTTATTAATTCTCTCTTGCTTTTTGTTTTCTTCTCTCAAAGATGCCAATACTGAAGTAACTTCATCTACCTTATCTTTATTTATTTTAGCCTGAGCTAATGCTTCAGATACTTGTAGTTTTAATGCTTCAATTTCTGCATCTTTAGATTTTGCTAACTCGACAGCAGAAGCTAACTCTGCGTCAAACTTATCTTTAGCAGAAATCAATTCGGCCTGAGCCTTATCTTCTAATGCCTTGCGCAGCTTGTCATTTTCTTCATTAGCTTTAGCAAGCATAGCCGCAAAATCAACACTGTCAACTGCTTTTAATTCTGAGGCCGGTGTAATCTCTTTATCCATTTTTGTTTCTCCGTTAAATGCTATAGAGTAGGTTTTAAGTCTCTCTATATTATCAAAAATTATACTACGCTTATTAGCAGGATTATCTACTAATCCTTTACCATTAAAACTATATCTTCTTAATACTCTGGAAAGTTTTTGTCCATTATATTGACCAGAACCTCCAAAAACTCTTAAATGTTTTGTCAAAAAAGAAGTTTCTTTTTTTCGCTCAATGATATTAACTACATTATTATTTGATAAGGCGTAATCAAAATCTCTGAACAAACACTCCATTGAGACAAACCATTTTCCTTGTGATATTTCTTCACAAATTTTATCCATTCTTATCTGCAAATCTTCTTGAGGCCAAGCTTTATATAAAACAGAGCTTGTTACTATGTCAAAAAAATCTGGAATATCATCAAAACATGAATCATCTGGAATTAATTTACTATTAATATCAAAAACATTACTTGCAAAAATATGACCGATGATATCTGTCTGATTATGCATATAGTTAAACTGTTTGTGAACAGCACTATTTCTAGCAATCCATGTTTCTTCTTTCAAAAAATAATCATCATTTGAATTAAGACCAACAGAAGCTAAAATTGCATCTAAAAAAAACAAGTCTTCATCTTGCAGGTTTACACCATGATTAGCAGAAGAAAAACTGGCTTTTTCTATTTTAGAAGGTCGGGCTTTTTTCGCTAAACTTTCATAAGCAATTGAATTGCAATTTTGAATAGCTTTTGCTAACCCGTCTTCTATCTCGGACTTATATACAGTAATGCTCATTTCTATACACCATTATTTATAATTTGATTGCACGATTTATCATTTAAGCCAGTTGGCAACAGATGCATTAACTTGCTTTTGAGATATATTTTTTAATATTTTAACACCATCCAAATTGGCATAAGCACAAATATGAGTATTAATAGTGTAAGAACTGTCTTCTGACTCTATCGGTTTTAATTCAAGTTCACATGAGACATGGGTTTGATTTTTATCATTATAATCTTCATATTTTGAAGCCGAGATACCGCTAATTTCTGGAACTGGTGCTCCGTCAATAGTTGCAAACAACTCTTTAGTTTCTGTATCTAAAGTAATTACTATTTTAGCCATTATATATCTTCATTATTTTCATAATATAAAGCATGAGCCGATGCCTGTATCTGTCTTAGTTCATCAGTTGTCGGACTCTTGCCGCAATTTTGCATAAATTGTGATATTAACTCATCAGAGATATACACCATATCTGAATTAATATCTTTATTTTCCTGCATAATAGCTAAAACCATATCTGGAGTTATTTCTGTAAAAGCCTCAATATTACGAAGAACTCGGTATTTTAACTTTTCATAGCTTTCTTTATCTGCTGTTGTTAATTGACGCAAGTTGGATTTACCAAATATATGAGTTATTCCTGGTAATAATATCTCATTAATAATATTCTGAGCTTTAGTTGCCCATAATGTATGACTAATCATAGCACTAGAACGAGGTTTTGGGACTCTGGACTTTCTCTTAACTGAGTCTTTTTTAGATTTTGGTCTACCACCAAGGGTTTTGGCCTCAAATTTATTATCAACTCCATTTATAGGAGCAGGTTTTGGTTTAGCGCTATGTAATATTTTAGCAATAGGCTCCTTTCCATTCTCTGCATCGGGTATATCCAAACCGACTTGAGACGGATGAAAAGCGCCGCTTTGTAAAACTATCTTTTTCATATCATTTTCATATTCTGGATTATGATATGGCCCAGCTTTTGGCGGGATTTTAACATCTTTCCTCATTTTATTTTCTCTAGCAATACGACTCTTTTCTATTTCTTCTGAAAACTTAACTCTTTCTCTAATAGCCTCATCACTAATAATATTTCTATCCGCTAAATTAATCAATAATGTTAAATATGCAGACTCGTCAGTCATGGTCATGTGGTCAAAATTAAGCTCTGGCATTCCAACAAAACCTATGGCGCTTTTTAATCTTTTCATTTCTTTCATCCAAAAAGACGTTAAAACTTGTCTGCCATAAATCAATCTGTCGATTAATGTTTTCATACTAACAAAATTGTTAGTCATGCCTGACGATGAGCCTTCTCCCGTTAAAGATGCCGGAATTCCAAGCCCGCTATAAAGTTCAGACATTACTTGTTTATATTTACTGTCACCAAGAAATTTATGAACTTCTGTACTTGTTTCTTTTAATTCAATGTCTGGCCCCCAAACCAAATCCATTTGACCGCCGCCAATATTATTCTGGAGCATATTTCTTAATTTATTGAAAACTGTTTTAGTTGGGATAATGCTGTTTTGAGGATTGGCGGTATCATATATGCCAAGCTTCCATAAGCGAACACTGGATATTGCTCCGTCAAGAGCAGAAATATCAGCTAAGTGCATCTTCTCTAAAATAATTAAAGAGTTCATTAATGATGAAAGCATAGGCTGCGCCCATACCAGCCAATCGTCTTTTTTATAAAAAAATACGGAAAATTTATCTTTATCTAATGGAATATAAGATTGTTTTGAATTATATGCTTTTTGTATGTCGTCTGGAAGCTGTTTAATAGCGTTATCAAAATTAATTGGGAATATAGTTGAATCATTCATATTTATTAAATCTGGAAGCTTTAAAACATATTGATAATCTCCAGTAAAAGTAGAAAATCCGCCCCCAACAACATCAATAGTTAATGGATTTAATAATGTATATTTAACCGGAATGTTTCTTTTTGAAATCTTTGTTTCTACAAAATCTTTAGTAAAAATATTATTTTGTGGCGATATAGAAGCTTTAGATTTCCATTCTTTGATGCTGGGAATAGGTATCTTACCCTCCTGACGATATATTGGTACATTGGCTGTTCTGTATAATAGGTTTAAAAATCGTTCAGAAATATTATATCCAGAAACATATTCAAACCAAGAATTAATAAATCGCTCTGTTGCTTTATTTGTATGGCTCCATTTAATTCCTTGAACACCAAAATCGCTCATTAAATCAACAACATTTCGTATAAGAGCAACTTTGCTATATGCCTTCATACAAAAATCAACTTCTTCTTTGACTGTTTTTGGAACGCTTTGTCCGGGCCTGTAATATTCAAAGTCTGTTCTGGCATATTCGCTTCGGACATTATGAATTCCGTTCCCAGGGAAAACCCGACTCGCGCTATTTGCTTTTGAAAGACCAACATATTCCGCTGAAGCTGTTGCAAGCTCTTCTTCTATATTTCTTTTTGACATTTTAAAACCTTTATTCTATTGTAATTGAATTATAATTCTATTTACAAATACACCTAAATATACAAAGAATTCAATTTATCAGTGACGCTTGATGGACCTTTATAGTGAGGGCCGTTAGAATTTTCTTGAACAAAAGTGTGAGCAAAACCACCCTCATGACTAGACTCTATTGGTTTAGGGTTAAAAATTTCAATATTTCTAGCTAAATCATTAGCCATTAATAAAGCAGAATAACGGTCTTTTCTCAACCTTCCCTTTTTATTACCAGGAAGTTTTAATTCTGGAGTATCCCATTTATATCTGCCTGTTGGTGTTTTGCTAATAACAATTGTAGATAGTTCCGATTTTAATTCTTCAATTTCTAACATGCATGATTCTAATGAATCGGCATCAGGCGTTTTATTGTCTATATTTTCAGCAGAAGATAATTCTATAGCATCAAAAAACGGGAAAACTAAAGATTTTGTTTCCATGTCAGATTTTAAATTGTGATTAGCTTGAGTTGTCCAATCAGCAGAAGAAAAATTAACGATATTCATAATGTGCATACCCGTCTCATTATCAACAGGCGATGGCTTCTCTGGATTAATTAGCGGCCATATAAACTGTTCTCCTGGTTTTATTTTATCTGTATCATTTAATCTTTCCATAATTGGCAGACCCCCGCCCTGAGAGTCAATCGCAATTCCTGCACATGGAAAATTTTTCATTAAATTACGAATTTTACGAGCACAAAATGAATAATAATCTCTTTCTGTAATAGAGCCGCTTGCTAATAATTCTTTCTGATTCTTTTTATTAGTAGTCCACCCATATACAATTCTGCGATGGTCCTGATGAAGCTCTAAAACAACAATAGCAAAATTGTCTATTTCGGCAGCAGGGTCAATTCCATAAACATATTTGTATACAGGATTTCCAATAACGTTAGATTTAAAAAAAACTCTACCGCTAGGATGATAAATAGGAATATTTTCATTACAAGAACAGCCTTCAATCAATGAGCGTTTGAAAAATCCGTTTGAATCTTTACTGAAACAAGCTCCGTATTCACATAAATATGTACCATAATGTACTGACGCTTTAGCTCTTGATACTGTAGCGGCATCCATGAAACCGTCTGGAATAAGCTCATAAGGTATTCTAATAATAGAATAGTCTGTCCACTTAAAAGAAGCTGGTATTGAATTTTCATCAATAATATTGTCTGGATTTTTCTTATTTAAGTATGCCGCTATCTTTTTCTTATCACCCTTTGTTGTAATAATATCTTTCCAGTTACACCAATATTCATAAAAATGATTAAAGTCATAATCTGCTGTTCCAGAAATAATAGTCTGATTATCTAGATTGACTTTTGCGACTTCTTCTTTATGAATATTTAGAGTTTTGGCAAATTTATCGCTTGCTCTAGTGACAACGTTTGTCATTGGATTGGCACTAACAGCAGCAAAACCGCCGATAACTGTTTCAAAAATTTCTCTAGGAATTGCTGCAAATTCGTCAGCAATAATATCATTAGCTCTTTGACCTCTAATTTTATCACCAGAACCTATGGGGAGTGCAGAAACTCTGGATTCTCCAATAAAAAAACGAAACATGTCACTTTCTCGTTTTGGACCATTATTAATAGTGCCAACAATATCTCTAAGAATTGGCGCATTGTTCCATATAGCTTCCATATATTCAAATATAATCTTAGACTGTCTAAATGCCGCTCCACAAACAACAACTTTACGATTGTTTAAAATTAAAATACGCAACATTGAATAAACAGCTAATAACCAAGATTTGCCCCAACCTCGACTAGCAATTAACATTGGAAACTTGCGAGACCACAATTCTTTTAATGCTGCACACTGCATGGGTGATAAATCAATATTCATTATTTCTTTACAAATAAAATGAAAATATTCAGGTTGCATCATTAACCATGCAATATATCCATCAGGATGTTCCTCAAAATGTTCAGGAATGTTCATTAAAGGATTGAAGATTTTATCCTGGTCTACATAAATATTCATGTAGGCTTCAGCAATAGTTTTTTCTATATGCTCTTTTGGTATTTTACCAAAGGTTTTCATAGTCATACCCTGATATTTCACTTATGATTGAAACACATGCTCTTTCAGCTTCTTTTTTATTATTAGAAAAAACAATCTTAACATCATATTTTAGACATAGTTCCTGTATTGCTTTGTGAAGATATTTTCCACTCAAATGAATTTTATTCCAGGCATTTCTAGGAATAGTGGATTTTTCTGGAAAACAAAAAAAATTAGAAACAGGGAATTCACATATTAAATATTTATATTTAAATGTTTGCATACGCTCGAACTCTTTTTCAAACGTTTTACGACAACGACCTAGATTGACCGCCAGTTCTCCGGTACTAGCTTTGCGCTCAATACAAAGATATTCTTCCTGACCTTCGACTGTATAATCTCCAGTATTGAGGTTTGCTATTTTGACTTCACAATCATAATCAGCAAAAGTCCATCCTTTTTTTTCTTGATTATCTTTTAATATTCTTGGTTTTTGTTTCATTTTCTAAAACTATTCTAGTAAATAATAACATGTATGAGGTTTCTTGATTGCGAATCTTGTCGTGACAATATCTGCAAAGAGTAATACCATTTGAAACGTCATATCGCGTCAAAATACAATCAGCCCACCTTCGGATATGGTGAGCTTGAAGTCGTTTTTTGCATTTACATCCTGGCATCTGACAAGTATAATTATCTCTAATTAGCACTTTTCTTCTCCAGATTTTATAATTCTTATCTAATTTGTATATTTTGCGATTAGTCATATAAAATATCGTATTCAACCATTTCTTTCGCTAATTCTTCAAAACTAATTTCAGGTTTCCAACCCAATTTATTTATAGCTTTAGTTGGGAGACCTCTAAGGTAGGGAACTTCTGATGGTCTAAAGAACTCTGGATTGATAGTAACAAAGGGGCTCCAGTCCTTTATTCCAATAGAGTCAAAACACTTATCTAAGAATTCACGAACTGAGTGAGTTTCTCCAGTCGCTATGACATAATCATCTGGCTTGTCAGATTCAATTATCATCTTCATAGCTCTTACATAATCTTTAGCGTGACCCCAATCTCTAAATGCATCTAAATTACCAAGCTCTAATTTAGGAAAACTTCTTTCCATAATAATCAAAGATTCTATATGGTCTCTAATACAAAAATTTTCCAAGAGACTAAATTTATGATTTTCTGGCCCAATAAGCTCTTGAAGATGTCGATAGAATCGGCCAATATATTTAGTAATTTTACGAGTAACAAAATTTTCTCCACGTCTAGGAGATTCGTGATTGAATAGAGTTCCTGTACTTGCATGAATATTATAACTATCTCGATAAAGCATCGTAAAATTATGTGCGGCTAATTTAGAAATAGCGTATGGAGACCTGGGGTTCATTCTTGTCGTATCTGTTTGATAGTTTTTACCAGTACCATCTGTGTCAAATTGGTCGCCAAACATTTCGCTTGTAGAAGCCTGATAATACCTAATAGACGTGTCAATTAATCTAATCGCTTCGAGAATGTTTAGTACTCCACAAGCATTAATATTCCATGTCAGTGCTGGCTGCTCAAAAGAAACCTTGACGTGTGATTGTGCGGCTAAATTGTAAATATGACAAGGTTTATATTTTTGCACTAAAGCTATAACATTTGCTTGGTCAGTAATATCACCACTAGCAAGAAAAAAAGAGTCCCGCCTTAACACTTCTTTCAATCTTTGAGAGTTGCTGGTACTTACACGTCTGGCTATTCCAACTACTTTATAACCATCATTTAATAACAGTTCTGATAAATAACTTCCATCCTGTCCAGTAACTCCAAAAACTAAAACCGTTCCTTTATTGTGCATTTAAATCTTCCTTTACTTCCTTTTCTAATTCATTTTCTAGTAATACCGACTCTGGTGTTAATAATGGAATATCATATTCTTTATTTTCATATTTATGATATTCTGACAATCTTATCACTTCATAATCTGTTGCTATACGCATCTTTTCCATCCATTGACCAAGATTGCGTCTTTCAGACGGATTGAGCATTAAATTTCTAAACCATCCGGCAAAAGATTCCCGGCTTGATTCAAGTTGTTTAATTCGCTGTTCACGACTACCTTTAATTTCTTTCATCATGTTTTTCTTATGATTGAGAATTTTTTCATAATCCGACATGTATTGGTTGAGAGCTATGTATAATTGAGTGATTTTTGTTTCTGCTAATCTGATTTTATCAATAGACGCCTGGGATGTTCCATCATCCCGCCTTTCTTTCATGATATCTTTTTCAGTTTGTTCAATATCTTTTCTGACCTTATTTTGGTCTGTTAAAATACGATTAGATAGAATTTCCAATTTAATCACTTCAACAATTTGCAACTCTTCGGTATAAAAAGTGTCATTTCTAAACTGCGAAACAATATTATGCCAATGTTGAACAAAAAGTTGAAGCTCTTCAGAATTAAACTGGTTTTCTAATTCATTCCAATAAGGTCTTGTTTTAACTTGTTGAGCGGCGGCAGCAATTGTAGAGTCGTCAGATATAGTAAGTCTTTTAAGAATCTTTTGTAAAGTTTTGACATCTCTATTTAATTTCTGCGATATTTCTTCAAGACTCATGCTTTCAATGTTGGCAAGAATAAAAGTCTCTTCTTCTTTAGTCACTCTACCTAATTTAAATGTATAATCTTCAAGGGACATAATCTAGTTCCGTCATAATCTGATGTACTACTTCAAGTATGTATTTCTTTTTCTTGCTATTAATTCTAACACCGTCTCTAATTTTATAAAAATCCTGAATTTGATTCGGAGTTAATCTCTTAATGATTTCTTCAATAATAGTTTCTTGGTCAATCTTTTTTTCGTACTCATTTAAAAATGTCGGATGAGTTAAGGAATCTATATTAGCTGGCTCAAGAATAGATTTTTTAATTAAATTAAGACGCTC
>Ga0194131_10008683_pt1 | contig 13121 bp, 7 predicted proteins | sample TA2KigO120mmetaG_FD_148631 | JGI IMG/M metagenome (GOLD analysis project Ga0194131, IMG submission 148631) | Freshwater microbial communities from Lake Tanganyika, Tanzania - TA2015053 Kigoma Offshore 120m | ecosystem: Environmental > Aquatic > Freshwater > Lake | place: Tanzania: Lake... | reverse complement strand
ACAGCAAATCGCCTACCTGATCGTCATCTATTTCGCTCAGCGCCCGTATGGCCGAGGCTTGCACACGCGGATCGGCGTCTTCGAGCGCGTCGAACAAAGGACCGATGGTATCCGGGTGTTTGAGTTTGCCCAGTGCCTCGGCGGCTTCGCTTCGGATATCGGATTCACGGTCGATCAACTCCATCATCAGCGAGGGGATGGCTTCGGGCGAACCGGATTCGCCGAGCGCACGCGCCGCCTGACTGCGCACTCTTGGGCTGGCGTCCGAGAGCGACTGGATCAGTTTTTCGACCGCCATCGGGTTGCGTGAACGCCCCATGGCCAGCATGGCCCGTGCCCGTCGGTCCTCTTCGGATGTCAGGCTGAAGACGACGTTGTGAAACGTATAGGTCAGAAAATTGCCCTGAAACATGTTGTTGAGTAGTGTCGTGGAGGAAATCGCCTTGGCCTCTTCTACACCCCGAATGAGAAAAAACGGGACCAGGCGGAGCAGTCCGCTCAGAAAGAACAGCATTCCGATGTCGTAGATGACAAACCCATAGATGTTCCACGTCCCCCCTTGCAGCGAACCTACGACGATGCCGCCGAGTATGGGGCCAAAGGCATAGATAAGATTGTTGGTCGTAGACCATGAGGCCAGATACGAGATACGCGCCTGTTCGTTGTCCTGTGGCAGACGGGCAAACAAAAGCGGGGTGACCGCCACTTGAATACCCGACATGACGATGCCGGAAATTAGCATGGCAAAACCGACCATGAGGTAAGCCCCCGGCTGACAGAACCCCCAGAGTATGGCGGTCAGCGCCCCGGGGATCAATAGAATCTGCATCACCGGTTTGCCGCCGAACCGGTCGATCAGTCCGCCCCAGAACTGATACCCCAGCACGGTGACCGTCATGCCGATGGCGTTGAATATCGAGATGGCGGTATAGCTGAAATCCAGCCGGTCGAGCATGAATACGCTAAACAGGGGGCCAGCAAAGCTGATGGCAAAGTTCCATGTCGAATAAAACACGATAAGCCGCCGGAAGTGGCGGTCGCGAAAAGGCAAAAGCAGGTTTTCTATTTGACCGCCGTTGGGCGTGTCCGCGCCTGCCGGATACGGAGCGCGGTATACCAGCGCATAGCCGAGCAGTCCGGCTACCGTTCCAAAAATAAATACGGTGATAAAGGCGGGAAGTTGTTGGCCTTCCGCGTATTGATCCACAAACCCACCCGCCGCCACCGATGCGATCAGACCGGCCAGCGTACTGACAATGGTCTGGCGGCTGGTAAACCGGGCGCGCATGGCGGTCGGCACGGTACTGGCGAGCCAGCCGTTGTACAACGGCGAATAGAGGTATCCGGCAATCAGACCGAGCGAAAGAAAGATCGTCAGGATTTTGAGATGTACGGTTTCGACAAACAAAAAGGGGATGGTGATGATCAGGCATCGAAAAAATGCCTCGAAAAACCCCATGAGGGCGATCCATGCCTTTTTGTTGGGTATCCATCTGCCAAAGATAGAAATAAAATACTGAGTAGGGGCGACCAGATAGGCGATGGCGTTGTAGAAGGCGATGTCGACGGCATCTGCGCCGATGGAAAGGACATAGCCGGTAAAAACGGCCGTCCCCATCCCAACGGTGTTGCCCCATACGCCAAACAATCCCGAAGCCAGCAGAAAGGCCCGGAGCGTCTGATTGGTTTCGCCACGCGAAAGCGCCATCTGTTTTTCCTTGCTATCCCTGTTCCATGGCGCGTTCGACAAGAAGTTCCCGCACGCGGCCGGCTGCGGAACGGCCTCCGGTTTGACGCATCACGACGCCGATCAGGCGGTTGATCGCCTTGTCGTTTCCCTCGCGGAATTTTTGGACCGACTCCGGATCGCCGGCTATCGCCTGATCGACAAAGACCGCCAAGTCGTCTTCTTCAGGGGGACGAAGTCCTTCCTGCGCGACGATATCCTCTGGTGATCGGCCCGTGTCGAGCGTCTTGCGAAATATTTGCGGGCCAAGCGCGTCGCTGATCTTACTGGAGGCCATCATGGCAAGCAATTGAGCCAGATACGCTGGGGTTACCGGCAATTCGGCAAGCGATCCGTACGGAGTACCCGGTTCGTTGAGCACGCGCAATGCGTAGTTGCGCACCCAGTCGGCGACGCGTTTGGGCGAGCCGGAGAAACGGGACAATACGGCCTCGAAGTAGTCGCTTGTCTGGCGGTCCTCGATCAGGGTTTCCGCTTCCTTTTCCGGGATGTCGTAGGCTTCCGTATAGCGCCGCAGACGCTCTGACGGCAGAGACGGCAGGTCCGCCGCGGCTTCGACCCGCAACGCCGCGTCCAACACGACCGGAATCAGGTTAGGTTCGCGGAAATAACGATAGTCGGCTTCGGTTTCCTTTTCGCGTGACAAACGCCCCTCACCCCGATTTTCATCCCAGTGTATCGTGATTTGGCGGATCGTCTCGCCGTTGCGCACCGCCCGTTCCTGACGCGCGATCTCCCATGCGACAGCTTCTTCAAGAAAACGAAACGAATTCAGGTTTTTGATTTCGGTTTTGGTGCCCAGCACGGTTTCCCCTGACGGACGGATCGACACATTGGCATCGCATCGCAGGTTGCCCATTTCCATGTTGGCTTCGCTGACCCCGATATACCGGGCGATCCGCCGCAGTTCGGCGGCAAACGCCGCGGCCTCGCCGGCAGAGCGCAGATCGGGATGTGTGACGATCTCCACCAGCGGAACTCCGCACCGGTTCATGTCCACAAGCCACACACCGCCATCCATTTTGCTTTTGCCGGGATCCTCTTCAAGATGGATATGGCTCAGGGAGATTTCTCGCGTTCCCCCCTCCCACCGTATCGACACCCGCCCGTTTTCGGCAAGCGGTTTTCCATGCTGGGTGATCTGATAGCCTTTGGGCAGATCGGCATAAAAATAGTTCTTCCGGTCAAAACCGCTTTCCTCATGGATTTGACAGCGGGTCGCCATAGCCAGACGTGTTGCCAAAAGCACCGCGCGCCGGTTGACAGGACGCGGCAACACACCGGGATGTCCGGTGCATATAGGACAGATAAACGTGTTGGGCAGTGCATCACGTCGAAACACCGCCTCGGTGGAACAACCGCAAAACAGTTTGCTCTTGGTGTTGAGTTGAAGATGGATTTCCAGTCCGATCACCGCTTCGTATTTCATCCCCGCGTCTCCCGCTCGAAGGCGTAGGCCGTCTGAAGTAACCGCTCTTCGGTAAAATCGGGACCGATAAGCTGAAGGCCTATGGGCAGTCCGTCGGTATCCGTACCACAGGGCAGGCTGATGGCCGGTACGCCGGCATGGTTGGTCGGCACGGTAAGCCGGTCGGCGTTTTGCATCTGCACGGTGTCGCCGTACAAACCGCCTATGGGAAAGGCAGGGGTGGGCGTTGTGGCCGACAGGATTACATCGACCTTTTCAAATGCCCGATCAAAATCCTGTCGGATCAGCGCCCGGAGCCGCAGGGCGCGTTCGTACAACCGTCCCGCGTATCCGGCGCTCGATACGTGCATACCCATCAGTACCCGTTGTTTGGGTTGAACGCCAAACCCCTCGGTGCGCGTGGCCTCGTACATCTCGAACAAGTTTCCCACGCCCCGGTCGGTGCGATACCCGTATTTTACCCCGTCAAACCGGTGTAGGTCGCTGGCCAATTCCACACGCGAGATCACGAAATAGGTCGGGATGGCATAGAGCGTATGGGGAAGCGACACCGGCACGATTTCGGCGCCCATCCGTCGGTATGTCTGGGCGGCACGGTCAAGCGCGGCAAGGATGGGTTTTCCATCGACCGGATCAATAAGGTCGGGGTCTTCGAAATATTCTCTGGGCCAGCCTATTTTCAGTCCGCGCATCAAAGACGATACGGTCTTGTCGTCGAGGCGGTCGGCATACGGAGAGACCGAATCCGTGACGGTGGTCCAGTCGTACGGGTCTGCACCGGCCATGATTTGGAGCGCGAGCGCACAATCTTTTACCGTACGGGCGATGGGACCGACACAGTCGAGACTGGCAGCCATGGCGATAAGCCCCCACCGACTTACCCGGCCATAGGTGGGTTTAAGCCCTACGACACCGCAGAAAGCGGCGGGCTGTCGGATCGATCCGGCGGTGTCGCTACCAAGCGCGAGCATGACTTCCCCAGCGGCAACCGCGGCGGCACTGCCTCCACTGGAACCACCCGGCACGCGGGCAAAACCGGCTGGATTGCGTGTGGCAGGCCGGTACGCACTGCTTTCCGTAGAGGAGCCGTATACAAACTCGTCCAAATTGGTTTTGCCGATCATGACACCGCCTGCGGCTTCGAGACGGGCGACCGCAGTGGCGGTATACGGGGCCACGTAGTTGCTCAGGATGCGCGAAGCGGCGGTGGTAGGCGTATCTTTGACACAGAGGATGTCCTTGACGGCAAAAGGAACGCCGGCCAGCGGTCCTGGATCGTCGCCTCGCGCCAGCGCGGCGTCTACGGCTGCGGCTTGTCGGCGGGCCCTTTCCTGCATCAGCGGAGCGATAAAAGCGTGGACCCGATCGGGTTCCGTTTCCGGTCCGTAAAGCGTTCCGCTTGCGCCTTCCACCGCTTCGATACGGGCCAGACAGGCGTCGAGCGCTTCCATGGCGCTGACATTGCGATTTCGCACCGCATCGCGGAGTTCAACGGCGGACAGGTTCCAGAGATCGGACATCACAGCGTCTCGTGTTCGCTGGCCGGAACGACGAAATAGCGGTCCTGTACACGAGGCGCGCACGCCAGAAGCCCGTCCGCATCCGAATACGATTCGACACGGTCGTCACGCAACGGAGCACAGCGAGGTGCAAGCGGGACGCCATACATCGCCGGCGCGGCCGCTGCCAAGGCCGCGTCAAGCGCAGGGTCGAGCACTTTGACCACCATCGAAGCAAGCTGGCTGTTGAGTTCCCTACGCAAGTAGCCATCTTCTTCGGCAGACGCGGAAGCGATGGCCGCCCACCGCTGAAGACGGGCAAGCCGCGTCTCGTCGATATAAAGAGCAGAAGCTGGGGTAGTGTCCGAGGACATGCCTGACTCCGAGAAGAGGGTTTCGCATCTCGACCGGGTACGCGGCCCGATCTCTCGAAAACCAAGATAGACGCCCGATCCCCTCCAATCAAGGGCTTTTGCAGGGGATCTGCCCATGTGCTTCCACGGCCGTTCCCCACCCACTTTCCACTTGACCTACAAGACCGAACCGCGTACATACCGGACATTGCGTATCGGAAATCCAAAATCCAAAATCCAAAATCCAAAATCCAAAATCCAAAATGCCCCGTCCCCTTGCAATCGCCGTCTATCTCATCTTCTTCGTCTCCGGCGTGTGCGGACTGGTTTACGAAGTCATCTGGGGCAAATACCTCTCGCTTTTTATCGGCAACACCACGCACGCGCACATGATCGTCTTGGCGACGTTTATGGGGGGGTTGGCCGGGGGTAGCTTTCTTTTTGGACGTTTTGCCGACCGCGTGGCGCGTCCGCTCAAATTGTACGCCTTTCTCGAAATAGGGATCGGACTCTACGGCGTCGTGTATTCTCACCTTATGGAGTATGTTCGGGAAAGCTATTTCTCGGTATCGTCCGGTTTCGAACCCGGCGGTGTCATACCTATCGTTCTAAAACTCCTTTTGGCGTTTCTGACACTTATACTGCCCACCTGTCTTATGGGCGGCACCCTGCCCGTATTCAGCCGGTTTTTTGTGCGTTCGTCCGACGCGATAGGAAGACGGGTGGCACTCCTGTATTTTCTCAACAGTTTTGGCGCGGTGGCCGGGACGCTGTTTGCCGGGTTTTACGTCGTCGACCGTCTTGGGCTTGTGTCCGGTCTTGTCGCCACCGGGATCGTCAACGTCGCCGCCGGTGTGCTTGTGTGGGTCATCGACCGCGCCGGGCAACGGGAAAACACGCCCACCGTCTCTATGGAAACCGCCTCCCCTGTCTTTGTCTATGATCCGCGTTTTGTACGACTTGCGCTCATCTGCATTTTTCTGTCCGGCTTTACCTCTATGATCTACGAGTTGGCGTGGTTTCGCGTATTCTCCGTGGTGCTCGAATCTTCCACGTACTCCTTCTCGCTCATGCTGGCCGCTTTTATTTCGGGCATCACTTTTGGCAGTTTGATCGCCGGACGGATTATGGCGGTCAGCGGGCGCGCGCTGTTGCTGTTCGGACTGGCGGAGATGGGTATCGTCATGTCCGTCGTGCTTGCCATGCCGATATACGAAAGGCTGCCGTACTATTTCTGGTCGATACGCCATCTGCTCAACCCCGTATCCGCTTCGTTTTTTTATTACAATCTGTCCAAGTTTGCGACCTGCTTCGTCATCATGCTCATCCCTACGCTGTTTTTCGGGATGACGCTCCCATTGGTCAGCCACCTGGCCAGTACGGGTATGGGGCGTCTCGCCGAAAAGATCGGCAACGTCTATGCCGTCAATACCGTGGGAACGCTGTTGGGCGCGTTGTGCGCCGGGACGATCCTGATCCCGTTTGTCGGGGCCGAACACAGCTTGGAGATCGCCTTTTTGCTCAACCTGCTTATCGCCGTTGCCGTGCTGTGGCAGACGCCCGATCGCCCGTCCGATCGCTGGCGGACGGTTCCGGTGGGCATCCTGGTTGGTGTAATGGCGATATACGCGCTTTTGATTCCCTCGTGGAACCCGGCTCGTTTTGCGCTCGGTGTATTCCGAAACCGGGAAGCCCCCCCGGCCAGCCTTGAAGCCTATGCGCGTGAGTCTGTCAAAAAAGAAGAGGTCGTGTATTTTCAGGAAGATCTGAGCGCGACGGTCGCCGTGCTGCGTCAAACAAACGCCGAGAAAAAAACCCGTCTCAGTCTCGCCGTAAACGGCAAGGTAGACGCTTCGTCCGACACCGATCGCCCGACACAGCTTTTGCTGGCCCAGCTTCCCTTGATGCTCAAAGACCGGGCCAACGACGTGCTGATCATCGGCTTGGGAAGCGGCATGACCGCAGGGTCGGCGCTGACGCATCCGGTCAGGCAGGTGGATTGCATCGAAATATCGCCCGGTGTGGCCGAAGCCGCCCGGTTGTTCGGCCCGTACAACCGCAATGCGCTCGACAACCCGCGATTGCGTCTTATCGTGGAAGACGCCAAAACCTACATCAACACGACACGACAACAATACGACATCGTCATCATCGAACCGTCCAACCCATGGATGGCGGGCATAGGCAACCTGTATTCGATCGAGTTTTTCCGGGACATGGCGCAGACGCTCAAACCGGATGGCTTGGTGGTGCAGTGGTTTCACACCTACGAAGTAAGCGACGAGGTTGTGGCGACTGCGGTGCGGACGTTTCGCGAGGTTTTTCCGTATCTGTATATCTTTCAGGGCAACGCCACCGACATCCTCATGGTAGGCGCGCAGACGCGGATCGCACCGGATTTTGGACGGATGGCTGAAAAATTCGCGCTTCCTGCCGTAAAAGAAGAGCTGGAAAGCATCGGCATGTACGACGTTGCCGATCTGCGTTCCTTTCAGATGATCAGCCCGGAAAATGTCCCCAAAATCACGGCGATCGGGGCGATCAACACCGATTATCGCCCGATTATAGAGTATCGTGCGCCGCTGGCGTTTTTTACCAATGCGTTTTCCAACCGTATCAACGAATTCGACGAGCGTTATACACAGGGAGAGTCCCTGCTTCTTCATGCCTATCTCCGGAACCATCCGCTCGACGCGACCCGGCTCAAACGACTGGCCGAACTGTTTCAGACCCGGCACACGGGGCGCGAGGCGATCGTGTATCCGCTTATGTCTGCGTATTTGTCGCTCGTGCCGGAGGACCGGAAGATCAAACAGACTTTTGCGGAGTGGAGTCTGAAACGCAAAAACTATGGAGAGGCGCTGAGGTTGTACCGTGAAACGTTTGACGAAACCGACGCGCGCAGTTTGGAAAGCTACGCCGAGATGCATTACGATGCGCAACGGGCCTTACATACCGTCTTTACCCCACAAACATTCGACAGCACTTTTGTTTATCTGTACAAGGCGCTCGCTCGTGCGCCTTCCGACGAGGCTTGTCTGCTCAAATTGGGGCGTGCCGCGCTTGTGGTGGGACGCTACGAAGAAGCGTTCAACTGTTTCATGCTGGCGCTGGCCAATCGGAAAAACAAGCTCGAAACGCCGGACGGCGTGGCGATCGACGAAATTATTACTCAGATCGCTCGCGCGCATTATCACAGAGGGAACTATGAGGCCGCGCGCGAACACTTTGTCGGGGCGCTCAGGGAAAATCCGACAAACGATATGGCTACGCACTATTTTCTGATGACAGATCAGATGGCGTCGTTCCGGGAATGGGAAAAGAGATAGCGCGATGCGTTTTCTTCGTCTTGCTGCTCTGGCGATCGACAAGTCGCTCTCTCGCACCGCCGACGCCTTCGAATTCACGCGAGGTCGCGTACCCCCCGGTTCGCTTATCGCTTCGGTATGGCCGCGTGTCGCCATAGACCTTGCTCGGCAACTCAAACGCGGTTCCATCGTATTTTCAGGGGTAAACGGCAAAACCGCTTCGGGGCATTTTCTGGCCAACATACTGCGTCAGGCAGGACACGAACCTCTGCACACGGCGTTGGGGACCGGGTCGTTGGAGGAGTTTGCCACCGCGCTCGTAGACGCCGCAAACACTAACGGGAACCTTCGGGCGGATTACGGTATCTTTGGGTTTGACGAAGACCTGCTTCGTCAGGCCGTCGAGGCATGCGCTCCCAAAATCGTAGCCCTGACCAACCTGTACCCGGACGGTATCTTTTTTCCCGGTGGTGCGGAAGGCGTCACCCAAGAGTGGCAGCACGTCTTTGCCGCTATGACACCCGGTCAGACCCTGCTGGTCAATGCCGACGATCCTACGCTGTGTGGCGGCTTTGTGCGGACCGTTCCTCCACGCATCGTCTATTTTGGCGTCGAAGATGAAAAACTGCGCATCGCCTCCCGACTGACGCAGTATATACGCTGCCACCGCTGTCACACACCGATCTCGTACCGCCTTGTTTCTCTGTCACACCTTGGCGACTACCGTTGCGAGGGGTGTGGCTGGGAACGCCCCATGCCCACGGTCTATGCGATCCATATAGACGCGGGCGCAGAGGAATCGCGTTTTCGCATTATCACGCCGTCCGGCCCGCTCGACGTGCGGCTCAAAATACCCGGACTCCCTGCCATATACAACGCGGTGGCCGCCGCCGCCGCCGCTATCGCGCTCGGCATAAACCCCGCCGTGATCCGTAAGGGACTGGAAACCGCGCCGCCGTCACCCGGAAGAGGCGAGACGTTGACGATCAGCGACCGGCAGGCGCATCTTTTGCTTATCAAAAACCCCACCTCACTCAACGAGTCCGTGCGGACCGCCCTTGCCGCTTCTCGACCCGGCAGATACCTGTTTCTGACAGACGAGGCGGTGGAAAATGGATTCGATCTGTCATGGGTGTGGGAAGCGGAGTTGGAGAGGCTTTCTGCGCGAACGGCCTCGGTCTATGTGGCCGGAACAGGAGCGTTGCAGATGGCCGTCCGGCTCAAGCACGCCGGTGTGGAGGTGTCCGGCGTGCTTGCCGACGCCTCCGAGGCGTTTCATCACGCCATGCGCCATACGCCGCCAGGCGAACGGCTCCATGTGCTGGCTACCGACGCCGCCATGTTCGAACTTCGTCAGGAACTCGCCGCGCTCGGGGAAATAGGCTGATGCAGGACGTCGTGCTCCATGTTGGGGTATTGTACCCGGATCAGATGCCGATAAACGGGGATTACGGCAACCTCACGACGGTCGTCAACCGTTGTCGCTGGCGCAACATCGAGACACAGACGACCGACTTGTCTTCCGGGGTGTCTTTCGACGCCGAGACTTTCGATCTAATGTTGTTCGGCGGCGGCGAGGACTGGGCGATACGGGCGACCGTCGCCGAGGACTTGCAACAGACCAGAGCGCGCGTGCTCCGCGAGACCGCCATACGCGAGGTGGTGATCTTTGCCACCGGTGGGGCGTATCCGCTCTGTGGAAGATATTTAGAGACGCCCGAAGGAAAAAGAATACCGGGGGTCGGACTGCTGGATGTATGGACACGTGAAAGCGACGCCCCGATGGTCGGGTCTATCGTCGTGGAATGCGGCTGGCTTTCACCCGGCGTCATGACCGGCATCGAACGGCATTCGGGGAAGACGTATCTCGGACGTACCGCCACTCCGCTGGGGCGGCGTATCCTCGGTCACGGCAACAACGGGGAAGACCCGACCGAAGGATGCCGCAACCGCAACGTGTTTGGTACGAATCTTCAAGGACCCGTGCTGGCGTACAACCCTCATCTTGCCGACTACCTTGTCCAATTGGCGCTACAGCGGCGGTACGCGGGGTATACGCTGTCTCGTCTCGACGACGCGGCAGAATGGCGTCTACATCGGCAAGTAACAGAAGGGGCGCGATAGGGACAGGTCTTTATCCTATCCCTTGCCGATCCGTTCTACCGTTGGGGGACCGTTTCGGGTTCCGGAGACGCAAACGTATCCTGCGGCGGAGCGTTTAGCGTGCGCCGCCACTTCTGCACGGCCGTCACCATAAACACAGCCAGACATGTCATCATGATGACCGTTAGCACGGTATCCAGATAGCCGCGAAAGACCTCGCCCGGATTGTCTTGCAGATGGGTCAGCGGCCAGAAGACGGTCGTGATCAGTTGGTAGGCCGCCGTGGTGGTCGTGATCGTGACAAAGGTCATGGGAATCGCCGTGATCCATGCGTACTTGGCACGACCGTAGTTGAGAATGATCGTGGTTCCGACGGCCAGCCCGATCACGGCCAGCAGTTGATTGGCGATGCCGAACATGGGCCAGATCGTATTGATGCTGCCGGTATAGATAAAGTATCCCCATCCGCCTACGACCAGCGCGGAGGAGATCATGCTGCCCGGAATCCAGTCTTTACGCGCCATGGGCGCGTATACCTTGCCGAGAAATTCCTGAAAAACAAACCGTGCGATACGGGTTCCGGCATCTATGGTGGTAAGGATAAACAGCGCCTCGAACATGATCGCAAAATGATACCAATACGCCAGAAGCCCGGAAACGCCGGGCAGGCTGTTAAAAATTTTCGCCATCCCGATGGCCAGCGAAACCGCCCCGCCTGTTCTGCCTTCTACTTTTTCTTCGATCTCCTGCTCGAGCACCGGTAGTTCTTCGATGTGGTATCCGGACAGTTGAAGCGTCTGGAATTTGGCCGGTGGGGTATTGATGGCAAAATAGTCGCCAGGACCAAGGCTACACGCGGCGATCAGCGCGACCACGCCGACCAACCCTTCGATCAGCATGGCTCCATATCCGATGGTCCGGCAGTGCGTTTCCTTCGAGATCATCTTGGACGTGGTTCCGGAGGCTACAAGAGCATGAAACCCGGACACCGCGCCGCACATGATGGTGATAAACACAAAGGGGAAAATCGGTCCCGGAATGATCGGACCGCCGCCGGAAATAAAGTCGGTCAGCGCCGGCATCTTGAGCGTCGGGTTGACGACGATGACGCCTACGACAAGCAGGGCGATGGTGCCGATTTTCATAAACGACGACAGATAATCGCGTGGCAGGAGCAACAGCCACACCGGTAGGACGGACGCGAGAAAGCCGTAGGCCATCATGGCAAAGGTGATGTTTTCGCGGCTCAACGTAAAAATCCCGGCCAGCGACGAGTCCGGGATATAGCGTCCGAGGACGACCCCGGCCAAAAGTCCGATGATGCCGAGCACCGTAGCTTCCACAATCTTGCCACGCCGGATGCGGTACATATACAACCCCATCGCCAGCGCTATAGGGATCGTAGTGGCAATGGTAAACGTTCCCCATGCGCTTTCGCTCAGCGCGTTGACGACCACGATACCCAACCCGGCCAGCGCGATGATCAGCACGAACAAGATAGCGATACCCGCTGCCAGTCCGCCTATCGGTCCCATTTCGTGATGTGCGATTTCGGCGAGCGAGCGTCCGTTAAACCGAGTGGAGGCGACCATCACCAAAAAGTCCTGCACGGCCCCGGCCAGCACGACCCCGACGACCAGCCAGATCAGTCCCGGTAAAAAACCGAACTGTGCCGCCAGCACCGGACCGATCAGCGGCCCAGCCCCGGAGATAGCGGCAAAGTGATGCCCGAACAGCACCCACTTGCTCGTAGGATGATAGTTGTGCCCGTCGTTTAGCCGGTGCGCGGGCGTCTCCGCCAGATCGTCCAACATACAGACGCGCGCAGCGAGAAAGGCGCTGTAATACCGATAGGCGATGGCCAACAGGCAAAGCACCACGATCATGATCGGAAGAGCACTCATGGCATGACGGCTCCTTGCAGGGAGGTCCATACAAAACGGCGATACAAAACTAAAACGCCGACGAAATCTATGGAAACGATTTGGTAGGAAAATCTCTCTTTAATACAACCGTACACGTAGCCATCTTCACATACAAAACCACGGTGCAGTGAGACAGACTCCAAAAGCCCGATTCAAACCTGTCCCTTCAATCCACGTGCTCGTCGCTCGCGGAAAAACTCGATCACCCCCGGCAGAATAGACAGGATGACTACAACGATGACCACCTTGCTGATGTGTTGGTCTATATCCGGGATGAGACGCCCCAGCAGATAGCCGGTCATGGTCATGCTAAACACCCACCCGATCCCACCGAATACGTTGTACGCGACAAACCGTCGGTACTCCATCTGCCCCACTCCGGCCACCACCGGCGCAAAAGTTCGGATCAGTGGCACAAAACGGGCAATGACGATGGTCTTGCCCCCGTATTTTTCGTAAAACATCTTGGTCCGAAGCAGGTGGTCCTTTGCAAAAAACAGTGATTTTTCGCGTGTAAACAGTTTAGGTCCGGCTTTGGCCCCGATGGCATACCCTACCGTGTCCCCGATGATCGCCATGGCGGACAGGAGCACATTGAGCGTAGTAATGTCGAGATCGCCTTTGGCGGCAAACAGTCCGGCCGTGACAAGCAGAGAATCTCCCGGAAGAAAAAACCCGACCAGCAGACCGGTTTCCGCAAATATGATACATGCCAACCCCACGTAACCGCCCCACCGGATCAGATCGTCGAGCGAAG
>Ga0194131_10008680_pt1 | contig 13126 bp, 11 predicted proteins | sample TA2KigO120mmetaG_FD_148631 | JGI IMG/M metagenome (GOLD analysis project Ga0194131, IMG submission 148631) | Freshwater microbial communities from Lake Tanganyika, Tanzania - TA2015053 Kigoma Offshore 120m | ecosystem: Environmental > Aquatic > Freshwater > Lake | place: Tanzania: Lake... | reverse complement strand
GGCACAGGTCGATGCGCTGGTCGTAGATGGGCGCGAGCGCGCGCGTCAGGAAGTCGAGCGGCACCAGCCACGTGCGGCCGGACCGTACCGCGGGCGCGGGCAGCGCGACCACGCGTCCGCCAACCGAGGCCATCGGTTGATCGGTGGAGGCGACGATCGTGCGGCCGCGGAAGCTGACGGTGATGCCGCCGGCGAGCGTGTCCTCGCGCACCGTGACCTGGAAGACCGAGGCCACCGTGTCGAGCGCGATCAGTTCCTGGCCGCCGAGGACGACGGTCGGGACGGCGCGACGGCCGTCTTTCGAGATGAGCGTGAGCGGCGTGGCGGGCGGCGTCCCCTGCGCCTGCGGCACCGGGGCGAGCAGGAGCGTGATCGCGGTGATGAGAAGGGCGGCTGTTCCCCGCACGCTCCCCATGATCGCACGCTCCTGCCCGTCGCCTTACTGTTCGCCTTCGTCCGGCCCGCCGAGATCGTCGTCCCCGCCGAGGTCGTCCACGCCCATGTCGACCGTGCCCGTCTCGTCGTCACCGCCGGCCGCCATCAGATCGTCTTCGCCGAGCGTGAACTCGTCGCGTGCCGGGCCCACGTCCATCGCCGGCGACTCGTCGCGCAGCGGCACGCTCGCCGCCGCGGCGGCGCCGCTGCCGCGCGGCCGGCTGACGGCCGATGGCGTACGTGCGCTGGTCTTCTTCGCGGCGCCTTTGCGCGCGGCGCCCTTGCGCGCGGTGCTCTTGCGCGCGCTGCTCTTCCGGCCGCCGGTCTTCTTCGCGGCGCCCTTGCGGGCCGCGCCTGTGCGCGCAACCCTCTTCTTCCTGCCCTTGCTCGCGCGCGCGACCTTCTTCTTCGCGGCCTTCCGCGCGCCGCCCTTGCGCGCGCCCGCTCGCTTGCGCGCGCCCCCCGCCTTGCCGCTCCGTCGTGCCATGCGCCTCCTTCGCGAGCGTCGCTCGCCCGGTCGCCGTAAGTTCTAGCCTGTAATGGCCCGCCCGTAAAGCAATTCCGCTATGATTGGCGCCTTCCCGACAGATGAGCCGCAAACGCGTGGACAAACCGCTCGAGCGGGTGCCCGGCCGCCCTGTGCATCGCCCGCCGCCGCCGCAGCGGTTCGGCTATCCGCCGCCCGCGCGGGCGCCGCTGCGGCCCGTCGTGCGCCGGAAACCCTGATCCCCTACAATCTCCGGGAGGAGGACGTCCCGTGCATCGCAGACTGCCGACCCTCATCGCGGGGATGCTGCTGGCAGGAGTCCCCGCGGCCGCTCATCACTCGTTCTCGGCCTATTACTTCGAAGAACAGTCCGTCACGATTACCGGCGCGGTGCAGGAGTTCGTCTACCGCAGCCCGCACGCCATCGTCATGGTGAACGCCCCGGATGCCGACGGTCGGACGCGCACCTACGCCGCCGAGTTCGCGAGCCCCAACCGGCTGGCGCGGGAGGGTATCACCAAGGACACGCTGAAGCCCGGCGATCAGGTGGTCGTGACCGGCAGCCCGGGGCGAACGGCGTCCGAGTACAAGATTCACCTCAAGAGCATCCAGCGGCCATCGGACGGCTGGTCGTGGGGCGGGGGCCGGCGTCGCCGATAGCGGACGGCGGTCTCGGCCCGCCGTATTTCCGGCCCGATTGCGCGCGAAAGGCGTGGTGCGCTCTTTGCGCTTCCCCCGCCGCGTCGTGTCACCCTGACACCGCGAGGAGACGCACCATGAGGCACCTGTGCCTGGTCATCCTTCTGGTCCTGGCGGGGACCGCCGGCGCCGCCGCCCAGTCTGCGGCGCCACCCGTCGTGCAGCGGCCGACCCCTGACTTCCTGTTCGGCGAACCGAAGGGCTCGCTCGGTATCCGCGGCAGCTGGCTGTTCGCGCGCGCCGGCAGCGACGTCTTCGATTTCGTGCAACAGCACCTGACCATCGACAAGGGCGCGTTCAACACCCCGGCGATCGGGACGGACCTGGCCGTTGCCATCAACCCGCGGCTGGACGTCGTCGTTGGCTTCGACTACAGCCAGGCGTCGGTGGCCTCCGAGTACCGGGCGTTCGTGGACAACAACCGCCAGCCGATCGAGCAGACCACGCGGCTCCGCGAGGCGAACCTCGGCGGCACGCTGCGGGTGGCGCTGGTGCCGCGCGGGACGGGGATCAGCCGTCTCGCGTGGATTCCCGCGCGCGTGACGCCGTATGTGGGCGCCGGCGGCGGCGCGCTCTGGTACGAGTTCACGCAGCAGGGCGACTTCATCGACGTGCTCTCCGCCAACCGCGCCGTCTTCACCGACAACTTCAGGTCCACGGGATGGACGCCCAGCGCGCATGCGCTCGGTGGCGTCGGCGTCCGCATCCAGCGGCGGACGTACGTGACGGTCGAGGGCCGCTACCTGTGGGCGGCCGCGCCGCTGCAGCGGCAGTTCGAGGACTTCGACCCGATCGACCTCGCCGGGTTCCGGCTGTCGGCGGGCGTCAACGTGCTCTTCTAGCGAGGCCCCATGAGACTCACAGTTGCGATCGCGCTGCTCTGTGGATGCATCGCCGCCGGCGCCGAGGCGCGGCAGGCGGATACCCGGTGGTCGCCGTGGCTCGGCTGCTGGCAGTTGAGCGGCGACAGCGTGCGCGTGTGCGTGGAGCCGGTCGAGGGCACGTCCGGCGTCCGGCTCACGACGACGGTGGAGACGACCAGCGAGCCGGTGCTCGCGCAGACGCTCGTGGCCGACGGCACGAGGCAGCCCGTTGCCGAAGGGCAGTGCAGCGGGTGGCAGCAGGCCGACTGGTCCGCCACGGGCGAGCGGCTGTTCGCGCGCGCCGAGCTGACGTGCAAGGACGGCAGCACGCGGAGAGTCACCGGCCTCTCGACGATCGTGGCCGACGCCTGGATCGACATCCAGGGGATCGACATTGCCGGGCGCGAGAACATCCGCGTGCGGCGGTACCGCCGCGCGGCCGCGCAGGCGCCCTCCGCGCGCGCGACGGGTGTCGCCCCGCGCCTGGGCGCGGGGCCGCTCGCGATTGCGGACGTCAAGGAGGCGAGCGCCAGGGTGTCGCCGCGTGTGCTCGAGGCGGCGATCGTCGAAACGGGCACCGGGTTCGACTTGAGCAGCGAGGCGCTGCGCGATCTCGATCGCGCCGGCGTCGCCGACATCGTGATCGACACGATGGTGGCCGTGTCGTACCCGCGCGAGTTCGTCGTCGATCGTCCATCCGCGCCGCTCGGGCTCATGTCGGACCTGGACCCGTGGTTCGGTGCGTGGGCGTTCCCGTACTACCCGAGCGTGTTCTACGACCGCTACGGGTACTCGCCGTTCCTGTATTCACCGTTCGGCTACGGCTACTGGGCGTCGTACTACCCGTACGGCTACACCTTCCTGCCGGGCGGCAGCCTGGTGCCGGCGACGATCGCGCTGGACCCGTCCGACCGGAGCGGCGGCGACGGCCGCGCCGTCAACGGCCTCGGCTACACACGCATCCGCACGCGGGGCGAAGTGGCGGCGGAGCAGGCGGCGAGCCAGCGCAGGACGGACTCGGGCAACGGCGTCAGCGGCGCGTCGTCGGCGAGCAGCGGCGCGTCCTCGTCGTCGGGATCGTCGGGCGGCGTGTCCTCGTCGGGGTTCTCCAGCGGCTCGTCGAGCTCCGACACGGGGCGCACGGCGGTGCCTCGCTAGAACGGTTTCTGAAACGTCGTAGTGTCCGGCTTTAGCCGGACCAAGTTGATCGGCACCGCCGTGTGTGGTCCGGCTAGAGCCGGACACTACGAAGAAGTCGAAACCGCGCTAGACATTCATGTCGCTCGTCCTGTTGATTCAAACAGGAATGTCGGAGTAACGCTGCGCGCCGTCCGGCGCGTAGCGAAAACATTCAGCGAATCGACGGGAGACGCCGGCGCACGGATCTGGCTCGGCTGTTGTTCTACTGCGAGCGTATGGGCACGACCGTCCGCGTGGAGCCTACATCTTCGTAGGCTGCGCCGGGCGCCGGTGGCAGTCTTGGGGGGGCGGCTTCCTGCCTACCGCAGCCCCATCGACTTCTTGTAGTCCGCCCAATCCCGTTTGAGAGCCAGGAATTCCTCCACCGTGCGGCAGCGCAGGAAGGGATTGGTCTGCCGCTCGAGACCGATCGTCGAGCTGGGCCGCGCGCCGTAGTCGTGTCCCGGCCACACGGTCGCCTCGTCAGGAACGGCCGCGAGCACCTTCTGCAGGCTGTTCCACTCGGTGCGCGCGTCCTCGTCCGAGCGCGTGCCGCCAACCTTGCCGACAAACAGCAGGTCGCCGGTGATGAGCAGCCGCCAGGTTGGCTCGAACAGCACGATATGGTCCGCGCAGTGCCCGGGCACGTGCAGCACCTGCAGGCGGATCGCGCCGGCGCGCAGCTCCGCGCCGTCCGCGAGCGGCACGTCCGGCCGGAGCGAGGGGTGCGCGGCCAGCGGCGCGCGCGTCAGCTCCGCCGCGCGCTCGTTCCCGTTCACGTGATCCGGGTGGCTGTGGGTGTTGACGATGTGGGTGACCGTGAGGCCCTGGTCGCGGGCGCGGTCCACGAACTGGTCGGGCGAGTAGGACGGGTCCACGAGGACCGCCTGACGGGCGTCCCGGTCGCCGAGGAGGTAGCCGAAGTTGCGGTCGCCGCCCGACCGGATCTGCTCGAACACCAGCTGCATGGGGAGAGTGTAGCCGCACGCTGCGCGTGCGGCCGCGGCTCAAGTTTCATCCTCCGGTGCCGATTGCAGGATCGTGGCGAACGTCTCGACCCGTGTCCGTCCGCTGGCGCTGCTGCCGGCGGTGCTGTCCCTGGCCGCCGGGTGCGCCGGCGGCGGGAGTGCGCCCACCGCGCCCTCCGCGGCCAACCCGACGTACCAGCTGGCGGGGACCGTCCGCGACGCGAGCGCCCTCATCCCGCTGGCCGGCGTGACGGTGTCCGCCGCCGACGGCGTGAACGCGGGGAAGTCCACGGTCAGCGGCGCCGACGGCCGGTATGCGCTCTCGGGCCTGCTGACCGATTCCTTCACGCTGCGGACGCAGAGCACCGGGTACGAAGACCACCTGCAGGACGTGCGCGTCACGCAGCACACGAACGTGGACATCCGCCTGATCCCGAAGCGCTCGGTGAACAGCGGGTGGACGCACGGGCAGCTCTATTTCACCGCCGGGGGCTCGCGCGCCGGCAACCGGCTCAGCAACCCCGTCGTCACGCAGAACGGCTCGAGCGTGAGCGGCCAGGCGAACACCGCTGAAGGCGGAAGCGTGACGTTCACCGGCCGCCTCGAGGGCGCGCGGTTCATCGGATCGATTCGCGCGGAAGTGGCGTTCGGGTCGCCGCTGAAGCGCTGCCGCGGCTACGCGCCGATCGTCGAAGGCCGCATGACCGGCGACGCCATCCAGCTTGCCGCCGACACCATGGGGCTGGAGAACTGCGCGGGCGTCCTGGCGGCAACCGCGGTCGAGCTCAGCATCCAGCCCTGATCCCGTACAATAGGGAAGCGTTCTGATTCGACCAACCGGGGGCGAATTTGGCTTCGACGGGGGTACAGAATCGCGGGATGCATGCCGAGCACCATTAACTCGTTAATCTGATGGAACATCCGTTAACTGCGGATTCTCAGTACGCGCTCGCTGCTTAATTAAGCAGTGACGTCTGCCCTGACCTCGCCTGGTGGTTGGGGGCCAGACGCCATTAAACAGGCTGGCGGCCACGTGGCGGCTCGGCGCGTGGCCGTGAGATGAACCGGGTCTGGTGTCCGGCGGTTTTTCGCCGCTTCCTCACGCCGGGCACGAGATTTCAGAAGCGGACACGCATGTAGAGTCCCACGACGACGTGCTTTCGGACGCGGGTTCGACTCCCGCCGCCTCCACCATTCGACTCGCCTTTCATCTCGCCTTCGGCGAGCCGAAAGGCTCGCTCATGGCGAGCCATGTTCAGGGAGAATGCCCTGAGCGAGGGAGCGAAGCGACCGAGTCGAAGGGCCATCCAGAGACAGCTTGATCGGACTTTGACGACGATGGCATCGTCGTCTGAGCGTGTGGTTCGCCTACATCCTTCGCTGCGTCGATGATTCGCTGTACATCGGCGAAACGAATGACGTCGAGCGGCGACTCCTCAAACACAACGAGGGCAGCGCATCCGCGTTCACCGCGAAACGACGGCCAGTTGTCCTCGCCTACTCAGAACGATTCCCTTCACGCGACGATGCCCTCAAACGCGAGCGACAGCTGAAAGGCTGGACGCGGGCGAAAAAGGAGGCGCTTATCGCAGGTGATCCTGAACGGCTACGGCGCCTCTAAGACAAGGTCGGCATGAGCGATTCGTTCGCGCTGTGCGTGGAAGATGGGGGAATGGAGGACCTCGAGGTCCGAAAGGTCTATCAGCGTCTGCCTGATCGCGAGGCTGGCCGAGAGGGCTACGTTCGGGTCATCGATGAATCTGGTGAGGATTACATCTACCCTTCCGGCCTGAGTTCCTTGATCCCTGATTTCCCGCCGCCTCCAACATTTCTCCACGACCAGAGTAACGGTCGTAGTGTCCGGCTTCAGCCGGACCTTCAAGCAACCGAATCGCCGCGTCGAGCGCTGCCGGACTCACGTGCATGTAGCGCTGCGTCGTCTCGAGGTCCTGGAGTCCGGCGAGCAGAACGTGCGACGGAGGATGTGGACGCCCGGCTTCACCTCGCGCGCCTGGCGAGCGGGGCACCGTCCACGAAACACTCCACGGCATGAGTGTTCTCGTCGACACGTCCGTGTGGATTCGGTTTCCTGTCGAATCGCGCCGTTGATCAAGACGTACACAGGCTCCGTTGGCCGCCGACACTTGCGATTACAAGCCGAACGACAGGAGCGATCAGCCTGCTGTCCGCGATTGCGACGCGATCTCGGCGAATCGGCACAGCACGCGATCGATCTAGGGGGGAGCCGCCTCCCGCGCGGTGAGCGCGATGAAACGGCTGCAACACGACGATAGGAGAGACCGCTAGGAAACTTACTCCGACCAATCGAAGGCAGCACAGGTCCCGGACTGGCAGCCTGCTCCTCCGGAACCCAAACACCATCACCCCTGTCCAGGCGTTTTCGACGGCCCGTGCGCCCCCGGAGAGATCTGCGCGTCCGGACTGCCTCGCGCCGGTGGCGCGGCTACCGCGGATGCTCATGCTACAACTGGTTCTTCACCAGCATCGCGGCGACTGCTTCGCGCGCTCGACTGGGGCTCAGGCGAAGGCCGGATGCCAACCGTTCGAGAAACCTCTTCTCGCGCGCGTCAATCCCGCCCTCGGCAAGCAACAGGTCTGCGACGATCGTGTACGCCGGCAGTCGCAGCGTCGTTGGAATGCGCTTTGTGGCCGCGACGATCACCGAAGCGGCGTCCTCGCCCTCGAGCTTGGTCTTCGCCCTGTCCACGAGGCGACCAAGCGCCTCACCTGACTTGTGTCGAAATCGGCGTGTCGACCAGATCAGGTGATGGGCGCGAGCCAACTCCTGGCGCGACACATGACCGTTGGCGTTCATTGCCGCGATGAAGAGGGCTATCAGGGCACCGTCGATCTCGATGCGCCGCAACCGACTGGAGGCTGCTGCTCGTTTCACCACACCACATGATTGATCAAGCCACCGCCCTATACCACGCCCCGCTGCGGACGCTGTGGCACTGACGTGCCAGCTGTGGGGCGTCCGAATGTGGTGCGCGCGCTCGCATGCGCCGGCATCGCGTTTCGTCTCCACGTCGTCACCCGGGATTCTTCCCCGCACCAGCGAACTTTCACGCAGGACCCGCTATGCGATCGCCTGTCGGCACGCGTATCGGCATCAGGTGCCGCGCGTATTCGGCACGTCCATTGCTCGAATGTCTCGAGAAGCTGCTGGTCACCGCGGACATGGAGCGAGGCACCTTATGATCGCGTTCACACACATCCTCTGCCCGATCGATCTCAGCGACACGTCCAGTCGCGCCATGGCGCATGCCGCCGCGCTGGCTCGTTGGTACGGCGCGCGACTGACGGTCCTGCACGTCGTGCCGACTTTCGACCCGGTGCAGGTCAGGTCGGGCGATCTCGCGGGGCCCGTTCGCATTGTGTATCCGGCGCCGCGTGAAGACGTGCTCGCTGAAGTCATGCGCGTGGCGATCGAGCAGGCCGGTGTTGCCCCCGACGCCACGTTCGCCGCGGAGTCTGGAGATCCGGTCACCACGATCATCGACCAGGCGCTCGCGATGTCTGCCGATCTCATCGTCATGGGCACGCATGGCCATCGTGGCTTCAAACGCTTCCTCCTCGGATCGGTGACCGAACATGTCCTGCGGGAGGCCCCGTGTCCGGTGTTGACTGTTCCGCCACACGCCCGTGGCACGACGGCCGGCGCGGTGACATTCAAGAACATCCTGTGCCCGGTCGATTTTTCGCCGGCGGCGCTGCAGGCCCTGGGGTTCGCGTTGGATCTCGCGAGGCAGGCCGACGGCTCCGTCACCGTGCTCCATGCCATCGAGTGGCTGGCCGAGGAGGAACCGCGCGCGCATGCGCACTTCCAGGTCGGAGAGTACCGACGTCTGCTCGTCGAAGACGCGCAGGACCAGTTGCGCGCACTCGTGGCCGAGGAATCCCCGGACTGGTGCGAGGTCATCCCCCGTGTCGTTGCCGGGCGCGCGTATCGGACCATTCTGGAGGTTGCTGAGTCTGGGCCGGCGGATCTGATCGTCATGGGTTCGCAGGGACGCGGCGGCGTGCGCCTGGCCCTCCTTGGGTCGACGACCCAGCAGGTCGTCCGCGGGGCGGCCTGCCCGGTTCTGACCGTGCGCGGCGCCACCGAGGTCGTACAGCCGTGAAGTTCAGTGTCCTCGTGCTGGCGTACGACGACACGATCGTCGTCGAACAGGCGGCGGCACTCGATCCGGCCGTCGTGCGGGCAGCCGACACGATCATCGTCACGCTCGCCACCGACCCGCGGGAGGTGCGGACGCTGGCTGCGGCGAGCGGCGGCGCCCTCGCCGATCCGACGTGGGCGTCAACGCTCGGCCAGCTCGATTTGGGGGAAGCGGCACTGCTTCTGGCGCGCGTGGTGCGTGAACGCTACGACTTCCCGGACGTTCGTTCGCGTGACAACCCCTGGTGCCTGTTCCGCGCACAGAAGTCCGCCTGACCGATCATGAGTCGCTGGCGTCGTTGACGGGTTTTGACGGCAGGAGCGTGACGAGCACCTTATCGATGCGCCGGCCGTCCATGTCGACCACCTCGAACAACAGGTTCCGGCTCTCGACGCGGTCGCCGGCCGCCGGGACTCGCCCGAGCCGCGTCATGACCAGGCCCGCGACGGTGTGGTAGGACCGCGACGCTCCAGCCTCCGGCTCCTCTACTCCGATGCCAGCATAGAAGTCGCCGATGGACAGGGCCCCGTCAACCAGCCACGACGCGGGCGTTCGCTCCACCAGCGTCGGCTCCTCGTGAGGAGTCGTCGCGCCGCCCGGCGGCGCGACGAGGAATTCGAGCAGATTGTTGAGCGTCACCAGTCCATCGACGCCGCCATGCTCGTCGATGACGAGGGCAAGGTGTGTTCCGGTGCGCTGGAATTGTTCGACCACGTCGAGTGCCGGAGACCGTTCAGGCACGAACACGGGTTGACGGATCAGCGTCCGCACGTCGACCGACGCTCGGGGATCGGCATCGTGTTCGGCGACCCAGATGTCACGCACCGTCACGATGCCGAGAACGCGATCGAGACTGCCGTCACAGACGGGAAACCGCGAATACGGATGCCGACGGACCACATCCAGATGTGCGTCCAGCGCCTCGTTGGCATCGAGCCAGACAATGTCCCGGCGCGGGGTCATGAGCCCGGCCACCGGCTCATCGTCCAAGCGGAACGTCCGCTCGACGATGTGCCGTTCGAACGGATCGAAGACGCCGGCAGCCGTGCCGGCCGCCAGCATCGCTGAGACATCTGCCCGCGTCACGGAGGATTCGCCGCCCTGCGGAAGTCGGAATACCTTGATCACGAGGTCCGAGGTGTATTCCAGCGCCGCGACGGCCGGTGCCGCGATTCGCGACAATCGGCGCATGGGTCGCGCGACCAGTGCGGCGAACCGCTCCGGATTGCTCAGCGCGATACGTTTGGGAACCAGTTCTCCGATGATGACCGACAGGTACGAGATGACCACGACGACAAGCGCTACCGCCAGCGCTTCGCTGTACCCCGAGAGTGCCGGATACGCGGCAAGTACCACCGCGAGTTCCTCGGCGATCGTCGCCCCACCGTATGCGCCGGACAGAATTCCAATCAACGTAATGCCGACCTGAACGGTCGACAGGAACTTCGTGGGTGACCGCGACAGCTCCGCAGCGACTCTGGCGGCTACGTCACCACGTTCGGCGCGCTGCACCAGACGCGATCGCCGTGCCGACACGATCGCAATCTCCGACAACGCCAGGTAACCGTTGGCGATGAGAAGCAGCAGGAGGATGACGAGCTCGCTCGTAACGTGTGGCATGGTTGTGTGCCTGTCGGTAGACCTGAATCGTCGAGGTTGCGCCGGACCGCGTGCGGTTCCGCGCTGTCCTCGCGTGATACGCTCGCCTTGAATCGGCTCTCACGCCATGACGGCCAATGCATTCACCGAGATCGCCCTCATCGTGCTGGCCGCGGCGGCGGTCGGCGCCCTCGGAACGTGGCTGCGCCAGCCGCTGATCGTCTCCTTCATCGCCGTCGGCATCCTCGTCGGACCCGCGGGCGTCGGCCTGGTGACGCAGCACGAACAGATCGAGCTGCTCGCGAGCATCGGGATCTCGCTGCTGCTGTTCGTCGTCGGGCTGAAGCTCGACGTGCACACGATTCGCACGCTCGGCCCGGTCTCGTTGGCCACCGGGATCGGGCAGATCGTCTTTACGTCAGTGATCGGCTTCGTCATCGCGGCGGCGTTGGGCATGGACGGTCTGACGGCCACCTACGTTGCCGTCGCCCTCACGTTCTCGAGCACGATCATCATCGTCAAGTTGCTGTCGGATAAACGGGAGATCGACGCCCTTCATGGACGGATCGCCGTTGGTTTTCTCATCGTGCAGGATCTCGCGGTGATCCTCGCGATGATCGGCATCACCGCGATCGGAGGCGAGCGCACCGAGGGCCAGAGCCTCGCGGCGCACGCCGCCCTGATTCTTGCGAAGGGCCTGGGGTTTCTCGCGATCGTCGCCGCACTGGCGATCAAAGTGTTGCCTCGCGCCGCCACCCACCTCGCACGCACCCCGGAACTGCTCGTGCTGTCGGGCATTGCCTGGGCGGTCGTGCTCGCGGCCGCCGGCGACAGACTCGGCCTGAGCAAGGAAGTCGGCGCATTCCTGGCAGGCGCGTCGCTCGCGTCCACGTCCTATCGCGAAGCCATCGCCAGCCGGCTCGTCACGGTGCGCGACTTCCTCCTGCTGTTCTTCTTCATCGATCTTGGCGCGCGCCTCGATCTCTCCCTGCTGGGAGCGACGCTTGGCGCCGCACTCATCCTGTCGCTGTTCGTGCTGATCGGGAATCCGCTCATCGTCATGGCGATTATGGGCGTGATGGGCTACCGGAAACGTACCGGCTTCCTCGCCGGCCTGACGGTGGCCCAAATCAGTGAGTTCTCGCTGATCCTTGGCGCGCTCGGCGTGAGCGTCGGTCACCTCGGCGGCGAAGCGATGGGGCTCATCACGACGGTGGGCCTGATCACGATTGCACTGTCGACGTACATGATCATCCACTCCGGACGCCTGTATGCATGGGTTGGTCCGTGGCTCAGCATCTTCGAACGGCGAACTCCCTACCGTGAAGCCACGGAAGACTCGGCGTCGTTGCCGGCGGCCGACGTGATCGTCCTTGGGTTGGGCCGTTACGGCGGTGGGATCGTCCGGCACCTGCTGCTGCGACATCGTCGGGTGATGGGAGTCGATTTCGACCCGGAAGCGCTGGCGCGCTGGCGCGCAGAAGGCGTTCCGGTGCTGTACGGCGACGCGAGCGACCCTGAGCTCGTCGAGTACCTGCCGTTGAACGAGGTCAGTTGGATCGTCAGCACGGCGCCGGACATCGAAACGAGCCGCGTCCTGCTTCACCACCTGCGTCACCAGGGATACCGTGGCAAGGTGGCCGTCGCGTGCCGCACGGCTGAAGATGGGGACACGTTGCGTCTGGAAGGCGCCGCTGTCCTGCTGCGTCCGTATGCGGACGCCGCGGAGCAGGCTGCCGATGCCATCACGACCGCCGCCGATCGCCTGGGGCCACTCGCCACCGCGGCGCCTGGACTGCGAGAGGTGCGACTCGCGTCCACCTCGCCGTGGGCTGGTCAACGGATTGCGGACGTGCCACTTCGTGAAAGCTTCGGCGCGACGGTTCTGGCAGTCAGTCGCGGCGGACGTAGCGCCTTCAACCCAGGCCCGTACTTTCAGTTGTTTCCGGGAGATCGCTTGATCCTGTCGGGTAACCCGGATGCCCTCGACAAAGCAATCGAATATCTGATGCGCACCGATCATCCCAGCCAAGCGGAGCCGGCGGAAGACTTCACCGTGCAGGAGGTACACGTGGCATCGATGGCTGGCTGGGCCGGCCGCACGCTCGCTGCGCTGCAACTCCCGGCACGATTCGACGTCACCGTCATCGGCATCGCGACGGCTCACGATCGACTCGTCGCACCAGACCCACACCGACCACTATCGGAGAACGACCGGCTGATCCTGGCGGGGACCCCGCAGAATCTGCGGCGGGCGCACGAGGCCGAGGTGACGCCGTCCCGTGATGCTAGGCACGAAGGGTGAGAACCGGGCACGCGGCCCCTCGAACCACGTGATGCGTGTTCGAGCCATAGAGCATTAGATCGAGTCCGCCCCGTCCCTGCGCGCCCATCACGATGAGGTCGGCGCGGTGGGTGGTCGCGTACCCCAGCATGGCGCGATAGGCGCGCCCGATAACGACCTGCTCTTCGATTCGGCACCAGGTCGCATCCTGCTGTGCCGCCACCGCATGGACGCGCTCGCGGGCGTGGTCGATGATGTGCTGTCGCCCCTGCCGGACAGCCGCGTCCACATGTTCGCAGGGCTCCTCCGCATCCATGTAGTCGAGTGCGTGCAGAATCGTCACGCATCCATCCGCGTGACGGGCGAGATCGACCGCGTAATCCAGTGCCCTCAGCGATGATGACGAGAAGTCCACCGGGCAGACGATC
>Ga0194131_10008679_pt1 | contig 13126 bp, 14 predicted proteins | sample TA2KigO120mmetaG_FD_148631 | JGI IMG/M metagenome (GOLD analysis project Ga0194131, IMG submission 148631) | Freshwater microbial communities from Lake Tanganyika, Tanzania - TA2015053 Kigoma Offshore 120m | ecosystem: Environmental > Aquatic > Freshwater > Lake | place: Tanzania: Lake... | reverse complement strand
GAGTTAACCGACATCCATGTCGGTGGAAAACCTTCGTTGCAGGCGTCTTCCGTTATCCTGTGCGATAGACTAACTACCGCTGCCGATGCCTGGATAATCGGCCCGCCTGGGGAAAACTTTAGGGGAAGTTTTGCTTTCTGAAAATGAAGCCCATGGCGGAAGCGGTGGAAGAGTTGGAAACGGGCGGGCGCTGAAAACGCTTGAATCCTGGCCGAACCATCGCGTCTAATTCCGGCACGCATCAGATCATAAATCATTCTATGAGACACATCACCGGAATCATCTTGGGTTCTCTAATTCTAACTTCACTGACCGCTTTCGCGGCCGAAGACCGGCGGCAACGCGTTTTGGATGACCGCACTCAAGTCCAGGCCCAGGGTGATTGGGTCTATAACGATCTAGGCAAAGGCACGGAGGAAGCGAAACGAACCGGCAAGCCGCTGCTCGTTGTTCTCCGGTGCATCCCGTGAGTGGATTGCCGAAGTTTTGACGAACAGGTTGTTCGTCGCGATCCGCAGGTTCGAGATTTGATGGACCGGTTCGTTTGCGTCTGATTGGTCCAGGCCAACACGCTTGATCTGGCGCAATTCCAGTTTGACTTCGACCTCACCTTCGCCGCGTTTTTCATGAACCCGGACGGCACGCTCTATGGGCGTTTCGGCTCGCGGTCCGATCGCAAGGACGCGATGAAGGACATGTCCATGGAAGGCTTCCGAAAGGCGCTCGCCGCGGCTTTGGAAATGCACAGAGGTTTTCCCGCCAACAAAGCGTCGCTGGCCGGAAAACGCGGGCCGGCCCCGCGCTTCAAGGTGCCGATCGAATACCCGTTCCTGCAGGGCAAGTATGCAGAGAAACTCGATTACGAAGGCAAAGTCGTCCAAAGCTGCGTGCACTGCCATCAGGTGCGGGACGCGGAATTTCGACTTTACCGAAGCGACCAGAAGTCGATCCCGGATGAAGTGCTTTACGCCTGGCCGATTCCCGGCGTCGTCGGTCTCGAACTCAACCCGCAAGAAAAATCGACGGTCGCGCGAGTGGCCGGCGGCTCGGCGGCGGAAAAGGCCGGCTTCAGGGCGGGCGACGAGATTCTCACGCTGCAGAGCCAGCCGATGCTCTCCATTGCGGATGTGCAATGGGTGTTGCACAATGCGCCCGCTCAAGGAACGCTCAAAGCGGAGGTCCTGCGCGCGGGACAGAAGACTGTCCTCAACCTCGCGCTGGCGGAAGGGTGGAAGAAGAAAGCGGACATTTCCTGGCGGGCCACCTCATGGGACCTTCGGCGCATGGCCGCAGGCGGTTTGTTGTTTGCGCGAACTGCCGGAGGAAGATCGCCGAAAATCGAATCTCACGGACAAACAACTGGGACTGATCGCCGAGCACGTCGGTGAGTACGGCGAGCATGCCGCGGCAAAGCGCGCGGGATTCTTGAAGGGCGATGTCCTGATCGAGGTGGACGGCCGGAGCGACCGTTTCAGCGAAAGCCAATTGCTCGGTTACCTGGTGCAAAACCGCATGCCGGGCGCCCGGATTCCAGTGACCGTGCTGCGCAAAGGCGAGCGCGTGAAGCTCGAACTGCCCATGCAGTGAGCGAGCGTTGGCCGTCCTATTAGTGAAGGACCTTTCCGCCAGGATCAGGCCGCCTTCCGGATTGGAGTTCGCGGCGGCAGAGGTTCGACCGAGCGCGATCGTTGGGAGGGCCAGCAGTGTGGTTGCGGCGCACAAAGCAACCAGCCGTTGCGCCTTTGAGTTTGCGTGATTCTTCATATGCTCTTTCCTGCGGTAACGGCCGCGTCGAAAACGCGAATCGTTTCCCGTGAGCATTCTAACAGCAGCTCTCCGGCCCGGCGAAGGTAGGTCTTGACCCTAAAACATGAGAGACCGTGGGAACTGTCCATACTCGCGATGGCGAACCTGTTCTCAGCGAGCCGAGACAGACGTATCCAAGCGCGTCGATCGGCTCGCCGAGACGGTCATCCGGCCGCCCTACCGCCCTACAGTTCCCGCAACGCCGAGGCGACGGGCAAACGCGCCGCGCGGATCGCCGGGAACAACCCGCCGAACAAGCCGATCACGGCAGCATACACCGCCCCTTGCACCAAAAGCTGCTGCGTCACGTCAAACGCAAAAGTCACCTGGCTGAAGCTTTGCCAGTTCAACGTCGAAGTCCGGAATCCGTCGAACGCGAAATAGGCCAGCGCCGCGCCAATCGCCCCGCCGAGCAACGAGAGGATCAACGATTCGATCAAAACCGAAATCACGACGGGACCGCTCCTGAACCCCAGCGCGCGCAGCGTCGCGATCTCCCGCGTCCGGGAGGCCACGGCGGTGTACATCGTGTTCAAAGCCCCGAAAATGGCGCCGACGGCCATGAGCGCCGCGATCAAAGAACCGAGGCCCGTGATCAAATTATAGAGGATCGTGGATTGTTCGGCGTAATATTCGTTCTGGCGAACGACCTTGACGTTCACCCGCGGATCGGACGTCAGCGCGTCTTTGAATTCCTGAAATGCGCCCGGCGAATTGAGCCGGACAAAGACGGATTGGAACGAGTTGCCGCCCTGATAAGCGCCTTGCAGGACGGTGGCGTCGGTCCAGATTTCCGACTCGGCAATGCCGCCGTTCGCTGTGAAAATCCCGACCACCGTCCATTCATTCCGCCCCACGCTCAGCTTCGACCCCAGATTGAGTCCGGCGAATTCTCCCAACGCCCCGACTCCGACGATGATTTCGTTGCGCCCCGTGTCAAACTTCCGCCCGTCGATGATCTGGATCGCGCTATGAACCTGGAAGGCCGCGGGTTCGACCCCGCGCAACGGCACGTTGGCGTCGGTCCCCGTGGACCGCTTCGGCAGGTTGATGACCACGAACAGCTCCGCCGACGCCAGCGGGCCCTCCGCGCCGCGCGCGACGCCTGGAAAATCCGCGATGATGCGCGCTTCGTTCCCGCCCAAAACGCTCATCATTTCGCTGTCCGAACCGCTGCGCATGACCATGGCCACGCTCGGATCCCCGGTGTTCTTCATGACCGCGCGAAAGCCTTGCGCGATCGAGAGCACTCCCACGAGCACCCCCACCACGCCGGCCGTGCCAAACACCGAAGCGGCCGCCGACCCTTTCCGCTGCGGCACGGTGAGAATCCCAAACGTCACCACAGAAATGATCTGCGAAAACCAATTGAGCGGATTGGTCATGTCACATCCTCCTCAGAGCCTCGGCGATGCGCAGCCGCATGGCTTGAAGCGCGGGAAACAAACCCGCGATCGCCCCAAGCGCCCCGACCAAGACGAATCCGATGCCCAGGTCCTTTGTCGGCAAGTGAAACATCGGGAAAGCTCCTCCCGTGGGATCACCTTGGGAAATGGCAATCCACGCCAGCCCCAGACCAAGCCCGCCTCCCAGGGCGGCCAGCACGCAAGACTCGGTTAGCACAATGCCCAGCACTTGGCCGTTCGTGAAACCCAGCGCTTTGAGCACGGCCAGCTCCTCCGTCCGCTCGCGCACCGCTTGAGCCATGGTGTTGCCGGCCACGAGCAAAATCGTGAAGAACACGGCGCTCAAAATGGCCGTCAAGATCGCGCCCACGTTTCCAACCTGCTTGGCGAAACCTTGCACGAAGGCGCCCTCCGTTTCCGCTTTGGTCTCCGCCGGCGAATTCATGAATTCGTTGTCGATCAGTTTCGCCGCGTCCGCCGCCTTGTTGGGATCAGCGACGCGCACGATGTACCAGCCCACCGTGCCCTTCGCGAAGGCGCGCGCCTCATCAAAGTAATCGTAGCGGAAGTAAAGCGAGGTGGTGTCTGTGCCCTTCTTCGCGCCGTCGTAAATCCCGACCAGATCGAATTCCCAGGTTCGCTGGCCGCCTTCCTTGACCCAGATCGTGGCCTGGATTGGAATGCGATCGCCGATCTTCCAGCCGAACTTTTCCGCTGATTTCCGGCCCACGATCGCGCCTGTCCGCGTTTGGAGCCAGGCGTTCTTCTGGTCCTCCGGCAGGATGAATTCCGGGTAAAGATCGAGATGCTCCTCCGGTTCGACCGGCATTTGCGCAAAAAAGTTTTTCGGATCCTGGTAAATGCCCCCAAACCATGTCGCGTGCGTGACCTTGGCCACGCCCGGAACGCGCGCGATCCGGTCCTGGTACGACCCAGGCAACAATTGCGTCAGCGAAACGCGATGGCGAACGATCAAGCGATCCGCCGCCGTGACGTTCACTCCGCCGACCAGGGCCTCGCCAATGGCGCACAGGAACCCGTAGAGCACGAAGGCGACGAGGATCGAGAGCACGGTGAGGATCGTCCGCAGTTTCCTGCGTTTCAGATTGCTCCAGATCAAGTAGAGGAATTTCATTCGCGATTGGCCGGCGCCACCGTCAGCACCGCCGCGTAAGGCTGCCCCATTGCTTACAGGCCGGCGCCAGCAAGGTCAAGAAAGCCTGCGCGATTTGAATCCCTCTTCGGTCCTCTTTCGGTAGGGCGAGCCTGTCCCCAGCGAGCCGAATCACACGTGTTCCAAGCTCGTCAATCGGCTCGCCGGGACGGTCTCGCCCTACCGGCCATCCGTTTGCCGTCCAAGAAATCGCTTGCTCTAAAAACCCTTCGGTAGGGCGAGCCTGTCCCCAGCGAGCCGAATCACACGTGTTCCAAACTCGTCAATCGGCTCGCCGGGACGGTCTCGCCCTACTGGCCATCCGTTTTGCCGTCCAAGAGATCGCTTGCGCTAAAAACCCTTCGGTAGGGCGAGCCTGTCCCCAGCGAGCCGAATCACACGTGTTCCAAGCTCGTCAATCGGCTCGCCGGGACGGTCTCGCCCTACCGGCCATCCGTTTGCCGTCCAAGAAATCGCTTGCGCTAAAAACCCTTCGGTAGGGCGAGCCTGTCCCCAGCGAGCCGAATCACACGTGTTCCAAGCTCGTCGTTCGGCTCGCCGGGACGGTCTCGCCCTACCTTGCTTGAAGCGTAGGTAAAATCCGACTTGCTCCAGAACGAGCTTCCGACAATATCCAAGGCCATGAAGGAGGACGATTCGCCGGATTTGCCCGTTCGCAAGAAGCTTCCCCATGGAATTCCGCAATGGGTCGATGAACGAAGTTTCTACTTCATCACGATCTGTTGCGTGCCACGTTGGGAGAACCAACTTTGCCACTCTCGAGTCGGCCAAGGAGTGCTCGATTCCGTTGACTTCTATCACCAACACTTGAGATGGCATTGTCTGCTCTTTCTGCTCATGCCGGATCATGCGCATGGCATTATCTGTTTTCCCAGAGACGAGGGCATGAAACCCCTGATCCGTTCATGGAAACGATATGCGGCACGAACGTGGAAGATCGAATGGCAGTCGGACTTTTTTGATCACCGATTGCGGAGCCGGGTGCTATTGGAAGAGAAGGTTTCCTACATCCTGAATAATCCGCTTCGCGCGGGTTTGTGCGGCGATTCGGCCGCATGGCCGTACGTTTACCATCCAATGGATCGCTTGCTCTAAAAACCCTTCGGTAGGGCGAGCCTGTCCCCAGCGAGCCGAATCACACGTGTTCCAAACTCGTCGTTCGGCTCGCCGGGGACGGACTCGCCCTACCTGGCCGGTTGATCGAAGTCAAACCCATGCCCGACGGTTTGCCCTAGCCTCCAGACTTATGGCGGATCGCGTACGGATCGAGCTGTTGCCTCTCGGCGAGAAGCTCATGGTCGAACGCGGCGCGGCGCTGCACGATCATCTCTTCGCTTACGGCGTCGAGTTCCCCTGCGGCGGGCGCGGCCGCTGCAAAGGATGTCGAATCCGCGTGCTCGGAACGCCACCGCCGGTTTCGGAAGTCGAATCGCGAGCGCTGACGGCTCCGGAGATCGATGCCGGCTGGCGCCTGGCGTGCCAGACCAGGGCCGAAACGGATTCGACCCTTGAAATCGCCCAATGGGAGATTCCGATCCTGTCCGATGATTCGTGGTTTGATTTTGCGCCGCAAGCCGGGCTGGGCGTCGCCGTCGATCTGGGCACCACGACCCTCGTTGCCCAGTTGCTCGATTTGCGCAGCGGGTGCGTGCTCGGCGTCCGGACGGCCCTGAACGCGCAAGCCAGTTACGGCGCGGACATCATGAGCCGCATCGAGTTCGCGGTCGCGCGGCAAGGCCAGGCCAAGTTGACGCGGCTGGCGCGAAAACAGATTGGCAAACTGATCGAAGACCTCCTCGAATGCGTTCGCGAGGATCAGGCGGACTTGAGGAATGTCGTCCTCGTGGGCAACACGGTGATGCACCATCTCTTTTGCGGCATCGATCTTGAGCCGCTCTCGCATTACCCGTTCGAACCCGAGTATTACGGGCTGCAGACCTTTCGCGCCTCGTATCTGGGCTGGCGGCTGCGCGGCGACCCGGTCGTGCGATTCCTGCCGTGCATCGGAGGATTCGTCGGCAGCGATATTTTGGCCGGGGTCCTGACGACGCGGCTGCACGAGAGCCGCGATCTGGAGGCGCTCATTGATCTGGGAACCAACGGGGAAATCCTCGTCGGAAATTCCGAACGGATGCTGTGCGCTTCCACGGCGGCGGGGCCCGCGTTCGAGGGCGCGCGCATTTCCCTGGGCATGAGAGCCGCCACCGGCGCGATTTCGGAGGTGCGCGTCCACGATGGCCAGCTTCAATGCCAATCGTTTGCTGCCCGCCGGAAACACCGCGCTGCACGGCGCCAAGCTGGCCCTATTTCACTTGGACCAAATCGACGCCAGGGTGGCGCAAATCTTGAAACAGATTCAGCACGTGCCGCTCAACGAGGCAGATGGCTTCCAGGACACGTTCGTGGATGAAATGCGTTTTCCGGAACCGGATCGCAACCCGTAACCTCATTCAACCTGGAAAAAGTAGTTCAACCACATAGAGCACAAAGAACACAAAGATTCGAGCAGACGTCTGTGGAGTGGCGGGCGAGCGAAGCGCCCAGTGCTTCGACCGTCGCCAACGAACCGCTCCTGCCGGAGATGCCCAGCCCCAGCCGTTTTCGGAGAGTCCGGATCTTCCAGCGAAGGTACTCCCGGCGGCGTTGCCGGCTGAGTTGCATGAAATTTCCCATCCAGGTGCAAAGATTCCAAACGAAGCGCAGGCCATGCAAGGGCGTCCAGACCACGCGGTCATAACTCGAATTGGGCGCCGAGCAATCCATACTGGGCAGACCGTGGGATTGACGACAGATCGACCGGAGAACCGTAGCGCAGATTTTCAATCTGCGGTATCGCCGATTTCCAATCGGCAGGGCGCCGGCAAGTCCCAGCGTGCTCGGACTGGGAGACGCCCCGCAGAATACAATTCTGCGATACGGCAGAGGGCAACTCTGCGCTACGAGCTTTGTCGTCCATCCCGGCCGTCAACGTCCTGCAAGTCCTCCGGTTCGGTGCTGTCAATGTAGCGCGGGAGGTTGAGGTTGAAATTGTTCTTGTCGCTGATCTCGGTAAGCGGCACAAGGCGGGCGTAACAGGGATCGCTGCCATCCTGCCGGAGATCGTGTCAAAACCGCGCCGTGGCCGCGATGGAATTCTGCGAGCAGGCGACCGAGCACTGAGCCGTCGCCAAATTTGTAAACCCCAAGACGGATTCGGTGGAAGAACTGTACCGCGGGCCATGACAGATAAGCGACAGAATCCTCTCTGCCCAGGGCCTCCGTTTGCTCGGTTAACTCCTGCTCGAATCGAAACGTTCGGTACGGCTACAGTCTCAGAAAGATCTTCTTCTGGTAAAGAAAGCGCACGATCAGGAAGCCCATGCCGAGGCCGACGATCTGGATCACCAGATCACCGAACCCTTTCGTGACCGCGGTGTCGAAGAAGTTCTTGACGTTTCCGCCGGCGAACCGCGCGGCCAGGCGCTCGAAATTGACGACGTTGTCGAGCACGTAAATCGTGATCGGGTTCATGCCAATCCAGACAAACGGCACGGCCCATTTCTGAAACTTCCACACTTCGATCACCTGGTAAAAGAGTCCGAGCAGAACGCAACTGTAGCCGCCGGCGACCAGGACGTAGGAAGAAGTCCATATCTTCTTGATCACCGGGAATTGCAGTCCCCAAAGAAAACCAAGCAACACGCCGACGATGCCGCCGCCGATCAGAAACGCCACTTTCTGGCGCGGCGCCACGGCGTCGTTCTTCAGAAGGAACCCGGCCAGCACGCCGAGCAAGCACGTCGCAACCGCAGGCAGGGTGCTGAGCAACCCTTCGGGATCCCAGTCGCCATCGTAGCGCTTGCCGGGGAGATAAAGCTTGTCGATGTAATTGGCGAGATTTGCGCCGGGGGCGAAGGAACCGGCGCCGATTCCTGGCACGGGCACAAACGACATCAATCCCCAGTAACCGAGGAGCAGGCCCGCGCTGACGCCGATGATCCCTTTGGTTTTGAAGTGGCAGAACACGAAACCGGCGAACAAGTAGCACAGCGCGATGCGATTCAAGACCCCCATCACGCGGATGTTCGGCCATTCATTCGACGCGCCGCCGTAGTACCACAACCCGAGGGCGAACAGCAGAATCGAGCGGCGAAGGATTCGCTTATAGGCGGCCAGCGTGCCTTCCTCCTCCACGAGCTGCCCCAGGGAAAACACAATCGACACGCCCACGATGAACACGAAGAGTGGGAAAATCAGGTCGTAGAAAGCGAAGCCTTCCCACTCTTTGTGGCGAAGCTGGTTCGCCAGCGCACGCACGACTCCGGTGTCGCTGATTTTGTCGAGCGCATGAACCAGCCCTTCAGCGCCAACAATCCAGAACATGTCAAAACCCCTCAGCGCATCCAGGGACAGAAGGCGGGGCGACGCGGCGGCGGATGCAACAGGCGAGGAAGAAGAACTGGAGTGGGCCATGGGCCAGGATTATACGGACCTTGCACCCAAATGGTAGATCGGATTTGGTGCGTCCGCAAACGACGCCCGCTGGATGGGGTGCGATTAATCCGGCGGTTCCAGCAGGCTTTGCAGCAAGTAGAGTCGCGGCAAGAGGTCCAATGGACTGACCTCGCCTGCGCGTGCGGTTATTACGATCAGGCCCATTTCGTCCATGATTTTCGTGGGTTTTCCGGCCTGAACCCGTCGGCCTACCTGACTCAGCGCGGGGAATACCTGAACTTCGTGCCAATGCCGGAATGGTGAAATCTGACCACGGATTATCCGTGTCCATCCGTGGTCCCCAATCTCTTCGCGTGGTAAATTTTTTCCAAGACGCCTGTCGCGGAGAATGACAGAGTGCGCGCGCCCAAACCAACCATAAACCTCATCTTGGTCAAAACTGAACTTATGAAAACGCTCGCCACCTGGGAAGGCGAAGGCGTGACGGAAGTGCGCGCGACCAGCGAACTTCGCGCGGACGGAACGCTGCACGTCAAATCCGAATATCTAAAGAAAGGCGAATGGGTGCCGGGTCATGATATCCGGTATCAGGAGGACGCGAAGGCCGAGGTGATTTTCAAGTAGGGGAGCGCGGGCACATTCGCCCCTCCCATGACCTGTCCCCAGCGAGCTGGGTCGGCCGTGTTCCACCCACGTCGAGCGGCTCGCCAGGATGGACTCGCCCTACCGGGTCATGGGCCGAGTGCAGTCCGAAAGGAATTAAAATTAGCGTTGCATCGGTCTGGTCAGGTTTGACATTTTCTCGGCTCACGTTTGACCGCGCCGAGAACATGATCACCGAGAAAATCTCCGAAATCGCCGTCCAGATCCTGGACACCACGGGCTATGCAGGCGCCGGCTTCCTCATGGCGTTGGAAAGCATGATCGCGCCCGTGCCGAGCGAAGCGGTCATGCCTTTCGTGGGTTTCCAGGTCGCGGACGGCAAATGGAACCTCTGGCTGGCGATCGGTTCGACCAGCGCTGGCTCGATCCTCGGTTCGCTGCTTTCCTACTGGATGGGTTATTACGGAGGCAAACCGTTCGTTCTCAAAGCGGGAAAATATCTTCTTTTGAACCAGCACGACCTGGAGCTGACCGAAAAATTCTTCCACAAACGCAAAGGGACCTGGACCATTCTCATCAGCCGCTTCATCCCGGTGATCCGGCACTTCATCTCCATCCCTGCCGGAATTGGAAGGATGCCGCTGACGCCGTTTCTGGGGACGACCTTTGTTGGCGCGACGGTATGGAACACCTTTCTTTTGATCTGCGGCATGAAATTGCGCGAGCAATGGCCCGTCATCCAGAAATACTCGCATCAGGCGGACATCGCGGTGGTCGCAGCCATCCTCGCCGGTGCCGGTTGGTTCGTCTATTCGCGCCGAACTCCCGGAAAGCGGTCCAATCTATGATCTGTGATCTATGATTCATGATTCTGAAGTTCAAGAGAAATCCCGGCGCCACGACGTCGGCGCTGTAGCCGCTGGTGTAAATGACTTTCAAGTCCGGTTTCCCGGCCTGCAAGTGATTCCGGGTTCTTCAGGCAGTGACCCGCGATCGACCAGCCTGGCCCCGTCCGTGATGGCTTGCCGGGTAAAGAAGGCGGTTTCGCTATCCGTGTGATTCGGCGTGACCTCGACCCACTGGCTATTCACGATCTCGACCTGCAAGATCGGCTCGGTCCGACCGAGGTCGCGCGTGTGCAGGCCGAAGCTGCAAACATCCCAGCCGATCAGGTTCTGAGCGGCATCCACGATCACCCGGGCGGCTTCTTTGGGCGAATTCGCCACGCTCAGATGGCGGCCCAGACTGGAGAACACGGCTTCGCGCTGTAATTGCTCCCGGATCGAGATTGGGTCTTCGAGCCGGGTCTTTGCCATAGAGTGCGCTGTGAACGCTGTGGACTGTGAACTGATTGAGACGTGCATATTGGGTGCCACGTTGCGGCCTGGGTGAAGGAGCGCGGACCGCTGGTCGGCGCGGGGTCAGGGCGCGAGGCTCAGGAAGCGCGCCGAACGGCCCTCTTGCGCCATTTTCGCGAGATTCCTCGTGGCGGCACGACCGCCGCGACGCGCGCGTAATCGCCGTGTGCCGGGATTGTGCGTGTCTGAGGAAATCCGCGCTGCCAAAACGTGGCACGTAGTTGGATTTCCTGGACAGCGGTGGCGGTGATGTGGACGGTCCGAGGTGACGGAAGACTCAGTGATCAGTATTGGTATGATCCGTGGGCCCAACTGCTTTTCCTGGTTCAACGCTGTAACGACTTCGGCTAATTTCCTGCGCAAGTTGTGACATCGAAAAACTCGGCATCGGCCCCCGCACCCTTTCGCTGGCTGGAAACAGGCAACGAAGCGTTCGAGGAGATGCTCCGGGCGATCTCGCTGGCGCGGATTTCGGTCCGGCTCGAAATGTACATCTTCAGCGCGAGCCCGATCGCCGAGCGGTTCCGCGAAGCGTTGCAGCGCGCGGCCGAACGCGGCGCCGAGGTCAAAGTCTTGATTGACGCCTTTGGGTCGATGACGTTGCCGGACGAGTACTGGGAGCCGGTGCGCCGCGCCGGAGCAGAGGTCCGCTGGTTCAATCCGCTCAGCCTGGAGTGCGGCGCGATTCGGGACCATCGCAAGCTGCTGGTCTGCGACGGCGCCGTGGCTTTTGTCGGGGGCTTCAACATCGCGGCCGAATACCAGGGCGACGGGGTCGAGCAAGGTTGGCGCGACTGCGGCGTGGAGATTCACGGAGAAATGGCGCGGGAACTGGGGGCGTCGTTCGATGCGATGTTCGCGATGGCCGAGTTCAGCCATAAAAGGCTGGCCAGATTCCGGCGAGCCTCGGTTCGCCAGGTGATTTCAACGCCTGAAGGCCAGATTCTGCTGACCGGGCCCGGTCGAGGACGAAACCTGCTCAAGCGCGCGCTCCTGAGCGATCTGCGCCGGGCCTTAAGTGTGCGAATCATCTCGGCTTACTTTGTGCCGACGCGCCCCATCTGCAGGGCGTTGACGCGCGCGGCCCGGCGCGGCTGCCGGGTGCAGATCATTCTGGCCGGCCAATCGGACATTCCCTTCGTGCAAGCATCCAGCCGGCGTTTTTACCAGGCTTATCTCAAATCCGGGATCGAGATTTACGAGTATGAACCGCAGATCCTGCACGCGAAGTTGGTGTTGGTGGATGGGATCGTTTATGTCGGCTCAGCCAATCTTGACCGGCGCAGCCTTTACATCAACTACGAGTTGGTGTTGCGCCTGCCCGATCCGGACCTGGCCCGGCAGGCGGGCGCCATGTTCGAGCGTGATTTGTCGTTCTGCCGGAAAATCGACGCCCGAACCTGGGGAAAGTCGCGGACATTCTGGAACAAACTCAAAGAGCGTTGGGCTTACTTTCTGGTCGCGCGCGTCGATCCGTTCCTCGCCCGCCGGCAATGGCGACATTTGCAATGATTGTTCAGTCTTGGTGGGGCGAGGCTCCTGCCGAGCCGATCCATCGCAGAGTTCGATTGAATTTGGCTCGCGCGGACGCTCGCCCCACCGGGGTTCGTCATTACGATTTGCGATGATTGACGCCCCGCCAGAGCACCGTTAGTTTGAGGCGTAGCGCGGATTTGTAATCTGCTGTATCGCAGGATTACATCCTGCAGACCGCTGGTCATTCGGACGCTGCGGAGCTTGCCGGTGCGCTGCCGATTTCAAATCGGCGATACGGCAGAGTGCAACTCTGCGCTACAGAGACGAGCACCAATTATGATGGCCGGAAAGACCAGCAACGCCAATTCGCAGCCGGGTTTTCGCGTCGGAGATGAGCGTCTCATCAAGCTGACGCCCAGCGCCGCGAAGAAGGTGATTTCGCTTCTGAACAAACAAGGCCGTCCCAACGGCGTGCTGCGCGTCGCCGTGGTCGGGGGCGGTTGTTCGGGCCTGCAATACAAGATGGATCTGCAAAACCAACCGGCCAACCGCGATATCCTGGTGGAGACGGCGGGGGTGAAGGTTGTAGTGGACCCCAAGAGCGCGCTCTACGTCACGGGATCGGAATTGGATTACCTGGACGCTCTTCAAGACGGCGGGTTCAAGGTCAAGAATCCCAATGCCGCCACGACTTGCTCCTGCGGCGAGAGTTTCAGCGCGTAGAACGTGGGCTAAGTGGTCCGTTTCGTAAATACGCTCACGTTCGTTGCGCCCAATTTGGCCTGGGGCAAGGCGCGACGAGCGAGCATCCCCCGCCAGTGGGGCTGTGACCGAGGAGCAACGCAGCCCCAGGCAAAATTCGGCGCAAC
>Ga0194131_10008671_pt1 | contig 13133 bp, 11 predicted proteins | sample TA2KigO120mmetaG_FD_148631 | JGI IMG/M metagenome (GOLD analysis project Ga0194131, IMG submission 148631) | Freshwater microbial communities from Lake Tanganyika, Tanzania - TA2015053 Kigoma Offshore 120m | ecosystem: Environmental > Aquatic > Freshwater > Lake | place: Tanzania: Lake... | reverse complement strand
GCAACACGACGGGGGCCAAGGCCGGCGCGCCGACCGCTCTGCTGATCGGCGGGAGCAGCGTGTTCGGCATCGGCGCGACCAGCGACGCGACGACGATTCCGAGTTTGCTCAACGCGCAGACGAAATATAACTGGCGAAATTTGGGTGGTCGGGCTTTCAACTCGACCCAAGAGGCAATCTTGTTGCACTTGGCGAACATCAAAAAGATCGACGGGCCGATGGTCGTGATGTCGGGTATCAATAACCTGACGCGCAGTCTGATGAGCGGAAGTTTTTCGCCGGTTTTCGGCGCCTTCTTTCACCAAGGCTTGTTCGAGTCACAAATGCGCGGCGCCGCGGTCGGCAACCGCGCCCTCGGCAAGATGCTGCTCAGCGGGTTGCGCGAAAAGGTCGGATTGAAGAACGGCTCAAGACGGCCAGTCGTACCTTCGGCGAGTTCGAAAGCCGAATCATACAAGTCGATGCTCGGCGTGTTTGAACGCGACTGTCGGTATATCAGAATGTTGGCGACGCAAAATACGACTCAGGCGTCGTTCGTGTTGCAGCCGTTCGCCCCATATGTCGACAAATCGCTTTCGGCGCAAGAGTCGAAACTGTTCGATCTGCTCGATCAAGAGGCCGAAAGTTTTTCGCGGGTGCTCGGCGAGTTGGCCGAACTGAGGCGCCAATACACCCGAGATCTGCAGTCGGTTTGCGCCAGCACAGGTTTGAAGTTCATCGATTTGAATGACGCCGCCGAACTCAAAGGTTCCGACTGGTTGTTCGTTGATCGGGTTCACCTCACCGACGAGGGCTACTCGAGAATCGCCAAGGTGCTTGTGCGAGACTTGGCGTTGTGAGTTTTTTGAAAAAGATATTCGGCGCTATCGGCAGGTTGTTCAAGCGTCGTTCAGGTCGCCACGGCGGCGATGTTTCCGACGACAACTACCCGATGTTCTAGATCTATTTGTTGCGGCGGGCCAGCGGGTTGGCCGTCAAGATTTCAGGTCGAATCGGAGCGCCAGTCACTTCGTCTTTGAAGTAGTTGCCGTTGGCCAATCGATCAAGCGCCTGTTCGACATCGTTCAAATCGCGTTCAATCGCTTCGATCAGCGAATCGTTCGAACCGCGCGCCGTCGTATCTGCCATGCCAAAAGTGTAGGGTTCAGGGCTATGCCAAATGAACAATCCTCGAAGTTTCCGGCCCTCGACGGTTCGGCACCAGTCACGAAAAGATTCGCCAGCATGCCCCCGATGGGCATCGACCCGAGCAAGCGCTACAGCGCAAGCATGGAGACTTCGCTCGGCACTCTCGTCATCTCGCTTGATGCGGCGGCGGCTCCGCTCACCGTCAACAACTTCGTGTTTCTCGCCGCGCACCATTATTACGACGGGGTCGTCTTTCATCGGATCATCAAAGGTTTCATGTGCCAAGGTGGCGATCCCGAAGGCTCTGGTCGGGGCGGGCCCGGTTACAAATTCGGTGACGAGTTACCCAAGCCGGGTCGTTATCAGATCGGCAGCGTGGCGATGGCCAATGCCGGGCCGAACACGAATGGTTCGCAATTTTTCATCGTCAGTGGCCCGAGCGGCGTGGGTCTGCCGCCGCTCTATTCGTTGTTCGGCCAAGTCGTCAAGGGCCTCGACGTCGTCGACAAAATGCAGCGTGTCGCCACACGCCCCGGCGACAGACCAGTGGATGACGTAGTCATCAAATCGGTGACGATCGCGGTCGCAGACTGACCCGAGAGGTTTCGCGATGTCGGCGCGAATCGAACAACTAACGATCCACGACGCCAGGGCGCTGGCGCTCGCCGGGCAAGGTTTTGATGTCGCTCGAGAAACCGACAAATCGTCGCTCACCGAAGTGGTCGCATTGATTCGCAGGTTGGGTGTCGTGCAAATCGACTCGGTCAATGTGCTCGTGCGCAGTCAAGAGTTGCCGATTTTTGCGCGATTGGGCGATCACGACCGCAATGCAATCCCCAAAGCCACGGCGCAAGGAAAGATCTTCGAATATTGGGGACACGAAGCGGCACACCTGCCCGTCGAGATTCAACCCCTGTTTCGTTGGAAGATGCTCGCGGCACGCAGCGGAAAGATCAAGCACTGGGGATTGACGAGTTTCTACGCCGAAAACAAGGCGTTCGTCAATCGAACGCTGAAGCACATCGAGGATCACGGACCGACCACCGCGCGCGAACTGTCGACTCGCACGGCGAAGAAGTCTTCGTGGTGGGACTGGGACGAGGCGAAAACCGCGCTCGAGTATCTGTTTTTGACGGGGCAGTTGATGGCGCGCGGTCGGGGCACCGACTTTGCGCGCGTCTACGACACGCCCGCCCGTGTTTTGCCCAAAAGAATTCTGCAACTTCCGACCCCGGACGAAACCGATGCACGAAAGGAATTGCTCGTGCGTGCGGCGCGCGCTCAAGGCGTGGCGACCCTGAACGATTTGGCCGACTACTATCGCCAAAAACCGGCTGTCGTAAAGCCGTTGGCTGGTGAACTCGTCGAGCAAGGCGTGTTGCACGAAGTCAAAGTTGAGGGTTGGCAAGACAAGGCTTTCGTCCACCGCTCGGCAAAACTGCCACAGCGATTGTTTGCCACCGCGCTACTTTCGCCGTTCGACTCTTTGGTCTGGTGTCGCCCACGCAACGAGCGATTGTTCGACTTCCACTATCGCATCGAGATCTACACGCCGCAGGCGAAACGAAAATTCGGCTATTACGTTTTGCCGTTTCTGCTCGATGGTCGGTTCGTAGCCAGGGTCGACCTGAAGGCCGATCGAACCAATTCGAAATTGTCGGTGCAAAGCGTTCACACCGAACGCGGTGTGAAACGGTCGGCGATTGACGATGCGCTCAAACTCGAACTGCGAACGATGGCGACGTGGCTCGGGTTGAGCGACGTGACGGATGTCGGACGACGCGGTGCTCGGTAGAATTTTTCAGATGTCGCCCTTGATCGCCTTGGCCGGTCGAAACGGGGCGCCGAGTCGCGTGTCGCGCGACGCCGTGGCGTTCGCCGGTCGGCGATATCTCGACGCGATCTTGCGGGCTGGTGGCGAACCCGTCGTAATTTCCCCGCAGCCGTTGACCAGCCAAGATGCCGAGGCGATGATGAAAAGGTTCAACGGCCTCGTGTTGATGGGTGGCGCCGACGTCAATCCCGCGCTTTACGGCCAGGTCGCCGGCCCGCATGTCTACGGCGTGCAAACCGAGCAAGACACTTTCGAGACGGCCCTGTTGAACGCGTCGCTGCAACTTGATTTGCCGGTTTTGGCCGTGTGCCGTGGCATCCAGTTGGCCAACGTCGTACTCGGAGGTTCGTTGGTTCAGCACCTCGGAGAACTCGCCAACGCAAGCGAATTGCTCGTGCACGCGCCGCGGCAGTTTCCCGTCGGCGAAGAATTCGTCCTGCACCAGATAAACATCGAACCCGGCTCGAAGATGGCTTTGGCGATTGGTGCGACACAGGTCAACGGCGCATCCTTTCATCACCAGGGCATTGCCGAACTCGCCGGCGACCTGGTCGCCGTGGGTTACGCGCCAGACGGCATACTCGAAGCGGTCGAGCATCGCACGAAATGGTTGCTTGGCATGCAGTGGCACCCCGAAGACACGGCGGCGCACGACGGCGCACAACAAAACATCTACAATGCGTTTGTCAAACGGGCCCGTGAATCTTTAGCCGCCGAAGTTTCTATATAACCGCTCGGCGGGGCCGCGACCATACTTCGGTTGCCACCAGTTGGCCCAAACAATCGCCGCGAGGTAGACCGCAATGCTCATGATCATCGCCACGTCGAGTCCGCTTGGTTTGACCAACCCGAGTTGGTTGACGATCAGGTTGTAGACAAAAATGTGCGCCAGATAGACGGTCAGGGTCATTTGACCCGTGGTTTGGGCAAGGCGAACAACCAGCGAATTTTCGAACTTCTCGCAGAAACGCCAGACAATCACGAAAGCTGCCCCGACTACGCCGAGCGCCGCGCCGACATAGAGCAGACCGCGATCAAACGGCTGGGTCGACGCCAAACGGCGCCAACGCAAAGCATCGGCGAGACCGTTTCGCGCGTCGCCGTCGGTTTGCGAAGCGACAATCGAGTTGAGCGCATAGCTGAAGCCGACCAGACCGATGCAGCTCGCCAAAAGTTTCGTGGCAAATGCCGAGATTCGATCGTACGAACGCCCGAGCAAGACGCCGAATACAAAAAAACTGAGCCAAGGAAAAATCGGGTGGGTGTAGTCGACGAACAGGCGAATCAGCAGATTGCGTGGCGAATCGGGCGCACTGGGCGACAACCAGACGGTCAAATTGCCGCGAAAAGATTGCTCGAGGCGCCACCAAGAAATACCTGCGGCAACGAGCGATGCGACTATCGCCAAGGCGATCAGCCTCGGTCGCGACCAGTTGGCGATCAGACCGGCGATGACGAAAAGCGCCCCGAAATACGGCAGGATCGTGCCCGGCCAAATCCACTCGATGATGTAACCCAGCGTGAACAAAAAGATTCCACGGCGAGCGAGTCGCCATCGAACTTCGCGCAGTTTTCGGGCATCACCGTTGGCTTCTGCGACCAAAATCGCCACGCCGATGCCGGCAACCATCACGAAGCCGACAGGAAACGGGTTCGCCAGCACGCCCTCGAACGGATGCCACCAGCGTTCAAAAACCGACGGCGATGTCGGCACGTTGGCCGAATGAAAATTGAGGTAACCGTGATAATTGAGCACGATTATGCCGAACAGCGCGATCGTTCGCGCGACATCGAGCGGGGCATGGCGAAACTTCATCGGGCGATCACTTTCGTGATTCGGCACTGCTACTTCCAAGAAACGATGTCTGGATAGACGCGGGTCAATGGTTGTTGAACTTCGACCAGATCACCGACCTTGGGCGACTGTTTGTCTGGTCGTACGAAGAGCATCGAGGTGTGCATGTGCGAGGGTTCGAGCAGGTCGAGTCGTTGTTGCTGAAAGTGAAAAGGGCTCAACTCGGCACCGACAGGAAGCACGCCGTGCGCCGTGCCCGCGCCGACCACGACGAGCGTTCCATCGTGGTCGATCTTCGTGTTGCGATAGCCGGCTCGAGACCCAGCTAGGACTTCGCGTGTTTCGAGCACATCGGCGGTGAGTTGCAGGTTCGACTTGTCGCCCAGCCAAAGATTCGTGCCGCTACGAACCCGAATCGCGTGCTTGGTGAATCTTTTTCGTAGCGCGGCTAGTTGCGACGCGTCAACATGGCTGATCAACCACCGCAGGCTAGTCGAGGCCGGAATCGCCGATTCTGTGGCGGCGATGATCTCGGCGACTTCTTCGGCGTGGTCTTGCGAACTGCCGTCTAGTGGCGGGTGGATCGACCAACCGAATTGCGCGAGCCGATCTTTCTTGAGTTGGGCCAGCAATTCATTCAGGTTCTCGACGTTGGCGCCGTAGCGATTCATGCTCGACCTGACTTTCACCAAGACTTCGCCCGTCCAGTTCGCGTCGGCCAGATTTTTCGCATCATGCATCGAGCCGACGGTCAAGATGATCTGCTTGTTCGACGAAAAGTTTCGCGGCAGTATTCTGCCCGCCGGTGTGAGCACGACCGCCCGACATTCTTGCGGCACATCTGCGACCTCGAAAACGGTGCCAACAGCGATGAGGTCGGCGAATTTTTTGGCGTGTTCGACAAGAGTCTTGCGGCCGAATCCGTATCCGTTGCCTTTTACGACCGGTATCAGGTCGCCGAATTCGTCGGCAGTCTTGGTGACGTGTCGATTCCAGGCCGCGGATTCAACGTGAAGTTGCAAAGTCACTGCTTCAACTTTACTGCCGATTTTTTGGCTATTTGTTTTTCGGTTTCACCCTGTGCAGAATCGTACGAATCACTTCGATCAAAACCGTGATCGAGAACGCGGTGGTGAACGCGATCAAGAATGCCTTTGTGTGATTGTCGGCGAAAGATTTTCCGCCGATGAAGCCGAGCAGTGACGCATAGAGCGACCAGATGCTCGCCGCGACGATGTCCCAACCAACGAACCATCGACGCGGTTGTCGGGTCACGCCGCAGGCCAACGTGAGAAGCGTCCGTCCGCCGGGGATGAAACGGGCGGTGATCAACAGCAGACCACCGCGTTCGTGGATTTGTTCGACGATGTTGGCGAGTTGTTTCGCGCCTTTCTCGGTGCGGGTGCGACGTTTGACGACCCAGTCGCTGGCCTCGCGTCCGAGAAAATAGCTGAGGTTGTCGCCGACAAACGCGCCCCAGCCCGCGCAAGCGATGACCAAAGCGATCGACAAATCGCCCGTGCCCGCGGTGACGCCGCCGATGATCACCAGTGTTTCGCTCGGCACAATCGGCAGCACCGAGTCGAGCACGGCGATGGTGAAGATCACGAGATAAAACCACGGAGACGATGAGGACTCCTTCAGCCACTCGAAAAACGCGTCCAAAATCGCGAACATTCAACGAATCAAATGAGGTCGGGTTCTTCGTGTTTTTTGAGGCGGCGGAGATTCGGCAAGTGTTTGATGATGATGAAAAGGACCAATGCGAGCGTCGCGATGATCTCCCATGTTTCGGCGCCCTCGCGATAGATGCCGAACGGCAGCGCGATCGAAATCGTCAGCGAGGCGATCGAGGCTTTATGCGTGATCTTCGTCAGCACGAACCAAGAGGCGAACAAAACCAAACTCGTCAGCGGAAACAGCACGAACATGCCCCCACCTCCGCTGGCTACGCCTTTGCCGCCCTTGAACTTGCGGGTGATCGGATATGAGTGCCCGAGAATCGCGGCGAACAGACATATATATGACAGCGGGTCGCGGCGGTCTTTGGTTACCAGCCATACCAAACCAATGGCGACCGCCGCTTTGGCCATATCCAGCAAGAACACCCCAAGTCCGATTTTCCAGCCCAGATTGCGGATGACGTTCGAGGCACCCGGGTTGCCCGAGCCCACTTTGGTGATGTCCAAATTCTTCTTGCCGGCGATCAACGCGGCACTGGGGAATGTGCCCAACAAATATCCAATGATGACGAGAAGAGTTGCAACAAAGATTTCCATTTACGACCCCTGATCGATGTTAGTCAGGCGCTGGTCAGCGGCATTCCGGGTCGTTGGGCGGCACGACACCGTTTGATTTTTGCGAAAGTTGTTCGGCGCCGGCAAGCGCGACGCGAAACACTGTCAACGCGAAACTGCTGGTTGGTCGCGACTTGAGTTCGGTGTTCTCGACGACCAACGGTGCTCGACCTTGAAATATCGCGAGCACCTGTTTCATCTCGTCGGTCTTTAGCGCGGGGATCAGCACCGACATCTCGCCGATTCGTTTCGGATACGAGTCGATCGTGTAGGTGGCGATGGTTTGCGTGTTCAGATCGCGCATCGCCTGGGCGAGGGTCAGGATGCCCCGAGGAGTGAGTTTGTCGTCGGTGATGACGTTCTTTATCGCCGCGTTCAGCAGGTCGTTGGCCACCGAAAGACTTTTCGACCCTTTGTCGAGCGCCCGTTGCATCGAGCGCCTGAGAAAGTCTTGCTGTCGTTTGATTCGACCTAGGTCACCCGTCGGGTCCTCGAGCCATTTTTGGGTCGTCGGATTAAAGTAGCGATAACCCGAACGCGAGCGCACATAGGCGAGCGCCGTGTCGCCGTCGAAGTTGATGCAACCCGGCGCGGCGACGTTGAACCCTGTCTTTCGATCACGAGTCGGATACGCGAAAGGCACCTTCACCCCGTCTACGGCGGTGACGATTTCTTTGAAGGCGCAAAAATTGATGTTGACGTAGTGATCTACGGGAATGTCGAAGTTCTCACGAATCGTGGCTACAAGTCGATTTGGGTCGGTGCTTTGGAAAGCCGAGTTGATTCGATTTTGTCCGGTCGTTCCGGCGATATCGACCCAGAGATCGCGGGGAAACGAAAGTATCGCCGCGCGCTTCGAACTCGGATCGATGCGGATGAGCATTATCGTGTCGCTGCGCTCGCCGAAACTCGTGCGATCGCCGATGCCGCCAGAGGTGACACTGTCGGGGTCGGTGCACGCACCATTGTCTGAACCCGTCAACAAAAAGTTCTCGGCGTCGAGATTTTCCGTGCTCAAATCCCAATCCGAACCGAGGGGGGTTGTTTGATCATCCGAAACGGGGTTGCCCGGTTGGTTGAGGGTGACCACGAGGCGCTGATTGATGCGGCCGTTGATCCACAGCAGACCGAGCGCACTCGTGACGAGCGTGCAGACCACGAAGATGTTGAACACGAGCACGAAGTAGTGCAGTTTTGGTCTCGGGCGAACGCCAGCCTTCATGTTTTTCGTCCGCGGCATGCGAACTTCAGTTTAGTTGTGAAGCCAGAGTGACCTCGGCCGATACTTGTGGGGTATCGGCGCGAGAAGATGTGGCGACGAATTCGATTTTTTTGAGCGCACCGGCGTTGCGAAGATCGTCGAGATTGTTTTTCACCAACTCGATCGATGTCTCGTCGCCTCTCACAACCAGTCGCTCAACCTGGGTGCGTTGGGAAACTTTCGCCTCGGTTTTTGCCCGACGCACCGAAGCCAGAATCGTGCATGTCGCCTCCAGACATTGTTCGGCGTCCGAGCGCGGGGAGAGACCGTCCAAAGTTTCGGCGACCGTCGGCCAGTTTGAGCGATGAATCGAACCCGTTTGCCACCACGACCAAACCTCTTCGCAGGCGAACGGCAACATCGGCGCGAGCAGTCGTTGAACGGCGCTCAGGGCACGTTGCAACGAGACCCGCGCCGACGAGGAGTCTTGGTTCTCGCCATAGGCGCGGGTTTTGACGAGTTCGACATAGTCGTCACAGAACCACCAGAAGAACGCCTCGGTGCGCTCGAGCGCTCGCGCGTAGTCGAATTGTTCGAGCGACCTAGTCGCCTCTTCGACGACATTTGCAAGTCTGGCCAACATCGCCTGATCGACGAGGTCGACCGGCGCGGATTTGGTCGGGTCGACATCGCCCGCCCCCAAAACAAACTTCGTCAGATTCAAAAGTTTGGTCGCAAGTTTTCGGCCGACCTTCATTTGTTCTTCGCTGAAAGCCGTGTCGACACCGGGTCGGGCGCTGGCCGCCCAATAGCGAACTGCGTCGCTGCCGTATTGATCGAAAAGATCGGCCGGCGTGACGACATTGCCCTTGGACTTCGACATCTTCTTGCGATCCGGGTCGAGAATCCAACCCGAAAGACAGGCGTTCTTCCATGGCGAAAGTCCGTGTTCAAAGTTTGACCGCACCATCGTCGCGAAAAGCCAGGTGCGAATGATGTCGTGTCCCTGCGGGCGAACATCCATGGGAAAAATGTTCTCGTAAAGTTTTGGTTCGTCCACCCAGCGACCGGCGATCTGCGGGGTGAGCGAAGATGTCGCCCAAGTGTCCATGATGTCGGGGTCGCCGACGAAACCGTTTGGCACTCCGCGCTGTGAGCCGACGAAGCCGTCGGGAACATCGGTGCTCGGGTCGACGGGCAGTTGTTGCGCGCTCGGCACCAACGGGTTGTCATGGATGATCTGTCCGTCGTCATCGAGTCGATACCAAAGCGGAATCGGAACGCCGAAAAATCTCTGTCGGCTCACGAGCCAGTCGCCGCTCAATCCATCAATCCAATTCGAGTAGCGGTATTGCATGAAGTCGGGATGCCAGGTCAATTCGTCGCCCCTGTGCAACAGAGTTTCACGAAGTTTTTGATCCCGACCACCGTTGCGGATATACCATTGCCGACTCGTCACAATCTCGAGCGGTCGGTCACCTCTTTCATAGAACTTCACGGGGTGCATGATCGCCCGCGGTTCTTCGGCGAGTTCGTTGTTTTCGCGCAACATTTCGACGGTGATCTTCTGGGCTTGTTTCACCGATTTTCCGGCGAGTCGTGCATATTGTTTTTTGCCCCGGTCGGACATGACTTCGGGGGCCTCGGCGACGAATCGACCGTCGCGACCGATCGTCGGGCGGGTTTCGAGGTTCAGTTCGCGCCACCACACCACATCGTTCAAGTCGCCGAAGGTGCAGACCATCGCGATGCCCGAACCCTTGTCGGGCTGGGCGAGCGGGTGCGGGTGCACGGGCACGGCGACATCGAAGATCGGCGATCGCACGTGCTTGCCGAAAAGATGCGCGTATCTTGCGTCGTCGGGGTGGGCGACGAGACCGACGCAAGCGGCGATCAGTTCGGGTCGCGTGCTCTCAACTATCAGGTCGGTGCGCGCGTCGTCGGTCTGGTGAAAAACGAGTTTATGAAAGGCACCGGGGTGCTCGCGATCTTCGAGTTCGGCCTGGGCGACGGCGGTGCGGAAATCGACATCCCACAGAGTCGGCGCCTCTTGCGTATATGCCTCGCCGCGTTCGAGATTGTGCAAGAAAGCCGTTTGTGCGGTGCGACGGGCATGTTCGCTGATGGTCGTGTAGAGCAGGCTCCAGTCGACCGACAGGCCGAGTCTTCTGAACAGATCTTCGAACACCTTTTCGTCTTGCGCGGTGAGTTCGTCGCACAACTCGATGAAGTTTGGCCTTGAAATCGGCACCGGTTTGTGGTTCTTGGGCGGATCACCGCGGAACGGTGGTTTGAAGTCGGCGACGTATTTCAACGACGGGTCGCACAAAACGCCGAAATAGTTTTGCACGCGCCGTTCGGTTGGCAGACCGTTGTCATCCCAGCCCATCGGGTAAAAAACTGTTTTTCCGCGCATGCGCCAAAAACGCGCGAGCGTGTCGGTGTGGGTGTATGAAAAAACGTGGCCCATGTGCAGCGAACCGCTCACGGTCGGGGGCGGAGTATCTATCGAAAAAATATTCGCGCGTTGCGCGGCGCGATCAAATCGATATGTGCCGTCGCGTTCCCACTCTGCGACGAGACGAGCCTCGACACCATCCATCGTCGGCTTTTTTGGTACGCGTGGCATGACGAAATAACGGTACTCGCCTATCCTTAATCAACGTGCTTAATTTGTATGACACCGCGAGTTCGCAAGTAAGACCGCTCAAACAGCGCGTGCCGGGGCGGTTGAGCATTTACCTCTGTGGTCCGACGGTTTATGGCCCGCCGCATATCGGTCATGGACGGGCGACATTGGTTTACGACATCCTGCGCCGTTATCTCGAGTGGAGCGGAATCAAGGTTCGTCTGGTTTCGAACGTCACGGACATCGACGATCAAATCATCAATCGGGCGAATCGCGAACAACGACCGTGGCAAGAGATCACCCATAAATGCGAGAGCGTGTGGTTCGACGCGATGGGTCGCCTCGGCGTGCAGCGACCGACAGACGTGCCGCACGCGACCGAGTATGTCGAGCAGATGGTCGAGATGATCGGCGCTTTGACGGCCAACGGTTCGGCATATGCGACATCAGACGGCGTTTACCTCTCGGTGCAGAGCGTGCCCGACTATGGCGCGCTCGCGCATCAGTCGTTGGACGAAATGCTGGCCGGCGGCGGAGATCGGGCGGTGTTGGGCGCGGAGGAGAAGCGACATCCCGCCGACTTTGCGCTGTGGAAGTTCTCCAAACCGGGCGAGCCTTCATGGCCGTCGCCGTGGGGCGAGGGTCGGCCGGGTTGGCACAGCGAATGCGTCGTGATGAGCCTCGAATTATTGGGAGAAGGTTTCGACTTGCACTGCGGCGGCGCCGATCTTCGGTTTCCGCATCATGAGAATGAACGCGCCCAAGCCGTCGCGCTCGGCAAAACCTTCGCCCAGCATTGGATGCACAACGGTTTCGTCGTCGATGCAGAGGGTGAAAAAATGGCGAGGAGCCTCGGCAACGTAACGAATCTTCTCGACCTGCTCGACCGTTACGATGCGCGCGCCTATCGAATGTTGCTTCTGCAGACCCACTATCGATCACCGGTGCGCGTCGGCAAAGACAATCTCGACGCGTCGGTCAACGCGCTCGCGGGCATCGACGCGTTCGCCTCGCGCACGAGTGGTCTCGTCGCCGATGCCGACGCGGCGACGCTCGACGAGTTTCGGGCGGCGATGAACGACGATTTGAACACTCCCGTGGCGATGGGGGTGTTGTTCGACGCCGTGCGTCGCGCCAACATCGCCGTCGATGCGGGCGATGTTGCGGTTGCCGCCGGTGTCGCGTCGGCCGTGCGCGAGATGTGCGTTGCGGTTGGTCTGCAGATTCGTGTCAACGACGAAATTGCCCCCGAAGCCAGGGCCAAGGCTGCGGCCCTCGACGCGGCGCGCGCTGTGAAAGATTTCGCCAAAGCCGACGCATTGCGTCTCGAGTTGCAGGCGCTCGGCTATCTCGTCGAGACCACCAAGTCGGGCACGACCCTTCGCCCAGGCGCGGGTAACTTGTAGCCATGTCGGAATTCTCACTTTCTCTCAACGACGATCAACTTCAATTGAAAGACTGGGTGCATCAGTTCGCGGTCGAAACAATCAGGCCCGCCGCCCACGAGTGGGACGAGCGCGAAGAATTTCCTTGGCCCGTCGTGCAAGAGGCGGCCAAGATCGGTCTCTACGGTCTCGACTTCATCATGAACGCGATGAGCGACCCGAGCGGTTTGACGATGGTCGTGGCGATCGAAGAACTGTTCTGGGGCGACGCCGGCATCGGCATGGCGATCATGGGTTCGGGTCTCGCCGCGGCGGGCATCGCCGGCAACGGCACACCCGAACAAATGATGGAGTGGGTGCCGCAGTGTTACGGCACCGCCGACGATGTGAAACTCGGCGCGTTCTGCGTCAGCGAACCCGACGCGGGCAGCGACGTTTCGAGTTTGCGAACCCGCGCCGTATACGACGAAGCCAACGACGAGTGGGTTTTGAACGGCACCAAAGCGTGGATCACCAACGGCGGCATCGCCGATGTGCACGTCGTGGTCGCCGCCGTGGATCCCGAACTCAAAGGTCGGGGCCAAGCCAGTTTCATCGTGCCCCCAAAAACGAAAGGCCTGAGTCAAGGACAGAAATATCAGAAGCACGGCATTCGCGCCAGTCACACCGCCGAAGTCGTGCTCGAAGATGTGCGCATACCCGGTCGTTGTTTGTTGGGGGGCAAGGAAAAACTCGACGCCAAGATTGCGCGCGCCCGCGAGCGTGGCAAGTCGGGCGAGGCGCAACCGGCGATGAAGACTTTCGAAGCGACGCGACCCGCCGTCGGTGCGCAGGCGCTTGGCATCGCGCGCGCCGCTTACGAGT
>Ga0194131_10008666_pt1 | contig 13137 bp, 12 predicted proteins | sample TA2KigO120mmetaG_FD_148631 | JGI IMG/M metagenome (GOLD analysis project Ga0194131, IMG submission 148631) | Freshwater microbial communities from Lake Tanganyika, Tanzania - TA2015053 Kigoma Offshore 120m | ecosystem: Environmental > Aquatic > Freshwater > Lake | place: Tanzania: Lake... | reverse complement strand
GGCGACGGTCGCGCGGCGGAAAAGATTCTTGATGTATTGCTGTCGTGACTAACCAAGCGTGAGGCGTCGATGAGCGTTGCCAACGAACCGACTTTCAGCAGCATTCTGGTATTGATAGATCTCGCGCCGTCGACGCCCAAGGTGCTTGCCGCCGCCCTGCGGCTGGCGCGCTGCACCGGCGCGCGCCTGTGCCTGCTCCACGTCGAGCCGCCCGAACCGGATTTCGTCGGCTATCGCGCCGGACCGCAAACCGTCAGGGATTCCCTGGCCGATGAATGGCGCGACGAACACCGGCGCCTGCAGGAGCTGGGCGACCGGGTTCGCGCCGAGGGAATCGAGGTTCTGACGCTGCAGATCCGGAAACCCCTGGCCGAGGCCGTGGTGACCGAGGCGCGCTCGCGGGGTGCCGATCTGGTGGTTGCCGGTTTCAGCCGTCACGGCCTGTTGCATCGACTGATACACGGCGATACCGTCCATGAGATCGCCGACCCACTGGCTTGCCCGATCCTGTTGGTTCCGGAAGATGCCTCGGTCTCCTGAATCCGCCAGCCCGCCATTCCAGGCCCTGATGGAACTGAGCGGACGGGCGCTGCGGCTGGTATTTCATTCGCTGCTGGCCCTGATCGTCATCGGTCTGATATTCGAAGTCTTCCTGCGCGGCCTCGGCTTGCAGCCCCAGGATCTGTATCGCGCCGGATTCTCCGCCACCGTGATCGACCGCTGGACTGAATGGGCAATGCGCCCTCGAGTGCGTTTGAACGAGTACACCGTAACCAACGACTATGGTTTGCATGAGGACCGGGAAATCACGCTGCGCAAACCGCCGGGAGTGCGCCGTGTCGCGGTGGTGGGCTCGTCGGTGACCTGGGGGCTGGGGGAGCGCCTTGCCGACACCATTCCGCGCGCGGCGGAACAGGCATTGGTGTCCTCCGGGTGCAGGGCGGAAGTGCTCAATTTTGGTAGTCATGGCTATAACATCGTCAATGCGTCAGCCTACATCCAGACGAAGGTTCACCAATTCGAGCCGGATGCCATTGTCGTCATGATGGATCTGCAGATGGCGTTTCCGGGCTGGCCCTTTGCCCATCCCGTAGCCGATGAACAAGCCCTCGTTCGTCGGCTCGGTGTTTGGGAAGCAATGTTCAAACGAGTCAGCGAGTACAGTGTGATGCTTACGGTAATCGATAACGTAGGATACTCTCGGGCGTTGCTAACTTCGCGATTGCCATTTCCTCTGGAGCCGAAGAAACTTGCCAATTCGAAGCTAGCGACGACTCCAACCGTCAACGCCGGACCGAATCTTCTGGATCGCAAGTTTAAGCAGGCCATTGACAGGTTGCTTGCGGAGTTGGGACGACTAAAAGCTAGAGATGCGGGCGACGGAGTCAATGTCAGACCTGCCGCCGCTGTTCCCCCAGTGGATACTTCGGTGCAAACACGAGATGCCTATGAAGCGAAAAGAGAGCGCGAACTTGGCGCGGTTGTGGCAGGTTTGGCGGCGTTTTCGGCGCACATGAATATCCCGCTTTACTTCGTTACCCCTTATGGCCCATATTTCCGTTTCGAACCTGGGGAATTGCCGAAGTTCAGTCTCAATATGTTGGGCGAGTCGAGCAAGGTTTATGGCAGTCTGGAGCAGGCATTGCCGAGGGAAACCGAGCTGATAACCACCATTCTGACTCAAGGTGCGCGGAACGGTGGCGCGCAAGTGATCGATATGCTCTCCGCGACTCGGCAGGCGACCTCGGCCTCCGGCGATTTTTCGACCGATGGAATTCATTTCTCGGCCAAGGGCTATCGACGTGTTGGCGGGATTCTTGCCGAGCGCTTGCGCGCCGACGGGCTCTGCGCCGACAGCGGCTTGGCGAGCAACAGGAACTGAGTCCGGACTATGCTTTTTCACACCATTGAATTCTTCTGGTTCCTGCTGGCCTTCGTCCTGCTGGTCCTGCTCTTGCCGCGTGGCGCGACGCTGGGCATCCTGCTCGGCGGTTCCTACCTGTTTTACGGCTGGTCCGGCCCGGCCTTCGCCCTGCTGCTGCTCGCATCCTCGCTCACCGATTACAGCATCGCGCGCTATTTCGGCCCCCGGCGCGAATGGTGGCAGCGCGGCATCATCATCAGTGCCGTGGTGAATTTCTCCTTCCTCGGTTACTTCAAGTACTCGAATTTCGTCTTCTCCAATCTCAATCCGGCTTTCTCGGCCCTCGGCCTGCCGCTGCAACTGCCCCTGCTCGACGTGGTGCTGCCGGTCGGCATCAGCTTCTACACCTTTCAGTCCTTCGCCTACACGGTGGATGTGCTGACCGGGCGTCTCCCGGCGTGCAAATCCCTGCCCCGTTTCCTGCTTTTCGTCACCTGGTTTCCGCAGCTTGTCGCCGGCCCCATCCTGCGCGCCGGCGACCTGCTGCCGCAGATCGACAACATGGAGCAAAAGCTGGCCGGCATGGCGCGACGCCTGCCCGCCGCCGCCACGCTGTTCGCCGAAGGGTGGCTGCGCAAGGCCTGCGCCGACCTGGTCGCGCCGACCAGCGACGCGTTCTTCCGCGACCCGAGCGGCGCCACGGGCGCCGGCGCGGCTTTCGGCATGCTGGCCTTCGGCCTCCAGATCTACGGCGACTTCAGCGGCTATAACAAGATGGCCCAGGGGACGAGCTGGCTGTTCGGCGTGCGCCTGATGGAGAACTTCAACCTGCCGTACGCCGCGACCAGCGTGCGTGACTTCTGGCGCCGCTGGCATATTTCCCTGTCCACCTGGTTTCGCGACTATCTCTATGTCCCGTTGGGCGGCAATCGGCACGGCGCGGCGCGCACCTATTTCAACCTCGCGCTGACCATGCTGGTCTGCGGCATGTGGCACGGCGCCAACTGGACCTTCCTGCTGTGGGGCGCATTGCACGGCGGCCTGCTGATCGCCGAGCGGGTGGTCGGCGGCCGCGCCCCCAGCTTGCCGCCGCCATTGGCCTGGCTGCTCACCATGTGCTTTGTTTTCCTGGCCTGGGTGCCCTTCCGCGCGCCGGACCTGGCGACCACCTGGACGGCCTACACTGCGCTAGCCAATGGCGGCTGGGAATGGCCGGCCCTGGGTTTCGTGCTCGGTGCAATCGGCATCGCCGCCGTCGATCTCTATTACAAACGCATCGACAGGGCGTGCTATGCCCGCACCGCCGACGAGGACAGGGCGGTATCGGCGTACGGCGAGTGGCGTGCCGCCGTCTTGGTCGCCGCCTGCGTGCTGGTCTGGAGCGCGGCGCATGTGCTGGGGCAGAACAAAGTTGCCTCGTTCATATACTTTCAGTTCTAGCGGCCCATTGATGTTACCTCCCTCTTTGGTCCAGGTGTAGCATCGGTGATGCACGATCAAGAATTCCGGCATCGACCACTGTGGGTTGCGCGGGAGAAGCTTACGGTAGATGTCGGCCTGCGGCTCGCCGCCTTGCTTGTCAGAGCCATGGCAATCGCCGTATTGGCGGGAGCCTTGATTTTTTTTGCCATGTGGTCGGCGAAGAAATGGTTGGGTTGGTACCCAAGTGGCCCCGTTGCAACATTATTTCTTGAGGCAAAACAAGAGGCGCAGGCTCTACTTTACGTTTATGACAATCACACTGGCTGGAAGGGGAATCCCTTTACCCAGCTGCACTCGGTTAGTCGTGGCCCTCTTAAGGTAGGCGAGCCAAGAGACGTCCGGTTGAGAACTAATTCAGAGGGATTTTTCGACCGCGAGCACAACTTGCATTCTTCGTTCTTCCGAGTTGCGTTCGTTGGCGATTCCTGGGTCGAGGCGCAGCAGGTGGACGCGTCAAACCGTTTCACCGAACTCGTCGAGGGATATGTCTTTGCGCAGTCTCGTGGGGAGAAAGCGGTTGAATCCATGAATTTTGGAATATCGAACTTGGGTACTGCTCAAGAATATGGAGTGATAAAAGAGTACGTGCTGAAATATCGTCCGGACGAAATTTGGATTGTATTCAATCCGCGGGACGATATTTCAGATAGTTCACCTCTATTTACGTCTCCTCCGCTTGGTCCGACTTTTCGATATCAACATGGTGTTGACGGTCAAGAAATTGCGGAAATAGAGTTTGGGTTTACAAGTCCTCCCCCCGTTACTCACGAACTGCGAAAAAAGCGATATGGCGACTGGATCCAAAAGAATCCGGGAGAAATACTGCCTTACCAATTTGCGCATGAGACCAATCCGATATTTGATGCGGTATGGCGTGAAACGCGCCTTAGTATGAAGGCGATCAAGCGCTTGGCAGACAGAATTGCCGCAAAAGTCGTCATTGTCTACTTGCCCCTAAAGGAAGAGGTCGATGGCGACGAATGGCGAGAGTACGTCAAGAGAAGTCGGAACGCTCTGGGCGGGGCTGTCCGGTTGGATCATTCGCTTAGTGAGCAACGGGTGGAGACTATGGCCAGACAAGAAGGCATGGAATTCCTCTCCCTCAAACCATTGGTCCTGGAAAAAGGAGTAACGGAAATGTATCAAGACCACTTGAGCCGCATGGGGCATCACTGGGTGGCCGATTCGATCGCTAGGCGTCTTGTCAATAGCTCATGTTGTAGGTTGCCGGAGGTAGTGCGTCGTGAGTTGCAGGTCGATGCCAGTGCCCGATGAGCAGGCCTTCCGGAAGGGGAGTTTCGAATATTGGTTGATGCACAAGGTAAGAAAGTGGTTAACTCCTTAAGAATGGTAGTTGGTTTTATGACGGGAAAGGGCTCTGCCGCTGTTATGCGTTTGATTGTCCTCCCGTATTTTTTGCTTGTTCCGACCGGCTTTGCGGCATCGCAAACGGGGCTGCAGGGTACTGACCCTTATGCAAGTCACTTCGCGTTCGAAGTCGCCCCGCCCCAAACGTGGCGGGCTATTCTTGGCTGGCTTTATAGGGATATGTTAAAGCCCGTTACAGGGTCTGCCCAGCCACGCGGCTATTGGTCGAAGCTCTATGACGGCGAATCTGGGAAGATCGAAGATCCCAGTAGCTTTCTTGTTTTCGATGGAAAATACGTTGCGCTTGATATCACATTGCCGTCCTGGCGATCGCTCAATTCGGTTGCGCTGACTGCGCACGAGCCACGTTATCGACCAGGCGCTACTACATTGACGATCCTAAGAGAAGGTAGTTTGCACCGTTTAAGCGTTAGTCGTCATTGGGTGGATGGAGTGGCTACCTACCGCGCGAGCGGTGTCGCCTCTCGGGGCGCGAGGTTGAGGCTCGAATATCAGGCGGGCGGGCCGATGGCTGAATTAGGTGAGTTGTATTTGGATGATCTCGGCAAGGCTCGTTCGATACCGGCCGAACTTAAAACCCGAACGATCACCGATTGGAGGGCAACAATTGGCCATCGTGAATGCGATCGAGTGATGGCTGGATATGAGAAAGTTCAATCTGCAGGACAGGGTGCGGTGTTGGCTCGCCTCTTGGGCGACGGCTCGCGATTTAAAACAAGGTGGGTTGGTCACAATAGGGTGCCGGATAGCGAGAACGTCACTCACTCGTTGATCTTCCAAGTAGACGATACTGGTGACCCTCGCATGGATTTGGTTCGTGCATGGCTAGTGACTCCGTCCAAGGCGCCAGCACAGATTCCTTGGGTGGTACTACCGCATCAGGGACACGTTTTTGCGGCCCTTGAACCCTTGGGTGTCGGAGGTGAAAGGGAACTCGCATTGGGCCCAAGGCTTACCTCGCGTGGAGTTGCCGTACTTGCTCTCGACAGCATCCGATTCGGCGATCGCCATGGCTTTTCCGCAGCATTTTATGAAACTTACCCCCACTGGAGCTATACAGGTAAAGAGCTAGACAGCATTCGGCGGGTCATGGATATCGTCTTGATGCCGGAATTTCAGGCTACACTAGGTATCAATCTGGATGACAGAAACATTGGTATTTGGGGGTATTCCTACGGGGCGTGGATCTCCATGCTGGCGGGTCTGATCGATCAACGTTTTAGGGCGGTGGCATTTTCCTCGTTCCACTACCGGGACGATGACATAGCGTATGGCCTATCTTATTCTCTGTACATCCCACAACTCTCATGCCCTGAAAAATCTTTGGGTCCTCCGCTTTCCATACCAGCGCTATTGAGAGAAAACAACGGGCGTGCGGTTCTGGCCGTAGCTTCCGATAGAGGCTTGTGGCAGGCTTGGAATCAGCGTCTTCCGCCAGAGGTAAAGGTTGTGATCAATCCCTATGGCCATACTGTTTCCGAGTCTGAGCGTGATGGCGTTGTGAACTTCCTAATGCAATCATTCGGCATTTCGCCACGGGCCACTATACCGGGGGCGCCGCCCTCGTGGCTAACGAATGAGGCGGCGCTAATGCCTTACATAGAAAGCGAGAATTTATGGCGCACGCGTTTACTCAAGGCTTTGGCAAAAGGGCGCTAGTCACCTGCTTGTTGTTTGGCTGGAATGTAATTGTCAGCGCGCAGGAGTTTTCAGAGCCTAGAAAACATAGCCTTTCCACAGCTGTGCGTTTTCTCAATGACTTCCAGTGGGGGTCGCCATGGGGCGGCGCCTTAGAGGCAATCGTGGGCCCTTGGCTAACACTCGGAGAGGGGTCTGCTCGGCCGCGAGGTTACATATCGAAGCTTTTTGACGGTGATGTTGGAAGTTTGGCTGAGCCAACGGGTAGCGTCCTGATATTCGACGGTCCGCACGTGGTCATCGACGTGGTGGTTCCTACTTGGCGCGAAGTTGGAAAAGTAGAGTTCTTTGCATTTGAGCTTACACAAAAAACTCAAGCGCACGCACGTTTGTCATTTGTTGACGCAAATGGACGACTGAGCCGAGTACCATTAGTCCGACGGGTTCTGGAAGAAAAGGAGCGCCTTGCTCACGTGGCTTATGTTGCAGACGGTCTAAGCTTTCGCAACGGGAAATTCTCCTTTACGTATGAGAATACAGATTTGGGTGGAGCCTTCATTGCAGAAATATCTCTAGATGACATGCGCCCACGACTATCGAGCGCAAATTTCAAGGCTGGCGTGTTAGGTGAAAGGGCAAAGTCCGAATGTTTTCCAAGAGACTCGGAATTCCCTGGTTGGCGCAAATGGTTGCAAAGTCCGCATGGGCGCCGTGGAGCGAAATCTCGATTGGTCTATTGGCATAGGCCCTCAGAAGAAAGCAATGACCAATATTCGGCCGACTCTCTCATCGTTCAGGTATCGCGGAATGGCGATCGGCTTTTCGACCTTGCTGGCGCTTGGTTTGTATCATCTCTCCCAATTAAGGCAGCTGTTCCTTTAGTCGTGGTAGTCGGCGATGCAAGCACGCCGTTTTCGGGGATGGAACTGGTTGGCCTATCGGGCGATTCCGAACGCGCAGTTGCTCTTCGGTTGGCAAGATTGGGTCTCGCTGTGTTGGTAATTGAGCCTCCTGCCGCCTCTTGCCTGAGCAGCGGATCTAAATGCATTTTGAACCGTATTGAAGGCATACTGGATGTTGTGACTAGTTCTGAAGTTCGGCGACGACCTGCATCGTTTTCCCAAGCGACTGGACGTGTAATCGTTCCGGGCAGATTAGGCATATGGGGGGTGGAGGGGGGCGCTATCGTCGCGGCTATGGCAGCATCGAACGGATCCAAGCAATTTGACGCCGCTGCGCTTAGCCGTGTTGACTTGGCGATGATCGAGAAAATGCAAGATATCGAGAACTGCCCACAGGGGCGCCCTCCCTCGCCTGGAAGGTTGCCGCGTTGGGCGAATAACGGTACGGCGGTGTGGATTAGTGGGGACGGTGGGAAGGCTATCGTCGATTTGGACCCAATGGCGCTAGAAAACAGCGTTCCAGTAGTGCATTGGAGTACGGCCAGCCCCGTATTCTCGGCTCAGGAAATTGAAGCGGTAGGAAATTTTTTCCTTGAAAATCTTGTTATGCGAAAACAAAAGGCCGCAAAAAGCTCCTCTGAGTTGTTGATCGCGCCATACAGGGCACAAAGTAGCGGGAAGGAGGCCGCTGGAAGCGGCTACAATTTCTTGTACAAGAGAAGATAGTGGTGAGGACTTGTGTTTGGGGAGGAACTTCTCTCGACGTAGCCGTGGGCTGCATAGAAGCAACGTCCCGCCCTATTGTCACATCGCACATGCAATTGAATGTGCGGCTGACCATTCAAGAGTGCTTTTTGTTCTAATTTCCCCAGCAACAACCCTGCTGTTCCTTGTCCGCGATGTTGTGGTAATACCCCGACGCGGGAAACATAAAGACCATTGGGAGCCGGGGCGGCGAAGTTCTCTGAAAACTTTCTCAGGGCAAGAAGCGTCGATGGACGGTTTGAAGCAACTTCAAGTAGCAACTTGACGGCGGCTGCTTGCCGCTCACTCATCTCGTCGCGAGGGTAAGCGCAGGCGATACCCGTCAGTTGGCCAGACGCGGACGTGGCAAGACCGTCGCTAAGTTCTGTCTTATTGGAAAACTGCCTACCGATGGCCTGATTTAGGCGTTCATGCTCTGCATCGAAAAGTTGATAAAAATCCTCGAATCCAAAACGGACCAGCTCTACCGCTTTCGATCGATGTGAGTCGGTGAGGCAATTAACCTCTACGATCTCAGTTACCGCGTTGACCATTTGTGTACGAGGACAAGAGAGAGCGCTTGCAAATCTTTCCCGAATTATTAACTGGTAAATCTGTGCAGAAAATCAGTTCTTGAGGGATTTGAGACGGCACTAGCACAGCCGCGAGCTCTTCCATGGCATGCTCTCGGGTTGTCGGTAAGCGGGGCACCAAATATAGAATCAGTCGAACGCCGCGGACGGGGTCGTTTATTGCCACAGTGGCACAGGCTGCCACGAACTCTAGTTTTTGTATGTAAGCGTCTATATCCGAAAGATTCACTCGTTGGCCTGCAACCTTTACAGTATCGTCGTTTCGACCTGCAACGTAGTAGTCGCCACGGCTATCGCAAAACGCCAAGTCCCCGGTTCGGTAATAGTTCCTACCATCTACTTCAACCATGGCTTTCACTGTGGCGTCAGGGTTGTTAATGTAACCTAACATTAACTGACGCCCACCTATCAGCAACTCCCCTTTTTCGCCAGGCGCAACCTTCATCAAACTCTCATCGACAATTAATGCCCCGCATCCCTCGATTGCCCCACCCACGGATACGACTTCATTAGAGACAAAAGCATGTTCGGGGCCAACCAATTCACGGGCCAAGCAATAAATAGTCGCTTCCGTTGGCCCGTAACAGTTATAGATGCGAACTGTTGGCAGAAGGTCCCTAAACTGCCGGACCAAGGCTAACGGGAAGCGAGCACCTGCAATCAGAGCGTGTTTAAGGGCAGAAAGGTCAGCTCTTTCCAGAAGCCGTTTGTCTAGTAACAACATGAGGTTGTTCGGAACGGTAGCGACAACGGTGATGCGGAACTCGTGCAACTCCTGGAGCAGGAGGAACAGGTCGTTTTCAAATTGCGAGCAATAGAAAGCTGGGCGGCGCATAAGGGCAATCGCGACCTCGGCTAGGGAAACGTCGAAAGTATAGTCGGTTGAGTTTAGCAAACGGTCCGTCGCCTCAATATCAGCGAAGAAGGTTTCGACCCACCCCAAAAAGTTCTCATACGCAGACCGCGGGATTACACAACCTTTAGGTTCCCCCGTCGTGCCTGACGTAAAGATGCAATACAAAGGTCTATTTGCATCCAACGGAATTTCATCTGCAGATTCCTTCACAGGCTCGGACAGAATGCGTTCGTATATTTCGTCGGTGACGATTAGCCGATAACCGGATAAGCTGTAGATCTGCTTTACTCGGCTCTCTGGCCAGTTTGTGCGAAGCGGAATGAATGTGGTGCCCGTTTCCATGCAGGCAAGGATGGCCAAGAAATAACGATACCCTTTGCGCATTTGCAACGCCACCCATTCGCCTCTGGCAGCATATTGATAAAACCTCTGCCGAAGCGCGTGATATTCTCGTGCTAGGGTAGTTGGATCGACAACTAAACCTCCCATATCGTAAATGGCCGGGCCGTCGTCAATATATTGTCGGATGAGTTTTGCTGTTTTCATTTTTTTAAATTAGACGTACGGGCACTGGCGGTGAGTCTATTAATTATTACGTCGGAAAAGAAATCGGCCATGTTGGCGTGTTTTGCGGGCTCGATTTCGTCGCTTCTAGTATTGATTCCGGAAGCCTTCATATCGTGCGTGTCGATAAAATCAAATCCAAGACTGGTCACTTTCTCTCTGAATCTTCGCCTCCCGAGTTCTTGTTCCATCGGTAAATCGTGTTTCAGAAACGCAGATGCCTCCTTTTGATATGCAGACAGCTCCCCTTTATTGTTGTCGTATCCGGTCATTCTGTAAACGATTGCCACTTTTTTTACGCCAGCTTGATCGCAGAGGGTTTTAATCAGCTTCAACGTCTGCCACGTATGGTCCAAGATCAATTCCCAGTGCGGATTGATCTCGGGGCTCCAGTAATAGGGCTGCAGCCCCGCATGCCACTTGCCCCAAGTATCTGAAACCTTTTCGCCATATCGACGTTTCCTTTCGTCGTGCAAAGCATCCGGCAACTCAGGGTAGCCGAACCGAATATCGACGATTTCGTTGGATTCCGCGTTGCGGTAAATGAAAGTTGGTCCGTTGGGCGGCCCATTCATTAACGGTGTATTGTCACCTAGGTCGTTAGTGGGCAAAAACTCCAGCCACACCTCGTCCGGTTGGTACTTGAGCACATATTTCCGCAAAGCAGCATAGTGATGGACGCTGCCCCAGCCTGAAATTCCGAAACCCATGACATCGACCTTAAGTCGTCCATTGGTTTTCTTGTAAACCATGGACTCCGTTACATGCGGAAACCGACTTTCGTCAACTACAGCATAGGCTTCTACTGCGCTGTCCCCGAGAATCGCAATACGATAGTTCGATTTGCTAAGTGGGTAATCGCGGCCAGTGAAGCCTTCCCGATTTGTGACTACGGAAGTGTCGAAATAGGGCGTCTTATAGTGAATCTTGGTGCGGGGGAGCAGCATAGGGCCTACATCGGGGTCATTGTAATAAACGATTGGGAGAGCCTCTTGGATGATCCCGGGGCCAGCCCCCTGGCGCCACTTTGCGTATAGACTTGTTTTCGAAAATATAAAAAATCCGGCGCCGCCTACCGCTAATCCAACCACCAGAAAAAGAATTCCCTTCAAAAATATTCTCATGAGTCTGCTTAAAAGAAACGGTAAATGAATTCCTGCGGTTGATAAAAAAGCCAGAATGCAAGAGCAAACCCGGCTCCAGTAGCCATCAAAAAAGCGACGATGACTAGTTTGCGACGTAGTTTGGGCTTCATTGCATCGGCTTCTTTAACTTTTGATCTATAAGGGAAACCAAGGCGCCAACATTTTTTAGGTCTTGCAATTCACCCAATCCGAACCTGACCCCGAAAGCAGCCTCAACTTCCATGATTAGGGAGACATGGTTAAGGGAGTCCCAGTTAGGCACGTCGCAAGCCGCAGTTGTGGTTGATACCTTAAGTTCCGGGTTCTCAAATACTCGGCGCATGATGTGGGTCAATTTTGTAAGGTTGTCCGGGGCCTGTTCCATTGTTGCTTTCCCTTTAGGTATGTCAAGAAGATAATCGTGAGTTGCACCGAATTGTGTGGCAATGACGCGATGACGATAGCGAAAGCCATCAGTCCAAGTATATTCATATTAATTCCGCTGCTTGCCCAAGACAAGCCGTGTCCAGAAAAAGCGTAGGCTGTGGCACCATGCAATCCGAGTAACCCTGATAAAGCGTTTTCGACGACACCAACAGAGTGGGCTCGGAAGATGATGAAAGTGAAACTGACGAATAACATTGTCAGAACCCAGCCGACCCAGCCTGGCATCAGCCAGCGCTTTCGTCGCCAAAAATGGTTCGCCATCAAGCAGGTTCCATGCAAGACGCCAAACAATACAAAAGTCCAAGCCGGACCATGCCAGATACCGGATATAAAAAAAGTTACGAATACAGCAAACAGCGCCGTAATCAAACGTGGCTTTCCAAGCGATCGAAGTATTGGCGTATATATGTAGGTAGTGAGAAAGTTTGTCAATGTCATGTGCCAGCGAGACCAGAACTCAATTAGGCTGCGTGATTTTAGAGGGCTATTGAAGTTCTCGGGCATCCATATATTTAACATTAGCGCCGAGCCAATTGCCATATCGACATAGCCGCTGAAATCGAAATAAAGCTGACACGTGAATGCCAGAAGGACCTGCCACGCCTCGAAGAAGCCGAGTTGCGGTGTTTGATCGAGAGCGTAGGCAACAAAGGGGGCCAGTGGGTCTGCAATTAATGCCTTTTTGGCAAATCCAATAGCGAAGAGAAAGACGCCGGCGGCAAGCATTTCAAGCTGAAATACCTTTGCGCGAAGACGGTCAAACTGAGGCATCATTCCTTTATGATGGAGAATGGGGCCAATGATTAGGTGCGGGAAGAACAATACTAGTAAGGCAAAATTAAGGAAGCTCTGCCGCGGAACGAGGCGGTCGCCGATATCGGCGAGATAGGCGATCTGTGTAAGCGTGAAGAAGCTAATGCCCAATGGCAGGGCAAGACCCAATAGTGGAATTTGGAGGCCGAATGCGCTGCCGATTTCTCCCGCGACGAAATCATAGTACTTGAATGCCCCAAGATATAGCAAGTTAAAGACGATTCCTGTTGCTAGCCATCGGCGACGCTTTATATCGGTCGTCTCATTTGCCGCCCAAAGGCGATTTGCGAAAAACCAATTGCCGGCCATCGATCCGAATAGAATCGGCAAGTTTGCCGGATTCCACCAACTGTAGAAGAATAGGGATGCTATTGCTAACCACCATTTGGCTGCGGTGCATAGCCGCTCTCGATTAAGGAGGAAATAAACTGCTACGACCGTTGGAAGAAATGCAAATATGTAAAGGGAGGAATTGAATAACATCTAGCTTCTCAATTCGAGACAAACACTAGCCTGGATTTCCACGGGAAACGATTCAGCTAAGCTCTGGGCAGATTAGTCGGACCATTGTAGGTGGTCAGACGTAATGATAAACCGTTCCACCAGGGAATGGATAGTGGCTGATCGATCAGACCTGACGCTAGGATGATCGGCAGGTGCGCGCGCCGGTGAAAGCTGACTTGCACCTCCCGCTCGGTTACGGTCACGTCGGCGGGCATAT
>Ga0194131_10008662_pt1 | contig 13139 bp, 10 predicted proteins | sample TA2KigO120mmetaG_FD_148631 | JGI IMG/M metagenome (GOLD analysis project Ga0194131, IMG submission 148631) | Freshwater microbial communities from Lake Tanganyika, Tanzania - TA2015053 Kigoma Offshore 120m | ecosystem: Environmental > Aquatic > Freshwater > Lake | place: Tanzania: Lake... | reverse complement strand
AGCGCGGCGCGCGCTTCGCCCTCGGGGTTGGCGACCAGATGGGGAAGCAGCAGCCGCGAGCGCTCGTCCGTGCACTCGCGCGCCAGCCGCGCGTGCGCGGCAGCGAGCAACGCGGTGGCGAAGGCGCGGTCGAACGCATGCTCCGGGTCGCTGGCCGGCCCGGACTCGGCCGCCAGCGCGCGCTCGGCCGCATCGATGTCGATGCGCGGGCCGCCGCCGCGCTTCTGCGCGCGCTCGTGTTCGCGGCAGTGCGCGAGGTGGTGGCGCAGCCCGACCTTCAGCCATGCGCGCAGCCGCCCGCCGTCCTGCTCGACCCGCTCGAGATCGCAGCGCCGCAGCAACTCGCCGCAGTAGCCCTGCACGATGTCCGCTGCGCGCTCGGGCGGCTCGCCGAGGCGTCGCGCGTAGGCGTAGAGAGCCGGCCAGTACGCTTCGAACAATTGGTCGAGCGCGGCCCGCCGGGCGGCCGGATCCTCGGAACGGACGCGCTCGACCAGGCTCCAGCGCGTGGTGCGGAACTCGGCGGCTGGATCGTGGGCGCTCATCCGGGTGCACAGGCTAGCGCAGGCATCGCCGCGGTTCGCGGCACTGCGGGTGCCGGCGGCAGGTCGGCAGCGCTGCGCGTTCGATCCGGTCCTGCGCCCGGCTCGGGCTCGGCGGTGGCGGGGCGGGGATGGTGGAGACGAAGGGACTCGAACCCTCGACCTATACGTTGCGAACGTATCGCTCTACCAACTGAGCTACGTCCCCGCCCTGACGCGCCGGCCCGGTTCGACCGCGCGGCGCGACCGCATTGTGATCCCGAGGGCCCTCGCGGGCCCCAGGGGGCGAAGATCCTAGCCGCGCGGTGGGGGCCTTGGAAGACCTTGGCCGGGTGGGGAATCCGACCCGGGCGCCGTCTTGGCGCGCAGGATCGCCTGGATCAAGCGCTCCGGAGGCGTCGGCGTGCTTTCCGGATCGGGGCTCGCTCGTGTCGCACCCGACAGGGCCTGGCGTCCCAGCTCGCGCGTGGTCCGGTAGCTGGCGAGAAAGCGCAGGCAGTCGGGGCACTGCGCGATGTGGGCTTCGAAGGCGCGCTGCGCCGACTGCGCGAGCCGGTTCTCGCAGTACTCGTCGAGGAAAGCGGTGATCTCGCGGCAGGTTTCGTTCTGGCTCAACGGAGTTCTCTTTGGAGCAGCGGGTCGAGTAGAGCGCGCAGCGCGAGGCGCGCGCGATGCAGGCGGATCTTGGTCGTGTTCTCGTTCTCTCCGATGACGCGCGCGGCCTCGAGTGTCGTCAGCCCTTCCAGATCGCGCAGCACGAGCACGGTCTGGTACTGCTCCGGCAAGAGCGCGATCGCGGCGCGAACCTGCGCGCACAGCTCGGCGCGCTCTAGCGTGCCGTCCTCGGGCGCGGCCCAGGCCGCGATCGGCTCGGCATGGTGGCCGTCGGACGCGAAGCGCGGTTGCAGTGCTTCGATCTCGAGTTCCGGCCGGCGCGAGCGCGCGCGCAGCTTCATCAGCGCGCAGTTCACGGCGATGCGAAAGATCCAGGTCGACAATTGCGCGCGCTCGTCGAAGCCGTCGAGCGCGCGGAAGGCCTGCAGGAAGGTCGCCTGCACGACGTCCTCCGCATCCGCCTCCTGCCGGAAGTAGCGCCGGGCCAGCGCGAGCAGCCGCGGCGTCTGTTCGCGCACGAACTGCTCGCAGGCGCGCTCGTCGCCGCGCCGCAGTGCAGCGACGAGCGCGCGCTCTGCGTCGCGCGCATTCGAGGCCGCGGGTCCTGCTCCCTGCATCGACTGCGAGCGTGCGCTCGCCCGGTCGGTCCGTCAACCCGGGGCACGCCGAACGGGCATGCGGCGATCGAAACGCTCGCGGTCGGGCTCGCGGCGGGTCCACGCGCCGGCCCTGCATCCGATTCGGCGGGCTACAGGAGCCTGTAGACTCTCGCGCTCGTGCACGACTACCTCTACGACCTGCGGAGCGGGTGGATCGCCAGCGCGCTGCTGGCGATTTCCGCGCTGTGCGTCTCGCTCGGCCACCGCCTCGGGCGACGCGCCGGAGCCTCGGCCGGCGAAGCGCAGCGCGCCCAGGTCAACGCGTTGCAGACCTCGATGCTCGGCCTGCTCGCGCTGGTGCTCGGCTTCACCTTCTCGCTGGCGCTCGGGCGCTACGACGATCGCAGTACCACACTGGCCGGCGAGGCCAATGCGCTCGGCACGACGCTGCTGCGCTCGAGCCTGTTGCCGAGGCCGTTCGACGCTCAGGCCCGCATCCTGCTCGCGCAGTACGTCGAGCTGCGCATCGAAGAGAGCTCGATCGGGCTCGACGACTTCGAGTCACGCGCGGAACTGCACGCGCGCACGAAGGCCGTCGGCAAGGAACTGTGGGGCACTGCCAAGCGCGCGGTCGAGCTCGACGACAGTCCCGTCCGTACCGGTCTGTTCGTGCAGTCGCTGAACGACATGCTCGATGCATTCGACCTGCGCGAGGCGGTGCTCAACCGCCATGTGCCGGAGTTCGTGATGCTGCTCTTGTTCGTGATCCTCGCGCTGGCCGCGTTCGCAATGGGCTACGCGTCTGGATTCGGCGGGCACCGGCCTCCGGCGCTGACGCACGTGCTGCTCTTGCTGCTCGTGCTGGTGATGTTCCTGATCATCGACCTCGACCGACCGCGCCGCGGCTGGATCCGCATCGACCGCACGCCGCTGCTCGAGCTGGGAAGCGGTCTCTCTGGCGAGGTGAACTCAGGCCCGGGCGGACGCTAGTCGGGCGCCGCCCCGCGCAGTCGGAGACGCGCGAGTTTCAAGGAGTTCCTCCCGGCCCGAGGGGCCAACCGGCGGCCATCCAGATCGCGAACAGGATCGACCATGTCACCAGGAAGCTGATCGAGTAGGGGAGCATCGTGGCGACCAGCGTGCCGATGCCGGCGCTCGGCTGGTAGCGCTGGAAGAACGCGATGATCAGCGCGAAGTAGGTCATCATCGGCGAGACGACGTTGGTGCACGAGTCGCCGATGCGATAGGCGCATTGCGTCACTTCGGGCGGGTAGCCGAGCAGCAGGAACATCGGCACGAAGACCGGTGCCATCAGCGCCCACTTGGCCGACGCGCTGCCCATGAAGAGGTTGACCGCGCCGGTGAGGAAGATGAACGCCACCAGCACCGGCGTGCCGCCGAGCCCAGACGCCTTCAGCGCCTCGGCGCCCTTCACCGCGAAGATCAGGCCGAGGTTGCTCCAATTGAAGTAGGCGACGAACTGCGCGGCGAAGAAGACCAGCACGAGGTAGCCGCCGAGCGTCTGCATCGACTTCGCCATGCCGGCCATGGCCTCGCCGTCGTTCTTGATCGTGCGCGCCGCGATGCCGTAGGCGAGGCCGGCCAGCCCGCCGGCGACGAAGATCAACGGCACGATCCCCGACATGAAGGGCGAGTGCAGCAGGTCGCCCGTCTTCGGATCGCGCAGGAACCCGTCGGCCGGGAGCGTGCCCCACAGCACCAGTGCCGCCAGCGCGGCCAGCGCGGCGAACGCCGCCAGGAGTCCGCGCCGCTCGCGCTCGTCGAGCGGCCGCAACGCGTCGGCCGCGCTCTGCATCGCGCCGCCGCTCGCGCCCGCGCCGGCGCCGCGATCCTCGAAGCGGCCGAGCCGCGGCTCGACCACGCGCTCGGTCACCAACGTGCCGATCAGCGTCAGCAAGAAGGTCGAGCCGACCATGAAGTAGTAGTTGCAGGCCGGATTCACCAGCGCGTCGGGCTGCACGATGCGCGCCGCCTCCTGCGTGAGCCCCGACAGCAGCGGATCGACGGTGCCGAGCAACAGGTTCGCGCTGTAGCCGCCGGAGACGCCCGCGAACGCCGCGGCCATGCCGGCGATCGGGTGGCGGCCCGCCGCCTGGAAGATCAGCGCGGCCAGCGGGATCAGCAGCACGTAGCCGATCTCGCTCGCCATGTTCGAGAGAACGCCGGCGAAGACGACCACCAGCGTGAGCAGCTTGCGTGGGGCCGACAGCACGAGCTTGCGCATCGCGACGCCGATCAGGCCGCTCGACTCCGCGATGCCGATGCCGAGCAGAGCCACCAGCACGGTGCCGAGCGGCGCGAAGCCGGTGAAGTTGCTCACCGTCTTCTGCAGGATCAGATGCAGCCCCTCGGTCGAGAGCAGGCTCAGCGGCACCTCCAGCTTGCCAGTCATCGGGTGCTTCGCCGACAGGCCGCTCCGCGCGGCGATGTCCGACAGCACGATGGTCCCCAGCGCGAACAGCAAGAACAGCGTGCCGGGGTGCGGCAGCGCGTTGCCGCCGCGCTCGACGATGGCGAGGAAGCGGTTCATCGGGCCTCGCGCGGGGCGCCCGGGCGAGGTTCCGGGCGGCGTGGATGGCTGGCTCATCCGGTGGACCTTAGCCGCGCGCTCTTCGCGGCGGATGGGAATTCCAAGCGGATGACCTCCGTCGGAGGCGGCCGCCGTCGACTGCGAGGTGGAGGCTCGCCGCGGCGGGCCCGTCCGCCAAGTGACCTCCGGATCCCGGCGCGTCGGCGGCGTCGACTGAGTCCGCGAAGGAACTCGCGGCACCGGCAAGTGCGGCGCAGGCTCCCGCGGCCCTTACGCAGGTCTGCCTGGAACCGACGATGCCAGCCCAGGCGTCCGAGCCGCGCCCCATTCTCGATCTAGGCAGATCAACCGGCCGCCCTTGCGGTCATTACGCAGGTCTGTCTAATGCGCGTTAGCCAGGCAGAACGATGGCGAGAACCGAGCGAGACTTTTCGGCACGTCCGGCCCAAGAGCGGGAGTGGATGCTCCAGAATACCTGGTGTGATGCATGTGCCGAGGCTGACCTGGGGATGGACGCGGCGCACGAGTACGAGGAGGACGGTCGTGTCTACGTCGAGGGCCGGTGTCGGAAGTGTCGGCGCACAGTGTGCTCAGAAGTCGTGGAGAGGGATGCTGGCTAACAAGCCGCTGCAGCCGGCGGCCTTCGGCCGCGGCTGAGCGGCAAGGCGTTGTGCAGATGAAGAAGCGACGAGGCCACTACTGCTGGGTGTGTGGAAGGGTGCTCCCGAATGAGAGATTCTCCGGCGCAGGCCATCGGGATCACACTTGCAAGGAGTGTCGATCGGCGCGGCGCGCGCAACGCCGATTGAAACTTTCGAAGACGCAAGCCCTCGCGCCCGCGCCGTGCCAACGGGCCGTTTCATCGACCAGCTTGCTACGCTGAACCCAACCGATGCGGATGCTGCTCCTCCTGCTCGCGTTGCTCCCCGCTTGCAGCCCGCACAGCGGCTCCGCGCCACGCGCGCAGACCTCATTGGCGACGCGCACCGACCTGCCGCTGCTCGGGGGATCTCACCCGCGCATCCAGGCCGAGCTCGCCGGCCGCAAGCCGATCGTCTTGATGGTCGATACCGGCGCCGAGCTGACGGTGCTCTCCACGGCTTGCGCGCGCGCGCACGAGCTCGCCTTGGAGCCGTTCCAGGCATCCGCCGGGTTGCCGAGCGCGATGGCCGGCCGGCCGATCGAGCACTGCGCCCTCGTCCCCGAACTCGCCCTCGGCGCGGCCCGCGCCACGAACCTGCGTGTCGCGTTGGTCGACTTCACCGGGCTCGACCACCTGGCGAACGTCGACGGCATCCTCGGCCAGGATCTGCTGCGCACCTGGTTCGCCGTCCTGGATGGTCCGGGCCAGCGTCTGATCCTGCTCCCGCGTTGCACGATCGAGGAGGGCTTTGGTCAGCTCTTCGCGGGTCGCACCGGCGCCCTGCGTTTCGATGTCGACTGGAGACTCGGCGTCCCGCTGGTGCGCTTGCCGCTCGGCGCCGCAGGAGACGTCGAGTTCGTCATCGACACCGGCGCGAACTTCTTGTGCCTGCCGCCGAATGCGATCGATGCGCTGGGTCTGCAACCGTTGCGGAGAGATCGCGTGCACACCCTCGAAGGCGAGGTCGAGCGCGAGGTCTATGAGTTGCCGAGGACGCAGGCCGGCGCGCTGACGATCTGGGGCGACGTGCAGTCGTGGGACTACGGCGTGCTCGGGTGGAGCGTGCTCAGCGGTTTCGTTCTCGCACAGGAGGGGAAGGACGGAGTCGTGCTGCTCGTGGACCGTCCCTCCTGGAAGTGACGGTTGCGAGCGGCGGGGCTTGCCCCGTGGCTCTCGGATCGCACGTTCCCTAGACTCCTGCGTCGACGCAGCCGGCTGCTTCGAATCAGTCGAAGACGCGCGACTCGTCGCGAGTCCAGCACACAGCCTGGCCCGCACGTCGCACGTCGCGGCCGCGCTCCACACGCTCTTCCTCAGGCCATCCGACTCCGAAAGTTCCGATGAAACGAGTCACCGGCATCGGCGGCATCTTCTTCAAGGCAAAGGACGCCGCTGCGCTGCGGGCCTGGTACCAGCGCCATCTCGGCATCGATGTGCAGGCCTGGGGCGGCACGGCGTTCCCCTGGACCGACAGCGCGGGCAAGCCGGCCGGCGGAACGACGGTCTGGGGGCCGTGCATGCGCTGCACGAGAAGCACTACGAGCCCAGCACCGCAGGGTTCATGATCAACTACCGCGTGCCGGACGTGCACGCTCTGGTCAAGGTCTTGCGCGAGGAAGGCTGCAACGTGCTCGAGAAGATCGAGGATTCCGAGTACGGCAAGTTCGCCTGGGTCATCGATCCGGAAGGCAACAAGGTCGAGCTCTGGCAGCCGCCCGCAGGCCAGTGACGAGCGCATTCGCGAGCGGACGGCGCGCGGACCGCAGCCTTGCGAGGCTGTGGGTCGCGATCGTGGTCTTGCTCGGCGCCTGCCGGGCACCGGCGAAGCTCGCAGCGAAAGGCCGATCCAACATGAGAATCCACTACATGGAAATCGTGTGTCGCGACGTCGCGGCGCAGTGCGCCGCGTTCGAGCGCGTGCACGGGCTGTCGTTCGGTGCGCCGGATGCCGATCTCGGACAGGCCCGCGTCGCGCGGGCGTCCGCAGGGACGCTGATCGGCGTGCGCGCGCCGCTGGCCGAGCACGAACAACCGATCGTGCGCACGTACGTCGAAGTGGAGGACATCGCGGCCGCCGTCCGGCAGGCCGAGGCGGCGGGAGCCGTGATCGCCTACCCGCCGACGCGACAGGGCAAGTCCGGCACCTGGGCGATCTACTTCCTCGGCGACGTGCAGCACGGGCTCTGGCAGCGCTAGGCTGCGCGAGCGCCACGCGCGCGCGGCGGACAGCCGCGTGCCGCCACCTGCGGAGCGGCTCGTTCCGACCCGCCGTTCAGGCCAAACCGCCTTTCAGGGCAGCACGGTCACTTGCGCGGCGTTCGACAGCGCGACTCCCTGCAGCGCGCCCGCATCGAGCACGCCCCACTGCGCGAACACGCTCGCGCCGACGAGCAGCGGGTCGGCCGGCACCGACAGGACGCGGCTCGCCTGACCGCTCGCACTCGTCAGCGCGCCGAGGGTGATGGTCGAGCCGAACACGTCGACGAGCAGCGTGCCGCCGAACAGCGGCAGGTTCGCGGACGCCGGACTGACGACGAGCAGGGCCGGCGCGAGCGCGGCGGCATCGGAGAGCGTCAGCGCGAAGTTCGCATTGCCCGACTTCGGATTCTGGAGTGCGCCGATCTTCGGCACGAGCGCGCCGCTGCCGGCAAGCCCCGCGCCGTAGAACACGACTCCGTGCGGAGGACGTTGCTGAGCCTCGACGACCGCCGCGTGCGCGTCGACCTTGCCGTAGCCGTACTTCGGCGACTTCCCGTTCACGTCGTACGCGCCTCCGGCGGGATCGATCTTGCGCGCGGTGTCGTGCAACACGTCGACGACCTCGTCCCACCGCAGGTACGGATTGGCCGACATCACGAGCAGCGCGACGCCGCTCGCGAGCGGACTCGCCGACGACGTGCCGCCGAAGTTGCTCGCGTAGTCGGTCGACGAGTAGCCCTTCGAGCCCTGCCGGTCGGTGGTCCAGATGCCGCTCGTCACGCCGCCGTTCGACGGCGCGCAGAAGTCGATCGGCGCTCCGAAGTTGCTGTAGCTCGACAGCAGGTCCTGGTCGTTCGAGGCCGAAACGGCGACGGTGACTGGGTCGCTGCAGTAGCCGATGCCGGAGCAGTCGATGCCGGAATTGCCGGCCGCGAAGAAGATCAGCGTGCCGAGGCCGCCGCGGCCGAAGGCCGCGCAGTCGTCGATCGCGGCCTTGGTCGAGGCCGGAAGCGGCGCGCTCGAGGCGAGGGGGCCCCAGGAGTTGTTGATGATCGCGGCGCCGTTCGCGCGCGCGAAGTTGAACGCGTCGGCCTCGTCCTGCACGGTCGGCGGGTTGAAGAAGTTCGACGACAGGAAGCGAATCGGCATCACGCGGCACTTCTGCGCGGCGCCGCTCGTGCCGAGGTTGTTGTCGCCCCGTCCGGCCGCGACGCCGGCGACCGCGGTCGCGTGATTCTCGGGGAACAGGCCGAAGAACCCGTCCTGCGCCGCCGGATTCGAGTCGTTGTCGAGCACATCCGTGCCGCTGACGAGGTTCAGATCCGGGTGCGTGAGGTCCATGCCCTCGTCGACGACGGCCGCGATCAGGCTCGGATCGCCGCGCGTGATGTCCCACGCTTCCGGCGCGTTCACGTCGGCGTCCGGCAGCGCGCCGGCCTGGCCGGTCGAGTTCAAGTGCCACTGGTTCGCGAACAGGAGGTCGCTCGTCGCCGCGGTCGTCACGCGCACGAGCGCGAAGTCGGGCAGCGCGAACTCGACCTTCCCGCTGTCGTGCAACTGGCGCGCGATCTCGAGCACGCGCGGCGTCAGCGCGGGCGCGAGGCCATAGACCACGCCGGGATTGGATGCGTATGCGAGCGCGCCGCGCTCGACGAGTCCGTACGGAGCCACGAGCGCCGCGCGCTCGGCCGCGCCGATGCCGGGCGCGAAGCGCACGAGCAACTCGTCAGTCGCGCAGTAGGCCTCGTCACCGGCGAGCCACTGGGCGCTCGCGCTCGCGACGAACGGCAACTGCACGAGCCATTCGACCGCGGCTTCGACTTGCGCGGCGTTCGTGCCGGCGCGCGTCGCGAGCCGCAGCGTCTTGCCGGGCAGGAACGGCGCACGCTCGGCTTCGCCCGGCGCGAGCAGCTCGAGTCCGCCGAGCACGGCGCGCGCGAGGTCCTGCGGGCATGCCTGCGTGAATTGGAGCGCGATGCGCGACGGGTCGAGCACGAGCTCGACGCGCGCGGACCCGTTCCAGAACCACTCGCACGTGGATGCGGCGGGGGCGGTGTCGTCCTGGGGCGAGGAGAGAACGGTGAAGAGCAGCAGGGTGTTCAACATGGGGGGAGTTGCCGTGGGGGGCGAATCAATTTACCGCAACAGGTCGAAAGCGCATCCCTCGCAGGGCGGACGGTGCCCGCTGCGGCTCGGTCGCGGACGCGGCGCCGACTGCGTATCCTGTTGCGCCAATTCCCGCGTCTACCCCGCACCGCGACCGCTCCCATGGCTGACAGCTTCGGTTCTCACGGCACCCTCTCCGTCGGCGGCAAGACCGTCAGGATCGCGCGCCTGTCCGCGCTCGAGAAGCGCGGCGTGCGCCTTGCGCGCCTGCCGTTCTCGCTGCGCATCCTGCTCGAGAACCTGCTGCGCCGCGAGGACGGCGCGGTCGTGCGCGCGGACGAGATCCTGGCGCTCGCGAACTGGAAGCCGGTCGATGCCGAGCGCGCCGAGATCGCGTTCATGCCCGCGCGCGTGTTGCTGCAAGACTTCACCGGCGTGCCCTGCGTGGTCGACCTGGCCGCGATGCGCGACGCGATGCGCAAGCTCGGCGGCGACCCGAAGAAGATCAACCCGCTGCAGCCGGTCGAGCTCGTGATCGACCACTCGGTGCAGGTCGACGCCTTCGGCTCGCCCTCGGCGCTGGCGACGAACGCCGAGCTGGAGTTCCAGCGCAACAAGGAGCGCTACGCGTTCCTGCGCTGGGGCCAGAGCGCGCTCTCGAACTTCGTCGCTGTGCCGCCCGACACCGGCATCGTGCACCAGGTCAACCTCGAGTACCTCGCGCGCGTCGTGATGAGCGGCGGCCGGGACGGCGCCCCGGGATCCGTTCCGTGGGCCTATCCCGACACCGTCGTCGGCACCGACTCGCACACGACGATGATCAACGGTCTCGGCGTGCTCGGCTGGGGCGTCGGCGGCATCGAGGCCGAGGCCGCGATGCTCGGCCAGCCGGTGTCGATGCTGATCCCCGACGTGGTCGGCGTGAAGCTGTCGGGCAAGCTGCCCGAGGGCGCGACCGCGACCGATCTCGTGCTCAAGGTCACGCAGATGCTGCGCAAGCACGGCGTGGTCGGGAAATTCGTCGAGTTCTTCGGCCCGGGGCTCGCGCAACTGCCGCTGGCCGACCGCGCGACGATCGCGAACATGGCGCCCGAGTACGGCGCGACCTGCGGCATCTTCCCGGTCGACGCCGAGACGCTCGCGTACCTGCGCTTCAGCGGCCGCAGCGCCGAGCAGGTGCAACTCGTCGAGGCGTACATGAAGGAGCAGGGCCTGTTCCACGACGCGTCGACGCCGCCCGCCGAGTACACGGCCGTGCTCGAGCTCGATCTCGGTTCGATCGAGCCGTGCCTGGCGGGCCCGAAGCGTCCGCAGGACCGCGTGCTGCTCAAGGACATGAAGGCGAACTTCGCGACCGCGCTGGTCGCGGCCCCGGGCAAGCCGCCGCCGTTCAAGAGTCCGAGCGCGCCGCTCGAGATCGGCGCCTACAAGGGCGAACTGAAGAACGGCGCGGTCGTGATCGCGGCCATCACGAGCTGCACGAACACGTCGAATCCGAGCGTGCTCGTCGGCGCCGGCCTGCTCGCGAAGAAGGCGGTCGAGAAGGGGCTCGCGCAGAAGCCGTGGGTCAAGACCAGCCTGGCCCCGGGCTCGAAGGTCGTCACCGACTACCTGAAGGCCGCCGGTCTCGATCGCTATCTCGACCAACTCGGGTTCCACACCGTCGGCTACGGCTGCACGACCTGCATCGGCAACTCGGGCCCGCTGCCCGAGCCGGTCGGCAAGGCGATCGAGCAGAGCGACCTGGTCGTGTCCGCGGTGCTCTCCGGCAACCGCAATTTCGAGGGCCGCGTGCACGCGCAGGTCAAGGCGAACTACCTGGCCTCGCCGCCGTTGGTCGTCGCGTACGCGCTCGCCGGCCGCGTCGACTTCGATCCGACCAGCGAGCCGCTCGGGCACGGCAAGGACGGCAAGCCGGTCTTCCTGCGCGACGTGTGGCCGACGCAGCAGGAGGTCGAGACGACGATGCGCGCGGCGCTCAAGCCCGCCATGTACGCGCAGAGCTACGGCAAGGTCTTCGAGGGCGATGCGAACTGGCGCAACCTCGCCGTGCCGAAGGGGGACACCTACGCCTGGGATGCCGCGTCGACCTACATCGCCTCACCGCCGTACTTCGACGGGCTGGCGCAGGAGCCCGGCACCGTCTCCGACCTCGCGGGCGCGCGCGTGCTGGCGGTGTTCGGCGATTCGATCACGACCGACCACATCTCGCCCGCCGGCTCGATCAAGCCGTCGAGCCCGGCCGGCAAGTACCTGCAGTCGCGCGGCGTGAAGCCGGCCGACTTCAATTCGTACGGCGCGCGCCGCGGCCACCACGAGGTGATGATGCGCGGCACCTTCGCGAACGTGCGGCTCAAGAACCTGATGCTCGGCGGGGTCGAGGGCGGCGACACGCTGCACCAGCCGAGCGGCGAGAAGCTGTCGATCTTCGACGCGGCGATGCGCTACAAGCAGGAGCGCGTGCCGACGGTGATCCTGGCGGGCGCCGAGTACGGCTCGGGCAGCTCGCGCGACTGGGCCGCGAAGGGGCCGATGCTGCTCGGCGTGCGCGCGGTGATCGCGAAGAGCTTCGAGCGGATCCACCGCTCGAATCTGGTCGGCATGGGGATCCTGCCGCTGGAGTTCACGGGCGGGCAGTCGATCGAGAGCCTCGGGCTGACCGGACGGGAGACGGTCTCGATCGACGGCGTCGCCGCGCTGTTCAAGGGCGGATTCAAGGCCGGAGCCGTGCTCCAGGTGACCGCTGTCGGAGAGGGTGGCAAGGCGGTCAAGTTCCAGGCGCGATTGCGCATCGACACGCCGCAGGAGGCCGAGTACTACCGCCACGGCGGGATCCTGCAGTACGTGCTGCGGCGGTTGGTGAAGGGCTGACCTGGTGCTCGTCTCCAGCGAAACCGACGGCGCTTCGATCGGCGAGGTCGAACCTCCGGCGCGCTGAGCCGGAGCGAAGGTTTTTCCTGCGGCGGCGCCGCGCGCGGCCTCCGATAGGAGGCCTGTGTCCGCGCGACGTCTCCAGCTCTGCGGCGACTGCCGGCGCCAGCTCGACGTGACCGCGCTGGAGCCGGGCACGCTCGTGCGCTGCCCGTGCGGAGCGCAGGTCGCGGTCGCGGCCGGTCGGCCGCACACGCCGCGCGCGCTGCGCTGCTCGAACTGCGGCGGCAACCTGCGCGCCGGCGCGCCGGCCTGCGAGTACTGCGCGGCCGAGATCACGCTCGACGAGTTGCGCCTCGACAGCCTGTGCCCCGACTGCGGCGCGCGCATGAGCTCGGGCGCGCGCTACTGCATGGAGTGCGGGATCGCGATCGCTCCGCAGGCCGCGCTGCCGCTCGCGCGCGGGGGCGCCTGTCCACGCTGCCGCGCCGCGCTGCGCGAGCGCGCGGCCGAGGCGTTGCGCTGGGTCGAGTGCACGCACTGCGCCGGCATCTGGCTCGAGCCGGCGGCGCTGGACGAGCTGTGCGCGCGCGCCGAGCAGGATGGCGCGGTGCTGACGGCGCTCGGACTCCAGCCGGAGCCGCTGCGCGCGGTCGACGCGTCCGCGGTCCGCTACCTGGGCTGCGTCCGCTGCGGCGAGCCGATGCACTGGCGCAATTTCGGCGGCAGCTCGGGCCTGATCCTCGACGTGTGCAAGCACCACGGCGTCTGGCTCGACGACGGCGAGCTCGAGCGCGCGGTGGGCTTCGCCCGCGGCGGGGGACTGCAGCGCGCCAAGGAGCGCGAACTCGAGCGCCGGCGCGGCGAGCTGGCGCGCGGCGCGGGCTCGGGGGGGCTCCCGCCCCTTCCGCTCGCCGAGAGCGGCACTGACCTCGAAATCGACCTGGCGGCCCTGGGCCTGCGCTTCCTGCGCGGAGCCCTGCGGCTGGCTCGCGGGCGGGCCGCCTGAACCC
>Ga0194131_10008659_pt1 | contig 13141 bp, 10 predicted proteins | sample TA2KigO120mmetaG_FD_148631 | JGI IMG/M metagenome (GOLD analysis project Ga0194131, IMG submission 148631) | Freshwater microbial communities from Lake Tanganyika, Tanzania - TA2015053 Kigoma Offshore 120m | ecosystem: Environmental > Aquatic > Freshwater > Lake | place: Tanzania: Lake... | reverse complement strand
AAAAAGCGGAACCTCAATTACACTTACAATAAGAAGAACGGATGTTGACGACCCAATTGTTTTGAAGATTACTAGAGAAATTATTAAAACTCGCTCTGTTGTCTCTGAAATAAAAGAAAAAGAAAACATAGGTTATTTAAGATTAAGATCTTTTAATGAAAAGAGTGGAGATGAGCTTATCGACAAAATAAAAGAGCAGGTTAAAAAAAAACCTGATCTTACTGGATTTATTTTAGATCTTAGAAATAATCCTGGAGGATTACTATCGCAGGCAATTAAAGTGTCAGATGCATTTCTTGAAAGTGGTGAAATAGTTTCAACAAAAGGAAGAGACACAAAAGATATTAAAATCTATAACGCAAAAAAAGGTGATGAGACTAAAGGAAAACCTCTTATAGTTCTAATTAATAGAGGATCTGCCTCCGCATCCGAAATAGTAGCTGGTGCACTTAAAGATAATAAAAGAGCAACAATAGTTGGAGAAAAATCTTTTGGAAAAGGATCTGTTCAATCTATTATTCCATTATCTAATAAAGGCGGACTAAGGCTTACAACTGCAAAGTATTATCTTCCAAGTGGAGCAACTATAGAGGAGATTGGGGTGCAGCCCGACATTAAAGTAGAACAAAAAAAAGATGACTTTAAAATTAACGATCCAATAAATGATAATCAACTAATTTACGCATTAAAACTTCTTCAAGCTTCATGATTCCTAATAACCAACTGCCTTATAGGAAAGGGGTTGGTATTATGCTTATAAATTCTAATAATAAAATATTTGTTGGAAGAAGAATTGATAATACTAAAGCTTGGCAAATGCCACAGGGTGGCGTTGATGATAGCGAAAACTTAGAGACTGCTGCAAAAAGAGAGTTAAAAGAAGAAACTGGAATTTTTTCAATAAAAATTTTAAAACAATCAAAAAAAGAATTTGTCTATGATCTCCCTGAAGAGTTAATTGGAAAAATTTGGAACGGGAAATTTAAAGGACAGATCCAAACATGGTTTTTAATTCAATTTACCGGCAAAGATAATGAAATTAATCTTAAACAAAAAAAAGCTGAATTTTACGAGTGGAAATGGACTAATATTAACGACCTTCCAAAAATTATTGTTCCATTTAAAAAGAAACTCTATCAAGATGTGATAAAAGAATTTGAGAGTCTTTTAGGACTTTAGATTATTTATTTGTTCTATAGTAGTATTAAGTAAATAAGCATCTCTATCCGATAAATCTTTTGAAGTAATTTTTTGCTCAGCATCTTCTTTGATTTTTTTTAACTCTTCACCATCAAACTGGCTGTTTTGATATAAATCCTGAACCAAAAGATTAAGTTTGTTATTAGAAAACTCAACAACACCACCTGTTGAAAAAAAAGTATCTGATCCAGCTGTATCTTTTGCGATTATTTTGCCAGGCCTTAAAAAAGTTATTAATGCTATATGGTCTTTGAATATTTCCATATCGCCTTCAATTCCTGGAATTACCACACTTTCTACCTGCTTAGATAAAGCGACTGCTGTTGGTGTAATTAGTTCAAGCTGTAACTCTGATGTCATTAATATAATTAAGCGGCCGCATCTGCTGCCATTTTTTCTGCTTTTTGAATTGCTTCTTCAATTGTACCAACCATATAAAAAGCTGCCTCAGGCAAGTGATCATATTGGCCTTTACAAATAGCATCAAATCCTTTGATAGTAGATTGAAGATCTACAAGCTTTCCGGGTGATCCGGTGAACACTTCTGCAACAAAGAAAGGTTGAGATAAAAATCTTTGTATTTTTCTAGCTCTAGAAACTACTAATTTATCTTCTTCAGATAATTCATCCATACCTAGGATTGCTATAATGTCTTGTAAGGATTTATAGTTTTGGAGAATTTTTTGAACCTCCCTAGCAACTCTATAGTGATCATCTCCAACTATTCGTGGATCTAAAATTCTTGAAGTTGAATCTAGAGGATCGACTGCAGGATAAATTCCAAGTTCTGCAATTTGTCTAGACAACACAGTTGTTGCATCTAGGTGAGAGAAGGATGTTGCTGGCGCAGGATCTGTTAAGTCGTCTGCTGGAACGTAAATCGCTTGAACAGATGTGATAGATCCTTTGCTAGTTGTTGTAATTCTTTCTTGTAAATTTCCCATATCCGTTGCAAGTGTTGGCTGATAACCAACCGCAGACGGTATTCTTCCAAGTAATGCTGAAACTTCAGATCCTGCTTGAGTAAATCTAAAAATATTATCGACGAAAAATAAAACATCTTGACCTTCTTTATCTCTAAAATACTCAGCTAGTGTTAAACCGGATAATGCAACTCTTGCTCTTGCTCCTGGAGGCTCATTCATCTGTCCATAAACAAGAGCAGCCTTTGATCCAGGTCCATCCGTTTTAATAACACCAGACTCAATCATTTCATGGTACAAGTCGTTTCCTTCTCTTGTTCTTTCACCAACTCCAGCAAACACAGAATATCCGCCGTGTGCTTTAGCAACGTTATTAATTAACTCCATAATCAAAACTGTTTTTCCAACGCCAGCTCCTCCAAATAGTCCAATTTTACCACCTCTTGAGTAGGGAGCTAAAAGATCAATAACCTTAATACCCGTCACTAGAACCTCAGTTTCTGTTGATTGATCAACATACTTTGGAGCACTTCTATGGATTGGCCAACTTTCTTTTGTTTTTAGATCACCTCTTTGATCAATAGGCTCACCTATTACATTTATTATTCTTCCTAAAGTTTCAGGACCAACTGGAACTTTAATTGGATGACCAGTATTTAAAACTTTGTCACCACGCTTTAAACCTTCGGTACTATCCATTGCAATTGTTCTGACAGTATTTTCACCTAAATGCTGGGCAACTTCTAAAACAACTCGTAATCCATTGTTATCACACTCTAATGCAGTTAAAATTTCAGGAAGCTGTCCATCAAACTTAACATCAACTACAGCTCCGATAACTTGAACAATTCTTCCGGACTGGTTCGTGGCCATTATAATGACTCCGCTCCTGATATGATTTCAATTAACTCTTTTGTAATTACTGCCTGACGTGTTCTATTATAATTAATAGTAAGTCTAGAAATTAGATCTCCTGCATTTCTTGTTGCATTATCCATCGCAGTCATTCTTGATCCTTGTTCACTTGCCTGATTTTCAAGAAAAGCTTTATATATTTGGGTTGCTATATTCTTTGGTAATAAGTTTTCTAATATTTCATTTTCATCTGGCTCATAATCATATGACTGTAGATTTTTATCTTTAGTAGTATCTGTTTTGTCTGTTTCATTAGACTCAGCTGGAATAATCTGTTGCTGCTGTGGAATTTGAGAGATTACGCTTTTAAATTTATTATAAAAAATTGTGCAGATATCAAACTCATCTTTTGTAAATAAATTAAGTATTTTATCAGCTATTTCAGATGCTTTTGAGAAAGTTATTACCTTCTCCTCTTTCAAACTTATTTTTTCAATTACATACTCAGAATACTTTCTTTTAAGCTGATCATAAGCTTTGTTTCCAACAATAATAATTTTTAACTTTTTATTTTCTCCTAATACTTTTTCAAAATACAACTTCGCTTTCCTACAAATATTAGTATTAAAGCCCCCACACAAACCTCTGTCTGAACTTAAAACAAGACATAAGTGTGTCTCGTTTCTTTGGTTGCCTACTAGTAATTTTGGTGCTGAATTAACATCGGTTATAGACTGTTTTAAGTTTTGAATTACTTGGTTCATCTTTTCAGAATAGGGTCTAGCATTTTCAACATTTTCTTGAGCTTTTCTCAATTTAGCAGCGGCTACCATTTTCATGGCCTTAGTAATCTTTTGAGTAGATTTAACACTTGTAATTCTATTTCTTAAAGTTTTAAGACTAGGCATTATTTTTTAAAGTCCTTTTTAAAGTTAGTTAAAAATTGTTTTAGTTTTTGTTCAGTTTTTTCATCTAACTTTCCTGATAATTTTATTTCATTTAATATGTCTGGTGCTTCATTTTTAATTTTTGCTAGTAATTTCTTTTCAAAGTTTTTAATTTGATTAAGTTCAATATCGTCTAAAAAACCTCTAACCCCAGAAAAAATTGATATAACCTGTTCTTCAACTTTTAAAGGAGAATACTGATCCTGTTTAAGTAATTCTGTTAATTTTGATCCTCGATTTAATAATTTTTGAGTTGCAAGATCTAAATCTGATCCAAACTGAGCAAATGCTGCCATTTCTCTATACTGAGCTAACTCTAATTTTATTGATCCAGAAACTTGCTTCATAGCTTTTATCTGGGCTGCAGATCCAACTCTTGATACTGAGATTCCAACATTCACCGCAGGTCTAATACCCTTATAAAATAGCTCAGTTTCTAAAAATATTTGACCATCAGTAATAGATATAACATTTGTTGGAATATAAGCTGAAACATCGCTCGCTTGTGTCTCGATAATTGGTAGTGCAGTAAGTGATCCTCCTCCGTTTTTCTCATTTAGTTTTGCTGCTCTCTCAAGCAATCTACTGTGTAAATAAAAAACGTCTCCTGGATAAGCTTCCCGCCCAGGTGGTCTTCTAAGTAAAAGTGACATTTGCCTGTAAGCTACCGCCTGTTTTGAAAGATCATCATAAATAATCAAAGCATGCATCCCATTATCTCTAAAATATTCCCCCATAGTACAGCCTGTATATGGAGCTAAAAATTGAAGTGGAGCAGGATCAGATGCTGTTGCTGCAACAACAATGGTATAATCCATTGCTCCAGCATCCTCTAAAGTCTTAACTATCTGAGCTACACTTGATCTTTTTTGGCCAATTGCAACATAAATACAGTATAATTTTTTACTCTCTTCATTAGATTTATTAATTTCTCTTTGATTAATTATTGTATCAATTGCAATTGCAGTTTTTCCTGTTTGTCTATCACCTATAATAAGCTCTCGTTGACCCCTTCCAACCGGAATAAGACTATCAATCGCTTTTAATCCAGTTTGCATTGGCTCACTCACGGATTTTCTCGGTATTATTCCTGGAGCTTTAATCTCAACCCTTCGTCTATTTGCTTTTTTATCTATATCACCTTTTCCATCAATTGGATTACCAAGACCATCTACGACTCTACCTAACAAAGATTTTCCAACTGGAACGTCAACGATAGATTTTGTTCTTTTTACTAAATCACCTTCTTTTATATTTGAGTCATCTCCAAATATAACTACACCCACATTTTCAGTCTCAAGATTTAAGGCCATACCTTTGGTACCTTCGCTAAACTCAACCATCTCACCTGCCTGAACATCATCTAGGCCGTAAACTCTTGCTATACCATCTCCAACATTTAAAACTTGTCCTACCTCAGAAACATCAGCTTGAGTTCCAAAATTTTTGATTTGATCTTTTAAGATATTGGTAATTTCTGATGGATTAATTTTCATTAGACTCTCATTAAACTAGTTAATTTATTTTTTATTGAAGTATCAATAAGTGTGCTTCCTATTTTTAAAACAGAGCCAAGTATTAAGCTTTGATCAACTTCATATGTTATGCTAATTTTTTTATTTAATACACTTACTAACTTATCTTGAATATTTTTCTTTTCTTGATCAGAAATTGGATGAGATAATTTAAGAGTTGCAGATAGTAATCCTTTTTTTTGTGCAAGATATTCAAAAAAAATTTTAATAATTTTTTCTACATAAAAAAAACGTCTGTTCTTATTTAGAACTTTTAGAAAGTTTAAAAAAGTTTTTGAAAATTGTAATTTCTTAGCTAGTTCATTTATAACACCATCAATTACACCATATTGAAATGTTGGATTTTTTATAAATTTTTGTAAATCGTTATTATGATCTATAACTTCTTTTAAATTTGTAAAATCTTTTTCTATTACTTCAATTTCTTTTTGATCTGATGCTATATCATATATTGCGTGAGCGTATCGATGTATGTCACTCAAAGTCTTCATAAACTAAAGTCATTATAGTTTAATTTTGGAGGGGTCTCGTAGCATGTGTAGAAAAATGTATCAAGAAGGTATTTTACTATTTCTTAAAATTATCTTAAACTAATAGGATCAACGTCTAACGAGATTGAAACATTCTTTTTTAATTTAAGACTTCTTAACCACTTCTTAAGTTCATTTTGAGGAAATTTATCGTTTGGATATTTTATAAGTAATCTTGATCTAAATTTTCCCTTTAAAAGTGAAATTGGAGCTGATACTGGACCTAGAACTTTTGCGTACTCAATAAATGGAAAATTATTTTTTAAATATAATGAAAAAGCTTTTGTATCAAATTTATTTGTTCCAGAGACAATTATTGAAATAAATTTTGAAAACGGAGGAAGGTTAGAGTCTTTTCTAAAATTCAATTCATTATCATAAAAAGATAAATCGTCCCTTCTAGAAATGGCTTGTAATACAGTATTTTCCTTTTGATGAGTTTGTAAATAAACAATAGAGTTATTATCCTCTCTTCCGGCTCTACCCGTCAATTGGTTTAGCAACTGATATGTTTTTTCAGAGCTTCTTACGTCATTTCCTAAAAAACTTGTGTCAGAATTAATTACAACTATGCAATTTAAGTTAGGAAAATGAAAGCCTTTAGATATGAGCTGCGTTGCTACTATGATGCTGGCGTTTTCACTTTTAATCTTTTGAAGAATTTCCTCAGCATCTTCCTCATTTTTTATAAAGTCGCTTGAGAAGAGAATAATTTTATTTTTTGGAAAAATTGATTGAATTTCTTCGTAAACTTTTTCAACTCCAACACCATAAAATAAAAAATTACACAAACCATCTTTATTACATTTATTTTTTAAAGAAGCTTGATGGTCGCAATAATGGCAAATTAATTTTTCATATTCTTTATGATACGTAAGATAAACAGAACAATTCGGACAGGATTGTCTCGTTCCGCATTTAGAACAAATTACAAAATTTGAGTATCCACGTTTATTTAAAAAAAATAAAATTTGTTTTTTATTGATTAAATATTCTTTCAAATCATCAATTATCGAAGGAGAAATAAATTTTATTGGCTTTACTAGTTTTTCTTTTGATAAATCTACAAATTTAACTTTAGGAAAACTTACGTCTCTATATCTTTTACTAATATAATAATAATTAAACTTTTTTATTTTATAATTATAATAAGTCTCTAATGATGGTGTTGCAGATACAAGTAAAATAGGTATTTTTTCAATTGAAGCATACAAAATTAACATATCTCTTGCATTATAAGTTATCTGCTCTTCTTGTTTAAAAGATTGATCATGTTCTTCATCTACAATAACTAGGCCTAGATTTTTAAATGGTAAAAAAAGAGATGACCTTGTGCCAACAACAAAATTTATTTTTCCGTTTAATAATCCATCCCAAATTTTTTTTTTTTCACTTTGCTTGACTAAAGAATGCCATGATGGTGGCTTAATATTAAAATATTCTTCTAATCGATCTAACATATCTTTTGTCAAAGCTATCTCGGGTAAAACTAAAAGAACTTGAAAACCTCTATCTAAAAAATATTTAATTTTTTTTAAATAAATAAGAGTTTTTCCACTTCCGGTAACTCCGTGTAGTAGAGTGCAAGAATATTCTTTGTCTTTAATTACATCAGTTAAATATTCATAGGATTTTTGTTGGGTAGAGTCTAAAAGTATTTCTTTTTCAATTTTTGAATTTTCGAAATTATTATTTTCTTGAATTTTTTTTTTATTTTTTGCCTGAAAATAAGGATTAAAAATAAATAATTTTAATACTAAACCTAGTTCAATAAGATTATAAGTTGCAAACCTTATTATAAACTCTATTTTTGATTTCGATAGTTTTTGTAAATCTAACTTTTCAAATACTGGCCTAAATTTTATATTTTTTTTTGTAACAGAAGGTTTTAAAGACCATATAACTCCAACAATTTTTTTATTATTAAACGGAACTAAAACAAAATCACCCACCTCAAGTGCTTCATCCTTTTCATTTAAATAAGTAAAAGGATGATCGAACTTTAACGGTAGAAGAACGTCAACTTTCATTGATATTACTAGTTTATTTCTTAATATAAATTTTATAGTCTAAATAAATGGAAATATTCTTAGACTCCTCCGATATTAATGAAATTAAGCTTCTAAACAAAGCTAATTTAGTAGATGGAATAACTACAAATCCATCTTTACTTTCAAAATCAGGCAATGACTTTAAAAATGTTCTTAAAGATATTTGTAAAGAAGTTAGTGGCCCAGTAAGTGCCGAAGTAACAGCAACAGATCTTCCTGGAATGCTTAAAGAGGCAGAAATTTTAAAAAAAATTGCAAAAAATATAATAATTAAAGTTCCATTAACGTGGAATGGTCTTCAAGCATGCGAAATTTTATCTAAAAAAAAAACTAAAGTTAATGTTACTTTGTGTTTTTCTCCAACTCAAGCACTTTTAGCTGCAAAAGCAGGAGCAAGCTATATATCCCCTTTTATAGGCAGGTTGGATGATATAGGGGAAAATGGCGTTGAGTTAATACAAGAAATTAAATCTATTTATAAAAATTACAAAAACATAAACACAAAAATACTTGCGGCATCTATTAGGAGTGTTGAGCATGTAATAAAGGTTGCAAAAATAGGATCAGATGTTGCAACGATACCTACAAAAATTTTTAAAGAATTATATAAGCACTCTTTAACTGATAAAGGGCTTGAGTCTTTTCTTTCAGATTGGAAAAAATCAGGAATGCAAATTTAAAAATGAATTGCTCTTTTATCCACAGCTAATGCTGCTTCTTTAACAGCCTCTGTTAATGTTGGGTGAGCATGACATGTTCTTGCAATATCTTCTGAACTTGCGCCAAATTCCATAGCAAGAGCTAATTCTGCAATTAAATTACCGGCATCGGGTCCAATTATATGAACTCCTAGGATACGGTCTGTGGTTGCATGTGCTAAAATTTTTACAAATCCATCTGACTCATCATTAACTTTAGCTCTCGAATTTGCGATAAAAGGAAATTTTCCAACTTTATATGAAACTTTTGACTCTTTCAATTGTTCTTCAGTTTTTCCAACTGAAGCAATTTCAGGAGAAGTATAAATCACTCCTGGAATAACATCGTAATTTACGTGACCATACTTTCCAGAAATTAGTTCAGCAACAGCTACTCCTTCCTCTTCAGCCTTATGAGCTAACATGGGTCCATCAATCACATCTCCTATGGCATATATATTTTCAATATTAGTTTTGAATTTTTTATCAACAATAACTCTTTTCTGATTATCCAATTTAATACCGATTTTCTCGGCATTTAAACCCTCTGTATTAGGTTTTCTTCCAACAGATACAAGAACAACGTCACACACTATGTCACTTTTAGACCCGTTTTTATCGATTTGAATAACTGTCTCATTTTTAGTTTTTTTAATACCAACAACTTTAGTGGAAAGATCAAATGTCATTCCTTGTTTTTTAAGAATTTTCAAAAAGGTATCAGATATTTCCCTGTCCATGCCTGGTGTAATATGATCCAAAAACTCGATTACATGAACTTCTGATCCAAGTCTTAACCAAACTGAGCCCATTTCAAGACCAATATATCCAGCACCAACTACAACTAACTTTTTTGGCACTTTTTCTAGAACTAATGCACCAGTTGACGAAATTATTGTTTTTTCATCTATTTCTATGCCTTGAATTGATACTGATGTTGAACCTGTTGCGATAACAGCTTTTTTGAAATTAACTTTTTGAGAGTTTTTTTTTTCATCAATAACTGAAATATTATTTTTATCGATAAAGGAAGCATGACCTTTGATGTACGTCACCTTATTTTTTTTGAACAGAAATTCAATTCCTTTTGTAAGTCCCTCAACAGATTTAGATTTGTGACTCATCATCTTTGACAGATCTAAGGTTGGCTCACCAACATTAATTCCAATATTTTTAAATTCTTTTTTTGCTTTATGAAAAAGCTCTGAAGAATGTAATAAGGCTTTTGAGGGTATACATCCTACATTTAAACAAGTGCCCCCTAAAGCTCCTCTTGACTCTATACAAGCAACTTTGTTTCCAAGTTGTGAGGCTCTTATTGCGCATACATAACCTCCTGGACCGCCTCCAATTATCACAATATCAAAATTTTCCATAATTTAATTTTATAAATTTAAAAATAATCTTCTAGGATCTTCTAAATACTCCTTAACTCTTACCAAAAACGAAACTGCATCTCTTCCATCAATAATTCTATGATCGTAGGTTAACGCAATATACATTATTGGTCTTGCGACAACCTCTCCATCTAACACAATAGGTCTTTGAACAATATTGTGCATTCCAAGCACTCCAGATTGCGGTGGGTTAATAATTGGCGTAGACAACATCGACCCATATATTCCTCCGTTTGTGATTGTAAAAGTTCCACCTTGGAGATCCTCTATTGTTAACTTCCCAGTTTTAGCTTTGTCGCCAAGTTCAATTATTTCCTTCTCTATATCTGCAAAAGATAATTGATCAGCATCTCTCACTACTGGAACTACTAATCCTTTTTCAGTTCCAACAGCAACTCCGATATTATAGTAATTCTTAAAAACTATTTCATCTTGTTGCACTTCAGCATTAATTATTGGAAAAGACTTAAGTGCATTTACACAAGACTTTACAAAAAAAGACATAAATCCAAGTTTAACGCCATATCTTTTCTCAAAACGAAATTTATTATCAGCTCTCATTTCAATAATTCGAGACATATCAACCTCATTAAAGGTTGTAAGCATTGCTGCAGAATTTTGAGCTTCTTTTAATCTTTTAGAAATAGTCGAACGAAGCCTTGTCATCTTAACTCTCTCTTCCTCACCCTTTGAAACTCTCGATTGAGAAGGGGGAAAGGACTGACCCATTGCTTCAAGCAGATCCTCTTTTAAAATTCTTCCATCTTTTCCAGAGCCAATTATGGTATTAATGTCTATTTTATTTTCCTCAACAACTCTTCTTGCTGCTGGAGATACTAAAAATTCCTTTTCAACCTTTGCTTCTGAAGTCTTATTACTAGACGTAACGTTATTTTCTTTAATCACCTTTGACTTTGATGCTGTATTTCTCCCAGTTCCAGGTTCAATGGATGCAAGAATTGCACCAACTTTCACAGAAGTTCCCTCTTTAGCTATAATTTCGGAGAGTACACCAGCTTCAGGTGCAGGAACTGAAACGCTAACTTTGTCGGTCTCAAGTTCAACTAAAGCTTCGTCAGAGCTTACTTGATCACCAACTGATTTAAGCCACTTTGATACTGTTGCCTCAGATACAGACTCGCCGAGGGCTGGAACAATTATTTTATTTCCCATTAAACTATAATAATACTTTTGATATTAATTCTTCTTGTTCTTGTATATGCGTTTTTATGTAACCAGTTGCAGTAGATGCAGAGGCATCACGTCCAATATACTTCACTTTTCTTGATTTCGCTCTAACTAAATCAAGCGTCCAATCAATATATTTTTCTACATAAGTCCAAGCTCCCATATTTTCTGGCTCCTCTTGACACCAAATAAACTCATCAGCATTTTTAAAACGTTTTAAAAATTCTGCTAATTTTCTTACTGGAAATGGGTAAAGCTGTTCTATTCTTAAAAGTTGAACTCTGGTATTTCTGATTGTTTGTCTTTTTTCTGAGATTTCGAAATAAATCTTTCCAGTACATAAAACTATTCTTTTAATATTTTCATCTTTTTCAAGTTTAATAAGATTATACATAGGATAATCAGCATGATCTGGGAGAATCCTATGAAATGAATTTTCAGTCAAAAAATCTTCAATCTCTGAAACACATCGTTTGTGTCTTAGAAGTGATTTTGGCGAAAAAACAATAAGAGGCTTCCTAAACTTTCTATGTATTTGTCGTCTAAGCGCGTGGAAGTAATTTGCTGGTGTTGTACAATTAACTACTTGTAAATTTTCTTGTGCACAAGCTTGTAAATACCTCTCGATTCTTGCTGAAGAATGCTCTGGACCTTGTCCTTCGTAACCGTGAGGCAGTAACATTACAATACCACTTGCTCTAGTCCATTTTTTTTCCCCAGAACTTATAAACTGGTCAAATATAACTTGGGCTCCATTTGCAAAATCACCAAACTGTGCTTCCCAAAGAACTAGTGTTTCTGGCGAGGATAGTGAGTATCCATATTCAAAACCCAAAACCCCAAGCTCTGATAATAAGCTATCAATTATCTCAAATTGAGCTTGCTTATTATCTAAGTTTTTAAGTGGATAATATTTTTCTCCTGTATTTTGATCCACGACACAAGCATGCCTTTGACTGAAAGTGCCTCTAGATGAGTCTTGACCCACAAACCTAATTGGATACCCTTCAACTAATAAAGTTGCAAAAGCTAAACTTTCAGCTGTTGACCAATCAAAACCAACCCCAGTTTCGAACATTTTTTTTTTTGCATCAAAAATTCTTTTAATGGTTGAGTGAAAATCCAAATTTTTTGGAAGGTAAGAAATTTGATCTTTAACTTTATTGATTAAATCTAATTTAACACCCGTTATACCTCTTCGATCTGAACCAATTTCTGTAGTAAATTTAGACCAAGAACCAGTGAACCAATCATGGTCATTTGAAATATAATTTTTTGATGACTGAAACTCATCATCTAGAAATTTCCTAAATTTTATTTTTTCAGAGCTTATTTGATCTTTAGAAAATAATCCTTCAGCAACAAGTTTTTCTCCGTAAATATTTAGTGCCGTTGGATGAGACCTAATTTTTTTATACATTAACGGCTGAGTGAAAGATGGCTCGTCCCCCTCATTATGACCAAACCTTCTGTAACAAATAATATCAATTACAACGTCTCTCTTAAATTTTTGTCTGAATTCTGTTGCAACTCTAGCACAATAAACCACCGACTCTGGATCGTCAGAATTAACATGCAATATAGGTGCTTGAACCATTTTTGCAGCTTCAGACGGATAGGGAGATGATCTTGCATATGCTGGGCTTGTGGTAAAACCAATTTGATTATTAACAATTATATGTATTGTGCCCCCAGTATTATGGCCCTTTAACCCTGACATAGCAAAACACTCAGCAACAATACCCTGTCCAGCAAAGGCCGCATCACCATGTAGTAGTACTGGAATAACTTTTACCCTTTCAGGATCATTATGAAAA
>Ga0194131_10008653_pt1 | contig 13149 bp, 11 predicted proteins | sample TA2KigO120mmetaG_FD_148631 | JGI IMG/M metagenome (GOLD analysis project Ga0194131, IMG submission 148631) | Freshwater microbial communities from Lake Tanganyika, Tanzania - TA2015053 Kigoma Offshore 120m | ecosystem: Environmental > Aquatic > Freshwater > Lake | place: Tanzania: Lake... | reverse complement strand
CGAGTTTCATGAGCAATTGCACTGCGGTGGCGTCATCGACCGGTTTTCCGGTGTCCTTTTCCTCCTTGAGCATGGCGGTCTTCATCATGCGAAGGGTGCCCAGGCGCTCGTCCTTCGTCTTCATCGCGGTCATCACGTCTCGTGAGATCTGCTCTGCAATCGGCATCGGATCCTCCAGGGAAATTGTCACACCGTGACACTTTCTTGCTCGCCCAGCGAGATGGCTACCAATCCACTTTGACCGCTCCCGCGAGGAACGCCATCAGCGGGGCCATCTGGCTGCACGCGGCGAGGTAAATGTCGAGGAAATTCGCCCCGCACACCTGTTTCTCGGTGAACGGAACGCTGGTCACGAAATCCTTGTGCTTCAAATCTTCGATGAACTCGTGCTGCGCGTCGAACCCTTGCGGCGGCCGCTTCAGCGCCTCGCCTTCCAGCGTGATCGACTTCCGAACCTTGCGCCATTCCTTCGGGCGGGCCAGGATGTGCGCGCGGATTTTCGCGATGGCGGCCGGGTCCGGATGCCACATTCCGCCGCCGGCGTAGTTTGCCTCCGCGGACAGGTGCAGGTAGAATCCCGGCGCGTGGATGTCGTGACCGGCGCTGCCCAGCCAGAAGTGCAGCCCGGCGTTGGTCTTGTAGGGACGCTTGTCCTTGGAGAAGCGGATGTCGCGGTGGATGCGCATCAACGACTTCGGCTCGGCGCGCAGGTGGGGGCTGATCTCCGGGAATCGCTCGCTAAGCGCCTCGATGAACCTGAGCAACTGCTCGCGCACCTCGCACTCGTAGCGTTTCTTGTTGGCTCCGAACCATTCGCGGTTGTTGTTGAGCGTCAATTCGTGGAAGAAATCAAAAAAGCTCTTCGCGAAATACTTCATCGGCCGCCTCCCCCGTCCAGCGTCATCAGCGGCCCGTACAGGTCGGGCCGTCGGTCTCGAAAAAATCCCCAGGCCGCGCGGAACGATCGCGCGCGCGCAAAGTCGAGGTCCGCATACAGGATTTGCTCGCCGGTGCGCGTGGCCTCGGCCAGCTTTTCCCCCTGAAAATCAGAGATGAAGGACGACCCGTAGAACTCCGAGTCGTCCTCCGCGCCGACGCGGTTGGCCGCGGCCAGGTACACGTTGTTGCTCACCGCGTGTCCGATCATGGCGCGCTGCCACATGTCGCGCGTATCGATCGCCCCGGCCTCGGGCGGTTCGGACCCGATGGCCGTGGGATAGAGCAGCAGGTCGGCGCCCAGCAGCGCCATGCAGCGCGCGCTCTCCGGAAACCACTGGTCCCAGCAGATGCCCACGCCGATTTTTCCGTGGCGTGTGTCCCAGGCGCGAAAACCGGTATTGCCCGGGTTGAAATAATATTTCTCCTGGTAGCCCGGACCGTCGGGAATGTGCGACTTGCGGTACACGCCCAGCATTTCGCCCCCGGCGTCGTACATGGCGACGCTGTTGAAGTGCGCCTGCCCGGCCCGTTCAAAGAAACTCACCGGCAGCACGACCTCCAGATCGCGGGCCGCTTCTTGAAAGCGCGCCAAGAATGGATGCCGCTCGACCGGATGGGCCAGCTCGAAGTGCGGCTCCAGTTGCCGCTTGGGAAAATAGTGATTCTCGAACAACTCGGGGAGAAGCACGATCCGCGCGCCGGCCGCCGCCGCCGCGCGCACGTGCGCGAGCGCCTTCGTGACATTTCCCTCCAGATCGCGGCTCATCGCCATCTGGACAGCGGCAAGCTTCACCATGCGCGCTCCTCCCTCCAGAGCGGCCCGGCCGGCTGCTGCTGGGTCAGGCAGTGGAACGAGCCCCCGCCGTGGATGATCTCGCGGGACATGCAGCCGAGCACCTCGCGATCCGGAAACAACGGGCGCAAAATCTCCAGCGCGCGGCCGTCATTCACGTCCCCGTAGATAGGCACGAGCACGCACCCGTTGGCGACGTAGAAGTTCGCGTAGGAAGGCGGGAGGCGCTCCCCATCCGCGGACCTCAGGCGCGCCGCGGGCAGCGGCAAGGCAACCACTTCGAAACCCTGCGGGAAAGCGCGCAGCGTCGCGAGGTTCTCCTGCATCGGCGCGTAATTCGCGTCGTCCGGGTCCTCCGCCACGCAGCACACGACCGTTCGGGGACCCACGAAGCGCGCGATGGTGTCGATGTGGCCGTCCGTGTGGTCGCCCTCCAACCCGCGGTCCAGCCAGAGGACCTCGCTGGCGCCCAGGTAATCGCGCAGTGCGTCCATCAAGTCAATTTCCATCAGGCTGGAATTGCGCGTCGGGCTGAGCAGGCACTGGCGCGTCGTCAAGAAAACGCCGGCCCCGTTGTGTTCCAGCGAGCCGCCCTCCATCACCAGGGGCGCCTCGAAGTGATCGACCTGCAAAATCTCGGCAATGGCTTCCGGCACGAGGTTGTCCAGGTTCCAGGAAAACTTCTGTCCCCAGGCATTGAATTCCCAATTGACAAAGGAAACCGCCCCGTCGGGTCGGGTGACAAACAGCGGCCCGCAGTCGCGAAACCACACGTCGTCGAGGGAGACGCGGTGATACCGGACCGCCGCGTCGCCGAGACGGGCGCGGGCGTCCGCCTCGACATCCGCGTCGTGAACGAACAGGTGCACCGGCTCATAGCGGGCCAGCGTCGCAATGAAGTCAGAAAATTCGCTTCTCACGCCGGCCAGACCGCCCCGCCAGACGTCGTCGTTGAACGGCCAACCGGCCCAGGTGGCCGCGTGCGGCGCCCACTCCGGCGGCATGCGAAATCCGTGCGTGATGGGGAGGTCGGTGTTCAGGTGGCGCAATCAGAGACATCCTTTCAAGCGCTCCCGCTTCGGGACGCGACGGCGCACCCCTGCGGCCGGGAGCCGGGGCGCGCATGCTTCCGGGATCAAAGTTCCCAAAGTTCGCGAGCCGATTCAAGTCGTCCACGGCCTGCACCAGACATCCCTCGACCGCGCTGAGCACCAGTCCGGCCGCCACCGCGGCGTGGGCCGCCGATCCGCCGCGCGCCGCCTGGAGTCCACACAGCAGCGCAAGGCTCAGCCCCGTGACGAACAACCGCGCCGGCAGGTAGTACGGCTCGCCCAGCAACTGGGGATCCTGCAAGGCCAGTCGGAGTTGCTCGGAGAGCCGGTACGGCCCAATCGCCAGCATGTGGTCATCCGGATGGGATGGGGCCGGATAGCTCCACGACAACATGAGAAACACCGTGAAGGCAAAAGCCGCAAGGCCGCCGCCGCGCCATTCCCCGCGGGCCACCCAGGCCGCCGCGAGGACAATCGTCGGCAGCACGAACGAACCCCAGTAGCGCGGGTGCGGATCCCAGAAGATCAGCGCGAAATAGGCCACCGCGGGCAACAGAAAGATCGCCACGATGCGGGTTTGGGCCTTCTGCCAGGCGGCTCGGGCGCCCAGCAGGGCGAAGATCAACAGGAGCGGCGACAGGTTGAGCAGCACGTCGTGCGCGCAGGCTGGAATGGCGTAGCACATCGACACGACGATGCGCGGCAGCATCGCCGCCACCTGGGGACTGACGTCCACCGACGGATCGTAGCGATACTCGCCATGCAGCCCGAAACGGCGTAGAAACTCCTCGCCGGATGCCTGTCCTCCGCGCACGAATGCGGAAGGCGGCGTGGCGCGCACGATCCAGAGCATCTCCAGGGTGTCGTGCTGCCGCTTGGCGGGCGGGGTCACCGCGGGGCCGTCGTTCAAGCGCCAGAGGAAGGCAAAGCAAGGCGCATATACCAGCCAGAAGCCCAGCAGGAACAGCGGCACGCGCCACCAGGGAAGCTTCCGTCGCAAAGCCCCCACCAGCAGCACCGCGAACGCGAGCGCGGCCCCCATCATCGCTTCCCAGCGCGTGCAGCACGCAAGGCCCCAGACCAGTCCGGCGGCGAACGCCCAGACGCCCCGAGGGGCCAGCGAGGCGCGCGCCACCAGCCAGACACCGGCGCCGTACAGCGGCACGTAGAGCGCCTCCGTGCGCGGCACCTGGGAGTACCACACGAGCATGGGATTGCAGGCGGCAAGCGCCCCGGCCATCAGGCCGCCGAGCGGGCCGGCCACGTCGCGGCCCAGCATCAGCGCGACCAGGACGAGCGCGGTGCCGAGAAAAATCCCCAGCAGCCAGGCGGCGTCGGCCACCGAGCCGGTAATCAGCGAAAAGGCCGCCGTGCAGAGGCTGAACGCGGCCGGCCAGTATTCCGCGGTGTAATACTGGCTGGCGCTCCACGGCTGGCTCCACACGTCGCCGTTCTGCAGCCCGGCCCGGAAGTCCTCGGCCATGCGGAGAAAGCCGTAGGCGTCGACGTCGATGAAAAGTCCGGCGAAAAAGACGACGCGGAACGTCAAACCCAGCAGGGCCAGGATAAGGGCCTGCGCCCACAGGGGCCAGCGCGCCACTACCACAAATCGACGGCCGGACGCCAGGCTCCCACATCCGTGTGTGATGAATATGCAAATTGCGGACGACAGCCCGCCACCCTACATACCATACGGGCAGATTATAGCACACTCGCCCAGGCCCCCGCAACTTTCACGGCAGTAATGAAAGTCACGCTCTTGGTATTGTGCTATCAGGTCTCGTCGCGATATGTTATGAAATCCTTCAACACACGAGCCTGTTCGCACACCCTCTAAGGAGCTGCTGGGTGAGATTGCGCGCGCAGCCCAGCGACCACTCGATGTCCTCGATGATGGCCACGGTGTCCACGTTGTTGCTGCGCCGTTTCACGAGGTGGAGATTGAGGCTGACGGTGGTGAGGAAGTTGTTGAAGTCGTGCGCCAGCCCTCCCGCCAGCACGGCCATTTTCTGAATCTGCTGGTTCTTCAGACGTTCGGATTGGGCCCCGACCTGCGCGGTCACGTCGCGGATCGAGGCGAGGATGGCGTGGCGACCGCCGTATTCGGTTTCGGCCGCCGTAATCTCGGTGACCCGCCGGGTGCCGTCGTGCGCCACCAACTGCAGACGCGCGGTGACGCAGGGCTGGAGGGGATGGCGGAAGGGCTGGCCCACCAGTTCCTGGGCCGGCAACTCGAGGAGCACCTCCGCGGCGGGATTGGCGAACACGATGCGCGACTCGTCGTCAATCAGCAGCAGGGCGTCGGCGTTCACCTCTATGATGCTGCTGATGCTGCGCAGGCGTGACTCGCTCTGGGCCAGCGCGAGCTGGTACTGGTGGCGCTCCACCGCGTAACGCATGGAGCGGAGAAGCACGTGACGGTCGATCTCGCCCTTCACCAGGAAGTCCTGGGCACCGGCCTCGAGCGCTCTGTGGGCGAGGCTGGCACTGTCCGACGCGGTCAGGACGACCAGGGGCACGTGGGGGACGGTGGCGTGCGCCTTCGCGCAGGTCTCCAGACCGTTGCTGTCGGGCAGGTCAAGGTCGAGAAGCACCACGTCAAAGGGGGCACTGGCCAGGCGGCGCAGGCCCTCGGCCAGGGTGGGAGCGGTCACCGTGGATCCGATCTCGGTTTCGTTGTGGGACAGCAAATGTTGAATGGATGCAACGTCATCAGGATTATTTTCAATCAGAAGAACCCGCAACGGGATCGACCTCTCCATCTGCAGCATACACTCCAGCCCTTCCGCTACTATAATTCGACGGACGACAGGCTCCCACATCCGTGTGTGAGGAACATATAAATTGCGGACGCCAATCCGCCGCACTCCATACCGTTATGGGGAGATGATAGCACACTCGCCCAGGCTCCACAACTTTCACGGCGGTGATAAAAGTCGCGCTCTGGGTATTACTCTACTCTGAATTGGCGTGCGCGTGAAACGATAGCGATTTACTTGCAGAGCAGATCGAATTGATACTTCTTCCAACCAGGCCGGATGGGATTCGGTCGGTCAGGGGTTATAATACGACTCGCGCTGGTCGCGCTTCCAGATTTCCGGGTTCCAGCCGCCGTTCTTCTCGTTGCCCTCGGCGTCGACCCAGGTGATGATGACGCGGTAGCTGCGGCCCACGTACACCGGGCTGCACTTCAGCTCGACGCTGGAATTGCCGGTGTCGCTCCACCAGGAGTCGCGCCATTCGCGGCCGCTGTTGCCATACTCCCAGGCGACGATTTTCTTCACGTAGTAGCGCTTGCCGCCGCTGTTCCAGGGATATCCGGCCACCGTGAGGGTGGTGGATTGCTCGGGCGATCTTGGTTCCGCGGCGCGCGTGGGGGTTGTTGTGCCAGGCACCGGCTCCGGTGACAGGCTCACGCGCAGCGAGCGGGTTTCGCCGGGGCCCACCTGGATCTGGCCGGTACCGGTCTTGTAGCCGGCCCGGCTGACGTAGGCCACGTAGCGGTCGGCGGGCAAGTTATCGATGCGGAATTTTCCGTCCGCGGAGGTGACGGCTGACTGGCCGTCGTCGAGCATGACCTGCGTGCCCGCCAGGGGCCGACCGGATGCGTCGGTGACCATCCCGGTGAGGGCGCCCAGTGCCCGGCCGCTGATTTTTGGCGCAGCCGCAATGCGGACGTCGAGTGCATTGCTGGGGACACGGTTCACCAGGATCGCTACTTTGCGTGTTTTTCCGGGCGGCGCGCCGGGCGGAACGTTCACCTCAATGCGCGTGTCGCTCCACGATACGACATTTTCTGGCTGCGCCGGAAATCCGTTGACCGTGATAATGCCGGCGCCGGGAATGCCGAATCCGCTGCCTTCGATGACCGCCCTCTGTCCGGGAACCACCGGGTCTGGAGTAATTTGCTGGATTCGCGGCGCCGCGCCAACCGATCGGACGTTCCAATGCAGCTCGCAGTCGCCCCAGGCGAAAATGCCGACCACTTTTCCGGGCGCCAGAGAAGCGCCGCTCATGGGAATCTCCTGGACGGCCTGCCCGTCAAACTGGCGGCAGTTTGAGAATATCCACGACGTAGCGGCGGCGCCCAGAGCGTCCTCAAAGCGCCGGGTGTTGCCGACCCGGCTGACGGTCAGCGAATCGAGCGCGACTGGCGTGCCCGACGGGCAGCACAGCAAATTCCAGCCGGCGTAGAGCCGTGTTTCAAATGGCTGCCCCTGGTTGAGCACGCCGACGACGCGCGCGGTGGCCGGCTGATCGGCCCAGGCGAGGTACGCGCGACCGGCGGCGATGGAGGCCGGATCGTGCACCGGGTCGATGGGCACGTACTGGCTCGCGGCGATCTGGAGCCAGGCTCGGTTAAATCCTTCGACGCGCGAAACCGCGATGAAGGGCAGGCTGATCAGGTTCCATCCCTGGATCAGCGGAATTTCCACGGCCTGCACGTCTCCAGTGACGGCCGGGTTATTTACCGGAGGCGTGTCGGGGATGGGCGGTGGTGGTGCCGTGGGAAATGCCGGCCGCACCCGTGGATCGACGGGCACGTCGGGAGCGGATTGCGCGATGGCCACGCCAGCGAGCACGCAGAGAAGCACGATTGCCAGGATCCACCGAGACATGCGCGGAGGCTTCGCAGAGCAGGGGAGAATCCCTTTGAACCTGGGGGAGGGGCGTCCCGGCCGGAGGCGAATCATCCCGGGTCTATGCTTCAGCCACAGCCGCGTTTGTACACCGTTGATGAGTTCTACGAATTGATTGAAGACGGCCAGAAGGCAGATCTCATCGACGGGGTGATACACGTGGCCTCTCCGGATACCCTGCTAGCCGACCAGCTCAACGGCTTCCTGTACTTCCTGGTCGGCGGCTTCGCGGAAGGTCGCGATCTGGGTAAGGTTACGCTGTCGCGTTTCGCGTATCGCCTGGGCGAGCGAAATGCCCCAGAGCCGGACCTGGGGTTCGTTGCACAGTCCCGCGTGGACAGCGTACTGACCGAACGGGAGGGCCTGGGCCCACCAGATCTCGTGGTGGAAGTGGTTGCCCGGGACAGCAAGTCTCGGGACTATGGGAGGAAGAAGAAACTCTACGAAGAGACGGGGGTACGCGAGTACTGGATCGTTGACTCCCTCGTCAAGCGTGCGCAGTTCTGGCGACTGGGGCAACCTGGATACGAGGCGATGACGGTGGATGAGGTCGGTATTTTTCGTTCGGACGTGCTGCCCGGTTTCTGGATGGACGTGAACTGGCTCTTTCAGAAACCGATGCCAAACAGGCTCGATTGCCTGCGGCGGATCCTCAGCCGCTGACCTCCGGCACACCCACCGTCGGCTCCAACCGCGGCGCGACTGGCACCTGCGACGGGGTCCCTCGCAAATGGATATTTTCTTCGCCCTTGAAGGCGCGCAGCACCGCCTCCCACATGCGCATCTCACTGTCGCGCCGGTTGCGCGGCTCGCAAAGATAGCGCATGGTGAGCATGACGCCGTCCGCGGTCACGCTCAAGTAAACCATCGGTGTCGTCACCCCGAGGTGAATCATGTATTCGTGGGTTGCCGCCATCACGCAATCATGCACCTGCTCCTGCAGAGATTCGGCCTCCCGCGTAACGATTTGGATGAGCAAGGCGCGCGCCTTCTCCCAGTCGCTGTCCAGCGTCAAGGTGAGCGGAATCTCGTTCCACAAGAATGGAAACGCGTCACTGATAGTGGCTACCGTGTGCACGTACACCAGCCCGTTTGGAATGTGCAGGATGCGTCCGGTGCTCTGCTCCTTGATTTCCATCAGCGCGAACTGGAACAACCCGATATCCACCACGTCGCCGGAGAACCGGTCAATCTGTACCCGCGAGCCCACCCGAAAGGGCTTGCGCAGCATGATGAAAACCCACCCGGCCAGGTTGATCAGCACGTCTTTCAGCACGATGGTCAGGGCCGCCGACACCAGGCCCAGCATGGTGAGGAGGGTCTGGAAGCCGGCCAGCCAGATTCGCGCGATGAGCATGATCGCCAGCAGCCAGGCCGCGTAGGTCAGCGACTTCTTCCAGGTGTAGCGGCCCCGCGGGTCTTCGGTGTGGCGCAGGGCGGCGCTCACCGCGATCTGACGCAGGAGGTAGAGGCAAACGATGATCGCGAGCGTCGACACAATCTGGTGCTGCCGCTCGAGAGAGGGTCCGGTCGTCTGGTGCAGCCAGTCCCAGGTCATGGATTCCCTAAATCAACCCCTGGACCGCCTGCTCGGCGCCCTTGAGCGCGCGGATGGCGGCGCCGTAGTTTTCCGCCTTGTACACCGCGGTGCCCGCCACCAGCACGCGGGCGCCGGCCGCGACGGCCAGGGGCGCGGTTTCGGGATCGATGCCGCCGTCGACTTCCAGCATGATGTCCAGGCCCGCCAGATCAATCATCTCGCGGGCCCTCTTGATTTTGGGCACAACCGTGGAAATGAACTTCTGCCCCCCAAAGCCGGGGTTCACCGTCATCAGAAGCACCAGATCAATATAGGGCAGCACGTATTCGATGTGATCCAGCGGCGTGGCCGGATTTAAGGCGACCCCCGCTTTCGCGCCCTGCTCGCGGATGTGGCACAGCGTCCGCTGCAGGTGCACGCAGGCCTCCAGGTGTACCGTCACGATGTCCGCGCCGGCTTTCACGAACGACGGGATATAGTCGTTGGCGTCCTCAATCATCAGGTGCACGTCGAAGGGCAGCTTCGTGTGAGGCTTCAGCGACTTCAGCACCGGCGGACCCACCGTGATGTTGGGGACGAAATGCCCGTCCATCACGTCGAAGTGGATCATGTCCGCGCCGCTTTTTTCGACCGCCTGCAGCTCGTCCGCAAGCCGCGAAAAATCAGCGGACAGCAGCGACGGCGCGACCAGGATTTCCATCAGATGCGATCCCGATGGAGCAGCTTCTCGTTGGAATACGTCTCGTACTCGCCGCCGTTCACGCCGGTCACCAGCACGCTGACCTGCTCGCCCGCGTAATGAGTGCCCTGGTACACCGCGTAGGATCCCGTTGGATCGATGACCATGATGCGAATCTCCTGCGGTCCAGCCGCGTCGGGCGCCACCACCGTCACCTGCTTCTGGCGGATCTCGTGCACGCGGTAGTCGTTCCCCGCGCTCACCTTCAGCTCCACCGGCGTGCCCGGCGGCACTGCCTTGTTGGGCGGCGGATCCTGGCGGATGATGGTGCCGGCGTTGTACTGCTCGTGCAAGATCCACTGAACCGAGCCAAGTTTGAGTCCGGCCTGACCGGCGGATTCGCGGACCTTGTCGATCATCATTCCTTCAAATCGCGGCACCTTCACCATCTCCACGTTCCCCATGTTGATGGTGATATTCACCTTCACGCCCTTTTTCACCGATTTTCCGGGCCGTGGATTCTGATCGATGACCATCTCGGGATCGCCCTTGCGGCGATCTGAAAGCGTCACTTTTCCGAGGTTGAGCCGGGCGTTCGACAGCGCGATCTCGGCGTCGCGCATCCCCAGGCCGGTGAGGCGCGGAACGGTGACCTGCTCGGGTCCCAGGCTGACCACGACGGCCACCTTGCGGCCCTCGCGCACCGTGCGGCCGGCATGCGGGTCCTGCTCCATCACCTGGTCCTTCTTGACCTTCTCCTGGAACTTGGCCTCGCTGATGTCGAGCTCGAGCCCCAGGCGCTGCAACAAGCGCTGCGCCTCCTGCACGTCCCGGCCGATGATTTTCGGCACCGGCACCTCGGCGGGCAGATGGAAATACTGCAGATAGATCGCCGTGCCGAGCACCACGCCGAAATAGCCGGTGACCGCCACCAGGAAGACCGGGACGATCAGCCGCAGGATCCAGCGCAGGATCACCACGATGATATTGGGTCGCGGCTGCAGCACCTGCGACGGCATCGCATGGGTTGTCATGTTGGGGTCCTCACTCATTGGGCGCCGCGAGGACGACATCCACGCCGCTGCCCTTTTTCAGGGTCGCGCCTTCTTCCGGAGATTGGCGCAGCACCTCGCCCGGCGCCGCGTCGTTGGTCTTTTCGATTTCCACGGTGCCCAGCCGGAGTCCGTTGCCCTCGAGCAGGATCTGCGCGGAATCCCGCGTCAAGCCTTTCACCGAGGGCACCTTCACCTCATCGGACGGAGCCTCTGGCGTCGCCACGGCCTGTAACTGCACGTGGATCCGCGAGCCTTTTGGAAGGTCGGATCCGGCCGGCGGATCCTGGCTTACCACCTTCGACTCGGGATAGTCGTCCGGGCCCTCCACCGCAACAATGAATTCGGCGGCTTCCGCGCGGGCCCGGGCCTCGCCCAGGGTGAGCCCTTTCAGGTCGGGCACGGTGCGGCTGTCCGGGCCGCTGGAAAGTATGATTTCAACGGTCGACCCCTTGGCGATTTTCGATCCGGATTCGGGCTTCTGATCGACCACCGCGCCCTTTGGAATCACCGAATCTGGCCGAGTGGAGCGCAGCACCGCCTTCAGCCCGGCTTTTTCCGCGGTGGCGGTTGCCGCGTCCTGGGTTTGCCCGCGCAACGCGGGCACCGACACCAGCGGCATCCCCTTGCTGATGGTGACCGTCACGTGGGCGCGCAGATCCGCCGCCGCCCCGCCCACCGGATCCTGGGAAATCACCTGGCCGAGCGGTACCGATTCGCTGTACTGCTCGGCGAAGCGCGGCTGCAGCCCGAGGTCCTCGAGCGCGCGCCGCGCCGCGTTACGGTCCATGTTGGCCAGCGACGGCACCTGCACGGTCTGCTTGCCTTTGCTCAGAACAACGAAAATGGCTTCGTCTCCCGGTCGCACGCGGGTGCGCGGGGCCGGGGTCTGCTCCATGACGGTGCCCGGCTCCGCGTTCTCGAAATATTGAGTTTCTTTCACGACCAGCCGAAGCCCTGCCTGTTCCAGGCGGGTGCGGGCCACGTTCTGGGACATTCCTCGCAAGTCCGGCACCTGCACGTACTGCATCTGGTCGTAGGTGTACAGCACCAGTCCGGCCAGGGAGGCCACCAGCACAAAGATGACCGCCATCAGCATGGTGGAGGATCCGCCGCGCCCTCGCTCGGTTGGCTCGACAGACGGCGGCACGACGGGCGGATCTTGGTCCAGCGTGGGATAGGACGGCACCGTCGGCGGGATTACCGGCCCCGGCCGGGGCGCCTGAGCGGTGGGCACGATGGGGCGTACCACGGTGTCGTCCAGCGAGGTCGTGATCGCCGCGGCGGGGACCGGCTGCGGCGCCATGCGGGACGCTCCGTTGCCCGGCTCGAGGGCCGTGGAAAGCGCCGCGGAGAATGACTTTGCGTCCGCGAAGCGCTGTCCGGGATTTTTTTGAAGCGCCTTCATCACCGCGTCTTCCAGCGCCGGTGAAATGCGCGCGCCCAGGCTCTCCAGGCTGGCCGGCTCCTCCTGCACGTGCTTGAGACCCACGGTGACCGGATTGTCGCCGGTGAACGGCACGCGCCCCGAGATCATCTCATACAACACGATGCCCAGCGAATAAATGTCGGAGGCGGGGCCCACTTTCTGCCCCTGCGCCTGCTCCGGCGAGAAATAGTGCGCCGAGCCCACCATGGTGCCGGTGCGCGTCAGAGAGTCGCTGGAGAGCGCCTTGGCGATCCCGAAGTCGGTGATTTTCACCTCGCCGCGGTCGGTGATCAAAATATTGTGCGGCTTCAGATCGCGGTGGATGATTCCCTGGGAGTGCGCGTAGTCGAGCGCGTCCAGCACGGAGATGGCGATCTGGGTGGCGCGCCGCGGCTCCAGGCGCCCTTCGCGGCGCAGGATCTGCTTTGCGTCCTCGGCCGCATAATATTCCATCACCATGAACGGGACGCCGTCTTCCTCGTCGACGTCGTACACCTTTACGATGTTGGCGTGGGCGAGGCGAGCCGCGGCGCTGGCCTCACGCTGGAACCGTTCGAGAAACTCCGGGTCGGAGGTGAAGTCCGAGCGCAGCACCTTCAGAACAACCGGACGCGAAAGACGACGGTCATTGCCGCGGTACACGCGGGCCATGCCGCCCTCTCCAATCAGCTCGACCACCTCGTAGCGGCCGCGCAATACCTGTCCGATCATGTTTATTCGTTCCGAATGTACATCGCCCGCGCGGTCAGCTTGTGGACGGTTTCCACGAAGCGCACCGTGCCGGAGCGGTTGTTAATCACAATAGAATGGGTCCGTACGCCGTTCCCGAGGAAGCGCACGCCCTTGAGCAAATCGCCGTCGGTGATGCCGGTGGCCAGGAACATGACGTCCTTGCCGGGCACCAGGTCGTTGTGGGTGAACACCTTGTTCAGATCCGTCACGCCCATCTGGCGGCATCGCTCTTCCTCGATCTCGTTGCGGGGCTGCAATTTCCCTTGAAACTCTCCGCCCAGCGCTTTGATGGC
>Ga0194131_10008644_pt1 | contig 13160 bp, 23 predicted proteins | sample TA2KigO120mmetaG_FD_148631 | JGI IMG/M metagenome (GOLD analysis project Ga0194131, IMG submission 148631) | Freshwater microbial communities from Lake Tanganyika, Tanzania - TA2015053 Kigoma Offshore 120m | ecosystem: Environmental > Aquatic > Freshwater > Lake | place: Tanzania: Lake... | reverse complement strand
GATTATTCACACAAAGTACATGGACTTTTGTCCGTGTTCCATGATTATTCACACGTCGGCTATCCTAAATTTTTAGTGTCGCTATAGCTCGACAATCGCATTATTGATTTGATTGATCATGTTGGGTGTCAAATCGTCATCCTGTACGATTGACAACCCACCATTGGGGTATGCAGTTTTGTGTCCGTGGTCAGCTATATCTATTGCTTGTTCAAGCGTAGGAATATTGACCGAATAGACACAGTCGTCGATAAAGTCAACGACATGATAAACGGGTTTATCTTTCATTTCTGGTGCCTTTCTTAGGGAAGGTCATGTTGTGAACAGGTGGGTGAGAACATTTCAATCCAGCACTTTGGGTGGGTACCACTAATCATCTGTTCTCGTAAATCCACATCCAGTTCTTTGTAGGCATCCTGCATGAGGGCACCCTTGTCGTACAAGGCTCGACCTTCACAGAACTGCTTATAAGGCATTTCAACATAACCATCTTGACCACAATGGCAACAGATGCCTGTGGGTACTTGAATCATCATACTTTCTGGAGAATTACTCATCTTTTACGAAATACTCCTTTTTTTTGATTGTGAGAGTTAGTTAGTTAGTATCTGAGAACTAGTTGGTTAGTATTAGGACTAGCTGGTTAGTTAGTCAGTATGGGTACTCCCCTGCACGCACCATAAAATGGGCGTTTGTCCAACAATAAATCATTATTTTATAACATAATGTTTGTATAGTTGATAAGAGAGTGTGCTCGTTTTAGGAAAACGAAGCCGAAACCAGACGATGGGTCGCACTCGCGAATGAGCCGTCTAGCATTAAAGAAGGATGCTAAGACCGTACGCTCCTGAGTTGTCTCCCCTTTTTTGTTTTGCTTGTTACGGTGCCCAGCCGAACAAGGCAAATCATATTTATTAGAAGATTGTTTTTTTCAGCGGGACTTGGTAAGCATATCGGTCTTTTGTTTGGCCATTCGTCCGAACATCGACCGAACCCACAAAATCATTGTGTATATACCCGCTATATATGAACAAACAATCAATAGAAATGTTTTCATTTTTTGAAAGGTTCTCCCATTTTGAATGATATTAGATTTATATTGACCTACAGATGAAGAATATATTGCTGAGAATAAGTACGGTGGGGGTAAGTTAGCCGAAACTAACTTACTCTCCCACACATACTCACTCGAAACTGATGGGCAGTTTGCTGACAGGAACGACTAGAGGTCGCTTTCGACAATCGACCAAGGTGCTGGTGCTACCTTGGTGATGCTCTTTGGCCCTGAGTTGTCAATCGTGACTGTCAAGTCTTGATAGACAATGTCATTCTCTCCAACAGCGGGTTCCCCCATTGTGAGATTACGAATGACGGCATTGAGATGAAGACGCTCTCCCTTGCCTTGCTTCTTGAGATTCTCAAGTGCTCGGGTCACATTCTCAGCGAGTGTGATTTCGTGTCCTTTGTCATTCTCCGCCTTGAGCGGAAGCCAGACACTGACACTTCGCCTTACATTCTGTTCGTAAGAAGGCTGAATAGTCTCAGGGTCATACTTCACAATGGACACGAGAAACTTTCTGCGTCCGTTGCCTTCGACGAAATGACCTGTTTTCTTGTTGACGCTAGCTGCGTTGATTTGGATTGTTGCCACTCTAAAGTCTCCTAAACTTTGACATTGGTTGAGTAGGTTATTTCTTGGTACTCTCTCTGAAAATCATAGAAAATCTATGAACAGCCGAGAGCACCACGCCACTATTTAGAATATATAATATAAAAAATAAAACTTAAATAATATAAATGTTTTATAAACATAAATATATACATATAAAATGTAAAGAGCCCGATCCTTACGGACCGGAACTCTTCACATTGGGCTAAACTACCCTTTGGCGCAATGACCAACAAGAAACATCATTGGAGAACTCAGCAAACCATTCACGAAAGTACTCATCATTAGTCAAGGGAACAACCAGAACAATGTCACTTTGAATGGGATTAACAAATTCTTCACAATAATTCCTGTAATCAAGCTCAAACTGGTAAGCAACCAGTTCAGCAAGCTTCTCAGGCATTGCACTACCATAAAACGAAAAACACACAATTACCTCCAGCGGGACATACCGCATCACAAAATTTATATCAAATATAAATAAATATATATAACCTTGCAACACCTACCACCATCGACTGATGGTGGCAAGTGTGCAGAGCATTGGCAAACGAAAACCGCCTAAGCTAGTTCGTCCTGAGTAGGAACAACCAGAACAGGACGGACTTCCTTCACAGCCTTGGTCTTGAAAACCAAGCGATTTGTTTGCTGACCAGGTTTGAGACCAGGCTTGACCTGTACATCAAACTCAGCCGTCACAAACAACCTGTGATTCGGTTGATTCTTGGCATCTTCGAGCATCGCAGAATACTCAGCGGCTTTGGTTTCACCAAACCAAATCTGCCAAGTAACCGACTTAGTGCCATCCAGACGCTGATACGCTGGCGCAGTGCCAATGGGATTCAAGAGAGCATAAAACTCCCCTGTAGAGCTGGGCTTCGTCGAGACGAAGTTCACAGCAAATGTGAATGCGGACATAGAAGTCTCACAATCTGGCGGGAACTTGAAGGCGTTCCTACCACAGGCCGACTCAGCAAGTAAAACTAACACTGAGCAGACAAACATTTAAACATATATATCATATATACTAAATAAATATCTATATCTATATAAATATAAAATGGAAAAACTCAGGCTTTCGCCTGAGTCTTTCGAACACGCTTCTTAACGGGCTTAACCTGCACAACAGGCTTAACACCATAATGAGCACGAACCATCTCCATGGTCGTGCAACGTTGGGCGTCAGGAACAGCCTGAATACGACACTTACCACATGTGAACATAACTACCCCCGCGGGACATACCGCAAACATACATTTATATCAATATAAAATAACGTTACTTTGACATGCTCATTGGTGCATGTCAGTAACGCGCGATTCCCAGACCCAACTAAGTACATCTACCCTGATAGTGTAGTAGTTAGCTCCATCTCGCAGACAAATATTTATATACATATAAAATGAAAGAGACTTAACCTTACGGTTAAATCCCTTCCATAGGCAAATGCGGTTGCATGGCAGAAATGCGCTTCTTACGTCGCGCATTCTTGCGCATCTGCGCAACCTGAGCAAAGTGCTCATCGCACAAAGCTCGAGGATGTGGGTCGCAGACATAATGTCCTTGACCCGCACGCAGACGAACAGTGCAACCATCAAACTTACAGTTTGTGTGCCAGCTTTGATAAGCCACGATGTCTCCTTTCGACAGTGAACTTGGCCACATATATATTTATATAAATATAATCATAAAACCCCAATCACTCAGCACATAAGCTAAGTGATTAGGGGGAGGTCGGCGCTCTTGTCGCAGCTCGAGCTAGTTATTGATGCCACCGTTTCGCTGTGTCTTCACAGGCCATCAGCGCTCCACACCAACATTTATATCAATATAATCGTAAAACTAAATACATACTATATGCCTTATAACAATATAATAATACACATAAACCTATATATATATAAAGTAACGTTACATAAGACATGCTCATTGGTGCATGTCAGCAACGTGCGATTCCCAGACCCAACTAGCCACACCTACCATGATGGTGTACCAGCTAACTCCAATTCGCATAACAAAATTTATATATATAAATATAAACCAGTAACCCCTGACCCTCACGGGCCAGGGAATCACTTAGGCAGTTGTGGCGGTCTTGCGGACATACGACCACGACATGACGGCTGCAGCCTGAACGGCCTGGCCTGTCGTGATACGTGCTCTGCGAATCGCTCGACCATGGCGGATGCCAAGAGTCTCTGCTTTCGCACGGAGTTCCGCAAGACGAGCCTTCTGCTCGGACTTGCTACGCATACGAATCTCCTTTCTCGAGAAGTTGCGCATCAAAATATTTATATATATATAAACTCACAATAACACACACCCAATCTAATGAGTGTGTGTATGTGAGGTCACTTGGAGCATAAGCCATCCAACGAGCGCAGATATGCACACTCCTGGTGCCACTCGTGACGAGCTGACCACAATCGCCAACAAAATATTTATATACATATAAAATGGGAAAACCACACCTAAAAAGGTGTGAGTTCCCCAGAAGAATCGACGTCTGGCGACGTGACTTCTTCAGTGAGCATGTGAAGAATTTCCCCAGGGCTGAGGAAATTCATAGCCGCAAGGACATCTTTCGCAACGTGTGGATTCTCACACACAAAGCGAAGAAGACGACCTATCGGAAGCTCATACGGATCGAACATAACTTACCTCCAGCGGGACATACCGCAAACGAATATTTATATATATATAAAACACAAAACAACACACCCAGTCGAACGGGTGTGTGTTTGTGTGCTCATTTAAGCTGCGTCGACTCCCACGGTAGCACGGGGCACAACTGACGTTTCAGAGCAATCTGACGTCATACACAAATTTATATATATATAAACTGAACATGAAAGACCCAGAGATCACCACCGTCGTGGTAATTCGGGTCCTTCAGCGCTCGTAACCGTGAAGTTCGTCACAGCATGTACTCAAGAGATTGGTAGTGTTGAGCGGCAGGAAAGTATTTATATAAATATAAAGTAGCTGTAAGTACCACCCCAAAAGGTGGTACAAACAGTTAACAGCTAAAAATTACTTACGAGGGAAAATAAACCTAACATCCCAAGGATCGCTAGGGCGATACCAACGATAAGGTAGAAAAACCCACAACTCATGCTCAGCAATGGCCCAAGCAAATGGACCAACATGGATAAAATCCATAGCAAAGCCTTCGTTAGCTTCAGCTGGCATGTGAACAATGCCAACTTTCCAATAACTCCAAAAGAAATACATAACTTACCTCCAGCGGGACATACCGCAGATCAATATTTATATATATATACAATGGTAACCCCTGACCCTCGCGGGCCAGGGAATTACTTAGGCGTTGGTTGCGGTCTTGCGGACGTACGACCACGACGTGACGGCTGCAGCCTGAACGGCTTGGCCTGTCGTGATACGTGCCCTGCGGATCGCTTCACCGTGGCGAGTGCCAGCGGCTTCAGCTTTCTTACGCAGTTCCGCAAGTCGAGCTTGCTGCTCTTTCTTGCTACGCATACGAGTCTCCTTTCTCGAGAAAGTGCGCATAAGAATATTTATATATATATAACCTACACAGAGCCACGCCATAAGGCGTGGATGTGTACTAACTTAGGCCCTCTCGAAGCGACGCTCGACCTCTTGACGAATCTTGGGGTTGACCATTGCTGCCACAAAGGCAACAAGAACAACCAAACCGAAGATGGCCAAGTTGGTCGAAGCGACCTTCTTGTACGCTTTCCAATAAGACATGGAAACCTCCTGCGGGACATACCGCAACCACATATTTATATCTATATAAACTAGGTTACTTACTACCCACAAAGGGGTAGCTTTCTCCTAGAGCGATGTGTCAAGCGGTACAAGGTACTGTGAGATGAGCTGCTAAGCAGTCACAAATCTCCACCAATGGGTCGCTTAAACAGGATCAGGTTGCCCAGACCCTCCTGCACACAAACATTTATATATATATAAAAGCACAAAACAACACACTCAGTCGCAGAGTGTGTTGCTGTGCTGCTCGTTTAAGCTGCGTCGACTCCCCACTCCTGGGGGCGCAACTGATGTCTCAGAGCAATCTGACATCATACAAATATTTATATAAATATAGACTGTACAGAGCTACCACCCGTAAAGGTGGTAGATGTACAACGACTCAAATAACAGGAAGCCCAGTGGTCTTGCTGTCTTTGACGAGCTGAAACAAGACGCCGTCAACGAAGAACTTGCGTTCTGTGATGGCCTTGTGTAGCTCTTCCTTCGCGACGGCAATCTCGGCTTCTGCACGGAGCAGAGCACGAGCAGCATCGAGAAGGATCTCTGTCTTGTCGTTGACCGTGTCTGCAAACACGTTAACGTCGACGGTGAGTGTGCTCACGATAGTCCCCTTTCTGTGGACTAGTAGGACGACACACGGGATTGTGTGTCTGTTCCCAACCACATATTTATATATATATAAACTCACCTTACCAACCCCGAACAGAGTCGGGGCTGGAAGGGACTTGCTTAAGCGTTGCTGACGGTCTTGCGGACGTACGACCAAGACACAGCAGCGCCAACCTGAACGGCTTGGCCTGTCGTGACTCGTGCCTTACGGATGGCTTGGCCGTGGCGGGTGCCAGCGACTTCAGCCTTCTTGCAAAGGTCAGCAATTCGAGCGGCTTGCTCTTTCTTGCTACGCATGAGAGTCTCCTTTCTCGAGAAATTGCGCATCAGAACATTTATATAATATAACGTATACGGTAGTAGGCTAGTTAAAAATATAGCCTATACGTATACAATAATCATTACCCCCTTAAATTTTTTCCTTATATCTTATATATATTTCAGTTTTTATAGGTTTATATAACCTAAGCTTGATGTAAAATATTTTTCCTCTATTTTTTTACCCATATATGCTAGTTTATATATCTACATACAGGTTGCCACGAAAAATTCGAAACATTTTTCTCTCTACGAGTTGCAAAGACGAACAAGATCTGCTAGCGTTCTGACCGCCATAACAACCCATTATCCCAAAAGGAGGATATAACAAAATGGCCCGTAAAAAAAAGAATAACAATATTAATCAAGAACAGCTCTTTGATGAGTATATAGACTTGGAAGATATTTATACTTATAGTGTTAAAAAATACACCAGATCCAACCATTCATCAAATGATTGGGACTACGACTCAGACAGCTATGGTAACCACGAATGGTGATCAACGGTAATATTAAAATACAAACATCCAACAACACACGAATGCCAAACACACAAAGGAAAATCATGAAACACACCGATCATAAAAAATTATTAATTATATCAGAGGAGCTTATAAAGTCCCCCAATAAGGATCAATTCCTGTCACTGTTTACAAAGGAGCATGACATAATTGTTATAGATTATAATTTTTTGCAGAATGATGACAACCAGGAAGCAAATTTACGATTTAGGACAAAAAAGATGTACATGAAATTACGACCACATCTGGGACTTGGATATAGCCATATGGTATATATCGGGTATAAAGATGATGGATACTATCTCTTGGATCTTTTTATGAATAAGGGTATCTTTTTTGATGGCGCGGTTTTGATTAACTGCAACCTCAATGAATATCCATATTGGAATGACCAAAGATTAGCTCCATTATTTAAAAAGACACCGATTTGGAACCTCTATTCCGAGAATCATCCTGAGTGTAGAAAACAGGGATTAAATAACTTCGTGTTACCAACCAAGTATTCACCCCAGTTTAATTCTAGGTATGCATTGGAATCTTATGGCGTCATCGTCTATGGTGTCTATGGTAAGTTATCTTTATTGGAACCAGCTGGAAATATCCAGATGTTGTCTAATTTAGGCTAAAATTATCCCCACCATCTTCCAATAAATCATTATTACCAATTAATCCATTTTGAATAAAGAATTCATTCCAATCATTGGAACTGATTTCATATTGAATAACTTCATTGGGGCTTAGCTCACGTACGATATCTTCTGCGGTTATGTCTAAAGATGTGGCCGTAGAAATAATCATATCCCATTGATCCATTGGGAATAAACTAACAATTAATGTATCGTTATTTTTTGCGTGGGCTGTAGCAATCATGTTATATTTATCGATTTCTTCAGCGAACGGATTTAAAATAAATTCTTGTTCAAGCAACTCTGGATTTCTGGATCCGTAAATATTGCCTTAACATTTCCCAAAATTCCATCATGGAATCTCATTTCTGTTAACTGATAATAATAGTAATAAAATAATCTAAACTAGTATAGCATTTATTTCGACTATTACTATAATCCATATGAGATCATCAGGCGCTTTGGGCAGATTAATTCCAAGATCATTAGGCGGTAAGGTGGCGTTGGGTGGCGGAGCCCTTGGATTGGCAGCGGGAGTCGCGGCTTTTAGAAATCGTTCTTCTGGAAGAATGACTCAACGACAATTCGACGCATTGCCGGCAGCACAGAGGGCTCCACACATGATAGAAGCAGCTGACGCAATATCTCCTGCGCAGGGATCAATTATGAGACAGAGATTAGCTGCTGGTAATTTCCCAACGGCTTAGAATATAAACTATAATAGTTATAAATATTAAAAAATAAAAAAAATAATTTTTGGCGGCGAAAAGCGAATAATTATGGCATTAAACGATAATTCACTAAACGAAGAATTTCGCGTTCGCGTTCGAGAACGGCACAGAATTGGTAGAATATGATGGAGAAGGATGGGTAGTAGATGATGTAAAACCATTAACACCAGCCGAACTGCAGGAAAGCAAAAACATAGATAAATTACTGGAAGAAGGTAATGCAGCATTCGAAAAAAAGATGGCAGCCGAGGAAGCTGAATATCAAAGAGCTGTAGCTGCTGGAGAAATAGAAACCGCAGTTCAAAGATGGGATAGAGAATCGGAAGCCGCAAAGCGCACGGCAGCACCAATAACTACAGATGCACCAAATCTCACAGCAGCTCCAAACTTAAAAAATATTAGAGCAGAGTTTGCCGATGAAGTAAATACGCCAACTAAACCTTCTCCAGCTGCGTTAGAATTTATAGAACAAGAAAAGATAAGAGTTAAAACTGAACAAGAAGCTATAAAAGCTCAAAATAATTTAGCGAGGCCTGCAACAAGAGAAGCAATAGAAAAAGAGGGATATCTTTATCATTTTGCTCCAAATAAGTACGCTGAGAGCATTTCTGAAAAAGGAATAATAGCCAATCGAGCATCGAACGCAGCCCAGGGTCCTGGAAAAATATTTTTTTGGACAGACCCCTCCAAAGCTACACTCTCTGGTTTCAATCCCGCTGGTCTCGATGTAGGTGAAACTTTAGATCTTTATAAAACAAAAGTTACTCCAGAAATGTTAGATTCATTTCAAATGGATCCTAAAATTGATAATCCAAATGGTGTTGCAAGATCAGTTCTTTTTGAAGCCGATAGTTTTCCAGCTGAAAAAATTGGAACAGGAGGAGTTTTTGATGAAAGTACTGGTGGAATAAAATATAATCCTATTACAAAAAAAATTAATACAACTCCATCTAAAAAAAGACTTATAACTGGTACAGCTACAGCTAGAAAAAAAATAGCTAAATTTACTTCTGATCCAGAAGAACTATATAGAAAATACCTCAAACACCTTGGAGATGTAAAATCAGAAGGAGGTGTTTTAAAGGGAGATATTGATACTGGATACAGAGTTGGTGATTACCGATCTGTGTCGGACGAGGCGGTAAGGCGTTTATCTAATGAAGCTAGTGACGATTCCCTTAGTGCGCTTGAACAAACTGTAGAAGCGTTAAGGAAAAATAAAACATTTGTTGATGAACAAATTCTAAATGAGGTTCGCGAAAGAGCGCACCGCTCTCGGCGATATATATGTAACTTATGGAGGCAGATCTTTTAAAGATATACAGGCAGAAAATCCAGGCAAATCTATTAATGAACTAATAGAAATGAATAAACGAGAACAGATTGCAGTGATGAAGCCAAAATCAATAGCTGCACTTGAAGTACCACCAGCAAAAAAAACACCAATATCAGTTGGCACACCAGTTGATGACCTAACGAAAGTTGCTTCTACCACCCCACCAGTGACCCCACCGGTAGCTACAGCGGCAGATATGGCAGCAAGTGTTGAGGCAAAAGTTGCAACTGCAGTAGTAGATGGTGGAGCTAGTGTCGCAGGTGATGTTGTTTCCTCAGCTGTGAACAGAACATCAACTGCAATTAGCGGTCTAAGGCCAAAATCAGCGGGTGGTGTCTTAGGACTTGGATTGGCATTGGCGGCTGGTGGAGCTGGTGTACTCTACATGCATAAAAATCGCGGTAGACCAAACTATAGAGGAGCCTAATAGTTTACGTCTGTATTAAAAATCAATTATTCTCTTTTTTCTTTATGAAAAACTCTAATTGATTTTCAGTAAAAAATATTTGGGATTTAAATTCAGTGTTGTATACATTTAAGTTTGAGGAATACGACGTTTTAATGTCATCACCAGAATAAAAATAAAAAATATCTTCTTCTTCAATTTTTTTCATCACCATTATCCGTTTCAAATACCTCAGTCCAAGAATCACCACATTCTCTGCATGTAACAGCAAAACGTTCTTGATTATCTTTTGTGGGTAATGGGTTTATCAAAACATTCATTGGATACGGACACTCAGGGCAAGGTTGAAGCTCAAGTCCGTAATCATGTGAATTACTATTATTCAGATTCATTGAAAACTAAATCCTTAATAGTTTGTAATAGTTTAGGGTTTTGTTTTAATTTATTAATAGCATTTTCTCTACCTTGGGCGAAATTTTCACCGTTATGGGAAATCCACGCTCCTTTTTGAATAAATATTTCTGCTTGTATTGCAAGATCCAATAGCGAACCCACTAAATCTATACCCCTTCCGTAATATACATTAAATTCAGCCACCTTAAGTGGTGGTGACATCTTGTTTTTAATAACTTTTGCTTTTACGGTAATACCAATTGCATTACCTTCTTTATCTTTTATGTCTTCTTTTTTACGTAAATCTATACGAACAGAAGAGTGAAAGCGTAAAGCCATGCCACCAGGTGTTGTTTCTGGGTTTCCAAACATAATTCCAATTTTATTTCGCATCTGATTTATAAAAACTACAAGCGTTTTACTTTCATTTGCCAAAGCAGTGATCTTACGCATAGCTTTTGCCATCATTCGAGCCTGCAGACCCATTTGATTTGCTTCCATTTCGCCTTCTAATTCAGCTTTTGGCACTAATGAAGCAACAGAATCAATAACTATCAGTCCAATCTCACCAGTTTTTACCAATTTATCAACAATTTCTAGTGCCTCTTCGCCATAATGTGGCTGCGCAAGCAGTAGTTCGTCCAAATCAATACCCAAACTGATCATATAAGCTGGATCTAGGGCGTGTTCTGCATCAATATAAGCGCAACATAAGCCTTGTTTTTGAGCTTCTGCGACTAAAGAAAGCGCTAAAGTAGATTTTCCAGATGATTCAGAACCATATATTTCCACTATCCTACCCCTCGGTAGGCCGCCAATCCCCAAAATTTTATCTAACGTTGGAGCACCTGTTGATATCGATGGCCATTGTTGATGATCAGAATTTCCTAATTTCATTACAGTGCCTGGACCAAATTGCCTATCCAATTGCGCAATTGCAATATCAATCGACTTTGATTCTTCCATGGCATTAATTATATCACAAAGATAACCTAACGACTACAGATTTATGATGGTATAATAGTTCAGTAACATTTTTAGGAGTCAAGAATGAAAAACCCCATCAATATTGAGATGCATTTAGATTTTACAAGAGCAAGAATACTGCTTGCTAGAATTAAATCAGTGGAAGATCTTGTAACAATTTGGAAAATAACCGGTCCCTGTCTAGAAAAATACCCCTATATTGAAAAAATTCATAAAAGAAAAAATATTTCTTGATTTTATTTGACACGTGCTGTTATAATGTTCTTACGGGAGAAACTCAAATACTAAAGAACAATATTATTTAGTTACCCCAGTTTGGATTTATCCAGCATATACTGAGTATAGAGGTTACTATTTACTACATCTCTAGGATTGGGAGGTGTATTAAAAAATGAAGCTATATCAAATTTATGTTCCAGAGTTGGCTACGTACGTCAAATACAAGGTTCTAGATCCAGATAGTATAGAATCCTTAATTGGGGAGTTAGATAATAAGGCCCCAAAAGACTTTAAACTTGCAGTACTAGAAAATGTAATTTATAACGTTAAGCCCGAAATTACGGAATCTTTACGCTTGATGTCAAGAGAGGCAGCAGAACGCTGCATAGACGCGATGTATCATGGATGCGTAATGCTTAATCCCGGTATCGACATAGATCTTTGGATCGAACTTGCATATGCTAAAAATATTAGTGATAAAGATGTTAAAGAGCTTCAAGATATTGCTTCCATTGAGTCAGAACTCGCCAAACACCTACAATCTAAATTTGATAAAAAGCACGATATAAAACCAAGACAAAAAATAAAAAGGATAACTAGACAAAAATTTCTTCGGATTACAGGGGTATTTAGAATCTAACGTTATTGGTCAAAAAGAAGCTATTAATTCAGTAGTTTCTGCCCTTAAAAGATCGCAGGTGGGACTAAACGATAAAAATAGACCGTTAGGTATTTTCCTTTTTGCTGGAGCATCTGGCGTTGGAAAAACGCATTTAGCAACATTGGTTCACAAATATATGTTTAGTGAGGAATATCCAATTGTTAGAATTGATTGTGGAGAATTTCAACACAAACATGAAAATCAAAAATTAATTGGCTCCCCACCAGGGTACGTCGGTCATGACGAAGGTGGTCAGTTGGCTAACCAGGTTAAGAAATATCCACATACTGTTATTTTACTTGATGAAGTAGAAAAGGCGCATCAAGATATGTGGAATACTTTTTTGCGTGTATTTGAAGATGGTATTTTAACAGACAGTAAGGGTGAGACTGTAAATTTTAAAAATACCATTATCATTATGACCACAAATCTCGGCAGTGAAAAAACTGTTGATTTCTTGTTGGGCGGTGGTGCCGGCTTTGCTCGACCAGTGGGAATGAAGCATACCACTAAAGAACTTCCTCCACAGGAGATGGTAGCAAAAAATACCTTAGATGCAATTAGGAAGCATTTTAGACCAGAGTTTATAAACAGGTTGGATAAAATAGTAATTTTTAATCATTTGTCGAAATTTGATATGCAAAAAATAGCGGAATTAGAAATGTCAGTAATAATTGATAAATTATCTCAAAAAGGCTACATAATAAATTATACAGATAGTGTTATAGAAGCTTTATTGGAAAAGGGGGTAGATTCGATCAAAGGTGCTAGGGGTCTCGCCCAAGTTAGGCGAGAAAAGATGGAAGATCAACTAGCTGATATTTTAATCAAATCAGTTCCGCCTAGAGGAACAATATTTGAAATATCCTATACTCCAGAAGACGATTTTATCTTTACCATTAAAAAACCATCAAAAACCAAATCTATG
>Ga0194131_10008642_pt1 | contig 13161 bp, 10 predicted proteins | sample TA2KigO120mmetaG_FD_148631 | JGI IMG/M metagenome (GOLD analysis project Ga0194131, IMG submission 148631) | Freshwater microbial communities from Lake Tanganyika, Tanzania - TA2015053 Kigoma Offshore 120m | ecosystem: Environmental > Aquatic > Freshwater > Lake | place: Tanzania: Lake... | reverse complement strand
TCCGCTCCTCAGCTGCCCTATCTTCCTCCAACCGTTTCCGCTCCTCAGCTGCCCTAGCTTCCTCCACCCGTTTCCGCTCCTCAGCTGCCCTAGCTTCCTCCACCCTTTGCCGCTCTTCAACCTCTTTAGCTTGTTTAGTGCCCTTGATTTGAGCTTCTCTTGCCTGAATTATCTCGTTTTCAGCTCTTCTATTGTTTACATCACTGACTATTGGATCCTCGTTCATTGTGAAAGTCAGTCTTCCAATTAGACCAGAGCCAAAGACTTCGATAGTGTATGAATTACCAACTTTGTAAAGTGGAGGAAAAAACTTAACAAAAAAATTGGCATGATCACTATAGCTCAAGATTTGCTGCTGAATCGATGCAATTTTTCCATCAGGACCCCAAACCGAGAATGTAATGTCTCTACTTTCTATGCTGGGTGTGACGCGAACAATGTATAATTCTTCAGAATAAATTATAGGCTCTTTGTTTCCTACAATTGTAACATTATCTTCAACTGCAAATACTATAATGGGATTTAATATGTAAAGAAAAATACAAAATAATGCTGATACTGTGATCCATTTTTGTAAATCTTTAGAAAATACTTTCAAATCATAATTTGGAGGAATATCACTGGGACTCATAATTCAGTTTCCAATTTAAGGCTGAATTTGAGTATAATCCCTGAACATCAAATTTTTTAGAGAAAAATTCACTCGAGTCGGAATTGAGTTTTATTTTGAATAGATGACTCGTGTTTTTATCTCTCAAGATTACATTATTTCCACGTTATATTTTTTAAATTTTATTGTAGGTTGTAAATTCCGTGCTGGTTTACCGTTCTGACATTACTGTGCCACTTTTTATGATACTCATCATGAACAGTATGAATCGGAATCAGAGTTTTGGCATTTGTATTTTCAACTACGTGCTTTATCTGCTCTCCATCCCCATGCCCTGAGACGTGAATCTGGTGCCAGTCGTCCTCCTTTTTTATGACGCCAAAATGGACAAACCAGTTCTTGACCTGATCTTCTTTTATCTCCATTTCCGTGTTAAATGGTTCGGTTAGTGAGCGAATGTATGTGGCTCCTTGATTGGGCTTGATGTCAATTAAATCCTGTAATCTATAATCGCTGCAATAAAAGATGTATTCTTGTGGCCTTGCCAGAATGTCCCTGTAATCAACTGTATTTGGATAATCAAGAAATTCCCGCTGCCATGAAGCATAATCTTCTACTAGCAATTTTTCACTAAATTTGCTTATGTCTTTATCCAAAATACTCCAAGTGCCCCTTTGGATGTAGACTTTGATATTCTGATCTAGTGGTGATGGATATTTTCCCCTCAAATGCTCAGACCCATCAAAAAGCTTTAGCAAATAAGCCTGTTTCATATCAATTACCAAATATCGATTAGAGTTTTTAGCAGCAATGTAAAAAGACAGTAATCTATCAAGGTCTCTTACTGGATACCCACAGATAACTAGTCCTCTAGTAGAATTAGATATTTCGGATATTTTTTGCTCCACATCGTATTCTGTTAATGATGGCGGTGCATCAACTCTGGTGCCTTCACATAATAATACGTCTAAGTTCGAAACGGCGCATTGTTGAACAAAATTCTCTGTATCTGCTTTGCGCCTTCCATGGAATCTTAGGTCTGCAGTATTTCCTATCGTCCCGTTTGCCGTCTCTAAAATAAATCCATTTACTCCTGGAATGGAGTGGTCAACTGCTATTGGATTTACAACAATGGAATCAATTGAAAATTTTTTTCCTGATTCAAATATTTTGATCTTTCTTGGTATCTGAAATTCCTCGCCCTTGCCCTTACTCATCTCACCTTTTTTATTTTCATAGACTTGGAATCTTTCCTTGAGTGTTAGATATTCATCATGAGATGTTTCATCAAAATTCTGCATTATTAAAAACGACTCTTCAGAGCAGTAAATTGGGATATCCTCTCGCAAATACGGAATGTAAGCACAATGGTCAACATGCGCATGCGTTAGTAATATGGCATCAATTTCAGTTTGCTCATAGCCACCCACCCCCATATGTCGTGCATAATCCCTTCTGTAAAGTCCATCAATCTTGGGAAGTATTCCCAATTCAAACAAATCCACTAGGCTATTTGATGTCCTTGGTCCTAGAAACTGTGAAAAAAACTGACCTTCATGGGAAAAAGACATTCCAAAATCCATCATCACTTTGGTACCATTGCTTTCTACTAGGAACTTGTTCCCGCCAATATCATTTACGCCGCCGTGAAAAGTAATACTAGTCATGTTTTTCAAAATAAAAAAGAGGGATTATCTCTTCCATCCATGCCTTCTCTGGAGTGCCATCTTTTTAAGGAATTTTGAAATCCTTTGCTTTTGGCCATAAAATTCCTTGGCATCTCCGTAGTGGTACTGGTTGTAGCGGGAGAGATTTGGGTCTCTGTGTACTTCGTCACCATGAAAAGCACACACGCCGATTGTCCTTTCTGGAAAGTAGGTAATGTGGTGTTTTTCCGTGGCAACCTGGTTGCATAGTTCGCATTTCATTTTTGCTCAATAATTAAATCAAATTTTATAATATCAAAACCACGACAATTGTTTCAATACAATTGATACTATTTTTCTAAATTTTTCTCATCATAAAGCATCTTAATAGTATCAAAAGTATTGATACTATCACATTATAAAATAATAGATAAAAACACTACAACTTTTCATGATTGAGAAAAAAGAAAGAAGAAAAAAACAAAGCCCCATAATAATCACTGAAGAGCAAAAACTAGTGGAGGCAAGCTAATTGATGACTACGCAAAGCGGGTCATCCCCCCTTGATTATATCCAAGTAAATCCCCAAGAGCATCATATCCGCGATGTCCCAGAATACGTCCAGACAAAAAATGAATTTGCTATATATGATGGGCTACTAAATAGCAAAAAGCCATTACTAATTAGAGGACCGAAGGGCATTGGCAAGACACTTAGCATTGCAAGCTGGGTCGCAAATAGACCGCGTATCCCATTTATTCAATATGATTGCAGCGAAGGAACCAAGGAAAGTAATCTTATCGGTCGTTCAATAATACACAAGGATGGCACTACGCCATTCAAGCTTGGTGTGATCCCAACTGCAATAGAGCTGGCAAACAAGACCAAAGTCGCAGTATTATGTCTTGAAGAAGTGGGCTCACTTCCACCAGCAATGCAAAAGTTGCTCAACCCATTACTTGACTGGCGATGCGGACTTTATGTGGATGCTTTAGATAGGCACTTTCACTTGGACCCTGAAGCAAGACTGGTTGTATTTGCTACTAGCAATCCAAGCAGTAATGGAGGCGTCTTTGAACTAAATGCTGATCTAAAGAGCAGATTTGCAATATGGAACTGGGATTACCCGGAAAAAGAAGACGAGCAAAGACTCCTAAATATGGTTGGAATCCCAGACTCTTTCTCATCAGGACTGCTTCAGCTAGCAATGGAAACAAGGGCACTAGAAAAAAAAGGCAACATAGAATACGGAATTTCAACTAGGGACCTCGCTGATGCATTTGACCTGTATAGAAGCTACAGTTCAGTTGAAGGCATCGATGTAGAACAATTGGTACTTGAACTAAAGATATTGGGAAACTATGAATCAGATGATCAGTTAAACACAGTAAAGTCAAGAATTGAAAGTATTTTTGGCAAGTCCATGTTTGTCTCCAAAAAGAGGACTCGTTGAAAACCTCACTGCAAAAATATAATTTTGACTTTGAGGAAAACTCAAAGTATGAGATAATCAGCAACACTGCCTCAATAGTGGAGCAGCTAAAAAAAATCAGGATTAAGCTATCGTTCGCACCTGGCAAGAAAATTGATTTTACCAAATCCACCAAGGGTTATTTTATCAAGGTAGGGATGGACAATGATATCGTACTACCAAAGACAAAGTTGGAAAGGGAGCTCGCAAAAATTGTCTTTGATTCTCCCGTAGACCAATTTGCAAAATATGCAAAAACAATCAAGACTAATACTAGCACAAGCCAGAGACTGGTTTTTTTCAAATATATCCGGATAGTTTTCCATTATCTAGAGTCAAGAAGAGTAGAGTCATGTTATGGTAATATTTATCGAGGCGCACAAGAGCGCTTCATTGATGCAAGAAAGCACGATGCAATGGGAGAATTTTCTAAATTAGAAATTCCTCAAGACCCAATTGAGGCACTAAAGTTAGCAAGATACGACAAATTTGAACTAGTGAAAGCAAGTGAATTTGCAATTGCAATTCAATACATTGAAGCAGTAGAAATGACAGGAAGATTGGGCGCATATGACCTGGCTATAATGTATTGGGAAAAAGTCGTCCAGCCATTTTTAGAAAAAAACCTCAGGCAGTCCAAACCCTCTTCAGGAAATAATGGAAAAGATGTGGATTTTGATGATTCAAAGGGACTGGAACAAAAAAAATCTGAAATCCTAGAGCAAATAATTCAAAGTGAAAAAAAGATTAGAAAGATAAAAGAAACAGATTCAATAGACCGTTTTTTTTCAAGGCACAATGACAAGATAAACCAATATTATAAACTGGATTCAATCCAAGGGGAAATAAAAAAAATCTTTAGTCAAAATACTAATGCTCAAGAAATGAAACAGGGATTATTAGCAGAGCTATCTGAACCGTTCAAGATTTACACCGATCAGAAAATACCATTTGCCGAACTAACTAACAGATTAAAACGGGAAGGCAAAAAAGAAATCAAACTAATTGAAGAGGATCTAGAAAAAATTTCAAGACAAAAAGTTCTTGGTGAATACCATACTGGAAAAATTGGCAAGCTAATCAAACATACTTCCGCAAAGCGCTCAAAGAGTGTGATCTTTAACAAAAATGTTTCACTCAAACTCAAGAATCTTTTTAAAAAAATCCAGGGTGGCATGCAGATAGAGGTAGACTCGGTAGGTGATGATATTGACGTGGAATCCTATATTGATTACAAAATTCAAAAATCGGGTTATTTTTTGAAAAGCTCAAAAGTGTTTTCAGGATTTGATATTGTTTTGGCCATCGATGAGAGCGGGTCAATGGGTGGCAAAGTCCCTATTGTCCAGAGAATGTGTGCTACTTTGTATGATGCCATATCTGGACTGCCAAATGTTCGAATAACTGTGGTGGGATGGTCGGGGTTTTCAGATTATTGTACTATTAAAAAAATCACCAAGCCATTGGAGATTGGCTCTATTGATGCAACTGGCACAACTCCACTTGGCGCGGCAGTATGGTATTGCCAGCATTTAATTGAGAAAATGACAAGTCCAAAGCGACTCTTTATTCTCATTACAGATGGACAGCCAAACACGACCAAGGATGTAGAGATTGCCAGACAAGGAATAAGTATTATGAGGAAAATGGGCGTGTTCTGCAATGGTATTTGCGTAGGATATGATAATGATGAGTTTACATTTTTTATGAGAAAAATTTTCGGAAACGACTTTGTCATAATTGATGATTATCAAAGCGTGGATATTTTTCTAACCAATGAAATCGCGAAAAAAATAGTCCAATCACTGAGGATGACTAATTTCTACTAGGTTTTAGAGAAATGAATAAAAATTTTTCATTATTTCTGACTGTAAATTTTTATCTAAAAGGACAACACTCTATGAGATGTAAGAAAATGGAATTCATTGATAATATTATCAATGAGAGAATAAAACACAGGCCAGAAACTACTTTTAACATATTTGGCATTGTTGAATACGAAAAAATCAGAGAAAAATATTACTTTATGAAACATTTTGAGACTCGGGAAGAAGCTCAAAAACCCATTGACCAAAATGATAAACAGGTGATGATATGATCATTCTTAGTTCAGCGTTTAAATTAGAATTGATTACAAAGTATCCAAAGTATTGTTACTATCGAATCAAAACTGATAAGTCTACAACATATCTAAAATGTATGAGAATGAGTTCATCATCTGAGGTTGTTGAATGAATTTAATTTTAAAACGAATTTTTGCAATTAAAGATTTATCTAAACAGAGAAATTTTGTGCCTGGATTAATTTTGGGAATAAAGGCAATGGTTCTATTGTCAGTGGTTCTGATAAATCAGACCTCATATTTTATTGATATCTTAGAGAAAACTAGTATTGGATTTGTATTTGTCAATATGAACGCAGTATTTTTTGCATATCTTGGTGTGGTATTTGTTTTTGCAGGAAAAGAAATCATACAAATTCACATAATCTTATTGAACAAACTAGATTTGCTATTTAGAAAAGCAATCGATAGATATTCAAGTAGATACTGGAAGAAAAATAGAAAAGACCCGCCTTTTTTGAATAAGATTTCAAATAATTCAAAGATTTTTAGGATCCTTGAAAAAATTCCACCTAGGAAAAGACGAAATATAATGATCTCAATAGTTACAGTCTATCTCTTTTTGCAGGTTGGTAAATTTGGATTATTTGATGCCATTACTGACGGATTATCACTATTGGGACAGGGTGAATATGGAGGATTTCATATTGCCTTCTGATCATATCAAGTTTGAAATAGAACTGCGGAATCTTGGATGGCTAACAGAGATTCATGACGGTAAAAAAATCAATCACGTAGCTACCTCGGAAGGAATAGATTTTTTTTATTCATTTTACAAAATTCTAGATTCTCAAAGACTATTTGGGGTAAATTCACCAAATTTTCCCAAAAATCATACATCTAATACTCGATTTATGCTAGAGCATGGGATTATCACTAGGTATTTTGATACAGATTTGAATTCTGAAAAAATCACTTCTACCCCATATGGATTTGAACTCTTCAAATCATTTTCATTTTGGCTAGATAGAAAACAGCAAAAACGGGAGGCTCAAAAGAAAATCATACGCGACGTAACTCAAAAAATGCTTAAAGAAGTAGTAAAATTTTGCAAGGAAAGCGGTAAAAAGAGCAAATCATGAAAAACAAATTTTACTAAATAATTAGGATTCTTCTATGGAATCTGTCATCCATGCAAACTCCGGATAATTCTTAGTGTAATCCCGAAGCCACAAAATAAGTGGCTCTACGCCTTTATACAAAATAATTGTATATGCATAATCATCATGTGCACGAACACAACGACCACATCCTTGAATTAATCTAAATGCATCTTCATGCTTTATCCATTCATTCCCAAAGTTAGGGTGTTGTTTCATTTTTTCATGGTATTTACTTTTTCTACTAATGAATGGGCCTGTGGCTATTATGCAAAATCTCCCGTCATCATATCGAAGATCGATCCCATCCCACGCATTGTAGTGTATCAATACAGAATTTTCTTTCTTTTTATGCTCATTTAGCAAATCTTCCAAATTTGTCATATCATTAAGTTGATTTGGAGTTAACCGATCTTTTAGTGGATTTGGAGTTAACCGATCTTTTAGTGGTTTTTGAAATTCTTTTATGATGTTATCTCTATCTTTTTTACTTCCTACTAAAATTAGTCCTTTTTTATCAGAATATTGTTTAAGAATTTCTTGAATTTTTTGAGCGATTATTTTTATACCTTCGTCATAATCTAATGCATTAGGAAAAAATTTTTTACCCTGATAATCACATATAATTCGTCTATTATCTTTTGGAATCGGATTAGGAAAAGACATCGATTTGAAATCCGGATCAGCTAAACCCAATAAATCTTTAAAATACTTTGGGTGAATTGAAGAGGAGAGAAAAATAACATTATCGTACGGCGCAAATAACCTTTTAGCTAATAATGTAACATCTATTGGTTCTAAAACAATTTCTTCATCATTTCCAGGAGAATTATAGTAAAGATAATGATCATCTAATCGGTTTTGAAGCGATTGCATAATCTCAGAAAATATTTCAATGTATTCTTTTAGTGAATTTAAAAATTCAGAAGTAAGTGATTTGTTGCGTATCATCTCAGAGTGTTTATTTTTGGATTTTTCTTTTGGAATGTCATTTAGATGCTCAGTACAATCAAGAAAATCTCCATTCTTTATTTGTTCTATAATTTTTCGGCATCCAAAACATTTTTTAATTTTGTTAAAATGCATAGTGCAATTAGTCTGGTCTCTATGCCATCTGATATGTTCGTTAGATTCAAGATATTTGAAACATCTTTTATGTTTATCTGATTCCTTCTTTTTTTGTTCTAATTCATAAGAAATAGTTTTTAATTTTTGAAATAATTTAACATGATCGAAATCAGTATGCTTTTTTAATTCATCCCAATCCTTATCTGAAAAACCAGAGAACAATTCTTTTAATTTATTTTTAGATAGTCTGATTGTTTTTGCCTCTCTTATTTTATTCACCAATTCATGAGCTTCATCTAAAATTAGGATTTTTTTTGTATTAGGAATAATTTTTTCTATTTCCTCGGTTGGATGACACTCTCTTCCGTGTTTAATCAATTCTGCTTTTGAAGAAAAGATTCCATTACATATAAGACAATTATTTGATTCATTTTTTTCATGTCTCAGGAACATATCATAATTGTACAAGGGAAAAGTAGACATTTTACCAATGTTTAACTGAGAATAGTATGGACAAAGTTCGATTTTTTCTTTTATTGGGAGCCCCGCCTCTCTACACAGTTTCGAATTATTTGGTATTTTTTCATCCGGACGGACTAAATAATTATGTCCATCAAATTCTATATAGAATCTCATAAGTTCATCATTTACGATCTGAAGATGTTTATCATCTTTGAGTAATTCTTGAGCGTCTATAGTTTTCAAGTTATCCTCAATATTTTCTAATTTTTTTAAATTCTCATCAACAATTCCATTATAAAATTTACTATCTTTTGATAAAAAGATCTTTTCATCTTCTGTATTTTTATCAGTGATAACAAAATCACTAGAATCTGGTCTATGTTCACAATCATCGCAGTGACCTCTACTGCAATCAAAAATATTGTCAAGTTGTGGACATTTGAAAGTTTTTTTGCCCCTCATAGGAGACATCCAAGGGAATTCGCGAGTGTATTGAGCTTGCAAATGTTTAAAATCAGTTACAATTTTTGATTTAAAATTTAAAGCCAAGTTTGCAGAAATATGAGATTTACCAATTCCAGTAGGCGCAATCAACAGAATGAATTTTTTTGATTCCATTTGTTCATCAATAAATCTCATAATTGGGAGGAATTCAGATCTGTCTATATTCGTGTTTCTGGAAAATCTTTCTATGAACTTGAAACTATAATTATTAATTTTTTTATTTATTATTTGCTTTATGTCTTTATTTTCTTTATGACATAAATCACAAACCCAATTATTATTCTCTCTTTGTAAACCCGAGTTTTTACCACAATGTCCACATTTCATAGGTCACATTAGTTAAGATAGTTGATAAAGTTTCAATTTTTATTTTTTAAATATGAAAATTATTAATATGATTAATGACAATTAATTGAGAATGGATAATTACAAATGTCCACTTTGCGATTCCGAAGTCGAATTCTCAAAAAATCAATTCATATGTAAGAAATGTGGATGCAAGTCAGTCAGTGTTCAAACAGGCGATGATCCTAAAAAAATTTATGACCATTGGCATTCTACAAAATCTCGACTAACTCCTGATTCTTTGTCTGAACTTATGAGATATTTTCGTGGATTTTCAACTCTCCCAAATAATTCAAATTATACTTATAACAATGGTGATGATTTGCTACCTTCTCAAGATACATCCAATGAATTAGAACCCGTAAGGTTTGATAATGAAGATTTTTTCTCCAATTCTTTCTCACCCGAATCAATCAAAAAAATTACAGAACATTCAAATTATCTTCGTACTGAATTTAACGGAGATAATTTTTTAAAAGAAATTTTATCCTCTGAAAAAATTACTATAATTTACAAAAAAGAATTTTCTGATTCTATTGCAGAATATGGTGATTTTAATGAAATTAAGAATGAAATTTTTCCTGAACTAAGAAAGAGTATTGAACTTACAATAAAAAAACCTTACAAACATCAAATTCAAGCTTTCAAACAAATCATAAAAGGTGAAAATGTAATAATATCGACTCCTACATCTTCAGGAAAAACTGAATCATTTATGTGGCCTATTTTCCAACATTATCTAGAGCATCCTGAAACCACATCAAAGACAATTTTGATATATCCTACAAAAGCATTGACTGAAAATCAATATCAAAAATTTTGTAAATTCAGAGAATCCTTACACGCCAAAATTAGAATCAATAGATTGGATGGTGATAACACATTAGATAATGGTAATACAAGAGATGGACGTCATGGGATGGATCGAGATCAAATCATGGATTCTAATCCACAAATCATTCTAACTAATCTAACTTATTTACACACTCACATGTTTGGAAATACCGAATTTGATGATAAATTTAAAGAATTCATTCAAAATTTAAAATTTCTAGTTGTTGATGAAGTTCATAAGTTTACAGATACATATGGGAGTAACGCAAGAGAGGTATTTTTAAGACTAAAAAGACTATCATCGTCTTTTCAGGTTATATGCACATCCGCTACATTAGAAGGAACAGAACCAGAGGAATTTGCTAAAAAACTATTCTCACTAGATGATTTATCTCTGATTCAAGGAAAGGGAAAACGAGGGAAAATTATTCTGTATATGTTATATCCTAGAAATTTAACTCAAACAAATACAAAAATCGGAAATCATCCCTCTAAAATTTCCGAATCTGATTTAATATCTGATATTTTCGTGAAATTAGTAAGGAATGGACACAAAACTTTGGCATTCTCAAATAGTAGATATGGTTCTGAAGAGATTTACATTAAGTCAAAATCAATGTTTGATAAATCTCATATTCAAAATGATCATTATGGGTGCGTCATACACAGAGCAGGATTGTTAATCACTGATAGGGAATCAGCTGAAAAGGAATTTACACAAGAAAAAAATTTTGGAATGATCGCAACACCAACAATGGAATTAGGAATCGATATTGGAGATGTTGATGCAGTAGTAAGCGAATTCGCTCCATATTCTACTATAACTCAGAGAATTGGAAGAGCTGGCCGTGGCTCACAACACACATCTTATGGCTTCATAATTTTAAATGATAAAGATCCTATTTCGAGATATTATTTGGAAAATCCTGAAAAATATTTTACAGAAAAGCTAGAGTTTTCAATTGATGATGATAATGAAATTATAAAAAAAATACACACTATTTACAAAGCACATGATATGCCTTTAACTAGTGAAGAAATTAAAATGGATAAAATCGCAAAATTCTTCAAGGAAGAAGGGATACTTAGAAAACAAGCATATTCAGATGATTATGATGTTACACCGGAGATTTCTAAAAAGCTTTTACATAATTTTAGTATAATGGATATTGGAGCATCTGTGGAAATCCTTCATGATGATAAAAAAATAGGAGATTGGGATTTACCGATGGCGTTTGAGAAATTACATCCAAAAGCAGTCTATCTTCACAAAGGCCAAAGTTATCGCGTGAAAGATTTTGATTCCAGTGATAGTAATAATTTGAAATGTTATGTGGATTTAGAAAAGGATGCTGCATTACGAACATTGCCAAATTTAAGAAAAATCCCACAAATGGATAAATCGATTGACAAAAAACAATTTTCCAATATCGAAATTGAATTGGGTTACATCAACATAAATAAAAAAATAAAAACTTATAGAGAATTCCATAGAAATTTAAATCCATCAAATCCTCTAGCTCGAACTCAAATCAAGTTTATAAAAGATTTTGATATGTTATTTCCTACTGTCGGAATTAAATTAGACTTTAAAAATCTTGAACAAAAATTTACAGATTACGCTGATTATTTAGATAATAAAAAAGAATCGTATCACACATTGGAACATTTACTCATTCATTCAGGAAATATGCTGACAGGCGGAATCTATGGCAGTATAGATGGAATTACTTTGCCTGAGGAAAATACTATCTTTCTATATGATAAATCAGTCAATGGGGGAAATGGTGCTTGCAAAAGACTTTACGAAATTATAGACGAAGCATTCAAAAGAGCTATCACTATCCTAAATGAATGCTCGTGCTCTGATGGCTGTCCTCTTTGCACTCATAGTTATCTATGTCGTAAGAGTAACAAAGAACTCAATAAGAAATCGACTTTGAATATGTTAGAGATAATAAATAATCATTTCAAACCCCCAACAAATATCGATTTGAATCCGGATATTATGTTGCATGTGTCTGAAGATCTAACAAAGAAAGTCATTCCTTCAGGTGAGGATAAATTTAACGAATTCAAAGAATTCTATCAATATGACGATGTAATAGATAATCTACCAGTATCTATTCCGGCAGATAAAAAACCCAAAGTAATTGAAGAAAAAAAGCAAAATGTAAGAAAACGATTTGCGATTGCAATATCATCTTTTGGCAATGATTCGGATGGTGGCTTTGTGTATCTCGGCATAAGTTCCGATGGCACAATTGTAGGCCTGGACAGAGACAAAAGAGTAGGAAATTTTGCAGACTATGATGATAAATTTGCAAATCATATACGCGATACACTGGAAACTCTACTCAAAGATCGTGTTTTCATTATTAGTAAGTTAAAGATCCAATTTACAGAAAGAAATGGTAAAACAATTTGTATAATTCAGATATCTCCTTCATCTGAACCATTATTCATACACTCTGATAACACAAAAGAATTCTATGTCAGAGGCCCTGCTCCTAGAGCAGAGCACCTAGACGGAAAAGAAATGGTGAAATTTATCAAACAGAGATTTCCAAACTATACTTAGAAAACACGCCTTTTCGTTTTATGATGGTAAGACAAATTTCTTGGAAGAATTGGAATTTTTAAAGAAAAATAACTAATGATTTTAGTAAATCTGCTTTTTCTACCAACAATTTATAAAATATTCTCATACCAGTAAAATACAATGGGATTATTCAAAAAAAATGACACAAGCCAAACAAAATGCCCCAAATGCGGACTTGAACTGCACGACCCAGAGCGACTAAAGCGACACATAAGCAAAGCACACGCTCATGTTAACACATCAAAGAAGGCAGAAGAGGGTGGCGGCGGACTCTGGTAGAATACGTCCGCAAAATAAACCAGGACGACTTTGTCATAATTACAAACAGGCTAAAATCAGACTTTAACGTGGTATTTTTCTCAGAGCAAGAGCCGGCAATTTTACAATCCTTTAAAAT
>Ga0194131_10008640_pt1 | contig 13164 bp, 9 predicted proteins | sample TA2KigO120mmetaG_FD_148631 | JGI IMG/M metagenome (GOLD analysis project Ga0194131, IMG submission 148631) | Freshwater microbial communities from Lake Tanganyika, Tanzania - TA2015053 Kigoma Offshore 120m | ecosystem: Environmental > Aquatic > Freshwater > Lake | place: Tanzania: Lake... | reverse complement strand
GTAGTAGTTGATCCCGTTAATCCAGGAACTGTTTCTGTTGGTGTATTGGTCGGGGTTTCGGTATTTGTGGGTGTTGGTGTAGGAGTTGATCCCGTTAATCCAGGAACTGTTTCTGTTGGTGTATTGGTCGGAGTTTCGGTATTTGTGGGTGTTGGTGTAGGAGTTGATCCCGTTAATCCAGGAACTGTTTCTGTTGGTGTATTTGTAGGTGTCTGGGTATTTGTAGGAGTTATTGTAGGTGTTGGTGTATTGGTCGGAGTTTCGGTATTTGTGGGTGTTGGTGTAGGAGTTGATCCCGTCAATCCAGGTGTTTCTGTTGGTGTTGGTGTATTTGTAGGTGTCTCGGTATCTGTTGGTGTTGGAGTAGGAGTTGACATTATTTCATATATTATTTTTTCGGAAATCTTTTTATGATCTCTCTTTCTCTCTCTTCTCTAGATAACCCATCACCACGTGTTTGAATAATTGGTTCATAAGGAAACTCGTCTATTATTTTCTTTGCACGTTCCTCTCTAGTACCTGTAGATTGTTTCGAAACATTCATCGGTTCATATGGGAACATATCTTTTATTCTCCTCTCACGTTCCTCTCTCGTCTCTGTTGATGGAATTGGAACATTCATCGGTTCATATGGGAACTCAGTATATTCAATTTCTCCGTATGGGTCAGCTCCGGAACCCAAATCCGAAAAATCTTCTTCTATCATACTCTCGTAGGTCTTTAGATGTTTCATAAATTGTTTTTTATTTTAATCTATATATATTTTTTCATAAATCTTTTTTCCAAAAAATGATAAAACCTTAATGATAATAGAAGAAATATCAATACGTGGATACAAATCATTTGGGAATACAGAACAAGTGGTGAAGTTCAATACCGAATCGGGTGAACTCATACTTCTTTGTGGATCAAATGGATCCGGAAAAAGTTCAATACTAGAATGTGTTGAATACGCTCTTTATGGAAAGGTAAAATCCATGAAGAATAAAAAATGGACTAAAGCAGCTCTTTTGCCGAATAGGATAAACGGTGAGCTACTCAATAAGATAAAGTTTAAGTCTTCTGGATCTGAAATTGAAGTAGTTCGTGGGATATCACCGAATATTCTAAAAGTTCTCGAAAATGGACTTGAGATAGATAAAGCAGGAAAGGCATCACTCGATGAAAGAATAGAAAAGTTAGTAGGTATTGATATTGAAACCTTTAAGAGTTTTATATCATTATCAATCAATGACTTCAAAAACTTTATTTCACTTTCATCTGAAGAGAAAAAATTACTACTGGATAAACTTTTCAATTTAGAAGTGATTAATATTCTATCTGATATCTTAAAAGATCTTAATAAGACCAATAAAATAGGACTTACTCGACTAGATGCTGAAATTGGATCCCTTGCTAGTTCAATACGTTCAATCGATCTTTCAATACAGAAAGCTCTAGAAAGAGAAAAAGAAGACTTAGACCAAGAGATTTCAGTTCTTAATAGTGAAATAGAAAAAAGAAAAGAAGAGTATAAACTATTACGTGAAAAAAAGGACAAAATATCTCTCAAAGAGAATGAAATAAATACACATCTTGATAAAGAAAAAGAAGAACTCTACAAGATAAAAAATAATTTAGTTAATGTTGATAGAGAAATTGGTCTTTATAACTCTGGTAAGTGCCCTACATGTAAGGTTTCTTTTGATGGTCAATTTTTCTCAGATTTAAGAAATGAACTACATCAGAAAAAAAGAGGTGTTGAAAAAATATTAGAACAGATTACTGGAAACATAACCACCCTTGGAGAAAAGAAAAAGAAACTAGCTGAACTATCTAGTGAAGTTACAACTAATTTTAACGATCTAACCTACCTACTTAGAAACTATAAAGCTCAAATTGATCAGCTCAACGGGAAAAAAAACTCAGGAGCTAGTCAAAACCATAGCACTCAAGAATTTGAGAATACAAAATCTGAACTACTCTCTAAGATGGATGTTGTGAGTGGCGAAAATGTAGTTTTACAAGAAAAAGAAGTTTACTATAAAGAGCTCTCAAAAATTTTAAGTGAAGATGGTGTTAAAAAAAATATTATTTCTAAAATCATCGAACCTATTAATCATTTTATAGCAGAAAATTTACGTAAAATGAGAATACCTTTTCAGGTGGTCCTAGATCAAAATTTCAATGCTGAGATTAAAAACTTAAATGAAGTTATAGAACAAGATAGTCTTTCTACTGGAGAGAATAAAAGAATAAATATTTGTATAATGATAGCTTATCTAAAAATGATAAGAACAAAAAGACATATCAATATTCTTTTTTTAGATGAGGTGTTCTCTTCAATCGATCTTGAAGGTATAGAATCTATTTTACTACTTCTTAAAGATTTTGCTAACAACTATAAGATTAGTATTTTTGTTGTTCATCACGCACTTATGAGTGGTGAGTTTTTTGATAGGATTATCAGTGTAAATAAAGATGTATTTTCACAAATAACCGAGACTGCAACTCGAGAGGATGACTGAAAAGATATATAAATTATGATTAAAGTAGAAATAGGAAAAGACCCAATTGATAAAGCCTTGAAAATATTCAAGAGAAAGTTTGATAGAGTAGGAGTTATCAAAGAGCTCAAAAAACGTAAAGAGTTCAAGAAAAAATCCGTTGTTCGTAGAGAAGAGATCAAAAAAGCTATCTACGTTGAGAAAACTTTTTACTCACAAAACGATTAAAACTTCTCAAATTTTATGGATCTAGAGAAAAATTACTACAAAATACTAGGTGTAGAAAAAGACTCTACCGGGGAGCAGATTAAGAAAAAATACTACAAACTATCAAAAAAATTACATCCAGATGCAGGTGGTGATAGTTTTTTATTTAGCCAAATCAACGAAGCTTATGAAGTTTTATCAGGCGAAAATTCCAGAAAAGAGTGGGATAAAAGAAGCAGATATGGTAAAAACTACAAACTGAAAAATGAGTTTAAGAACTATGAACAAAACTATTTATCTAAAGTATGGGACAAAGGTAAGTTCGATAGAGTTAAATCCGAGACTGATCTACATATTCATTTAGAAGTTGATGAAGATTTTTGTGGTGTAGTAGAATATCAACGATGGATTACCTGTAAATCTTGTAAAGGTTCAGGTCTTGATCTACGTGGGAAAATTGTCATCAAGGATGAAGATGGGAATATATTAAAGCAGTTCGAAAATGAAGATGGTTGTGATTTTTGTGAAGGGACGGGCAAGGACTGGAGAGATGAGGTATGTAGTTTTTGTGAAGGCAAGGGAAAAACCGGTTCAATAATTTGTCAAGACTGTTCGGGTAAAAGAAGAATTTTAGGAAATCAGAAACTTGAAAAAATAAAGTTTCCCAAAGGTGAAAAGTTCTTGAAAATTGAATCAATGGGTAATATATCAGGTGTTTCTCAGGGTAAATCAGGTCATCTTTTTCTTATAAAAAAAAAGTAGCACTACCTATATATTTGAACATTTCCTATAAAATCAAAGTCTAGACGACTATAGTCAATTCTTGGAGCAACTGCCTTATTGGGCGACTTCATAAATCTGTCTATTCTATCACCACCGGTTGAATCTAAATAATAGTTGAAAAACGGAATTCTATCTACTTCGTAAAAGTTAATACGAGAAAAATATATTTGTGAAGAAGGTGAAGTCCAGCCTGAACTAAAATCTGATCCTCCGAGAATAGAAAAATCAAGTTTTTCTAAGTTAAAGAAGTATTCACGTTTAACACTGGATGTGTAGGATAGGTGATCGACCGGTGTTGATAAAAGATTTGGTAGATTATCTATAGGCTTGTTATTAAGATATATTCTAGGATATTTGTTGGATGAAGTTCCGAAATTAAGGAAATCCACTTTTGTTGAACCAGAGTGTGTATAAACTTCAAACTCTACTAGAGAGTATCTTTCGCGTGATATAGTTGAATTTCTATTGGAAAAATTCCAAGATGAAAATCCTGAACCGGAAGCTGGGGCAGTAGTTTCTATCAAGAGAAGGTTCGAAAAGTCTGGATCCGTAACATTATAGTTAGATGTGAAGGTAGCTGATTGTATATTAAAGATATTATTAAGAGAATAGGAGTAAGTCCATCCTCTTGAGAAAAACTCTAAAAGGTTTGAGTTATTTGATGTTTGTGGAACACCCGATTTGATGTTTGATACATAATTAAATTGACCAGATTGTGGTATCTTAGAAGTCGTAGGTGTGAACTTTTTACCTAAACTATACTTTGATACTCGTGTATTGGAAATATTTCTTATGTTTGATGAAGCTCTAAGTATGTTCTCTGTTGTGTATGATGTGTGGTTTAAATATTTGATGGATTTATCAAAAAATTCTGAAAAGTAATTTAGGTTATCGTAAGTGTTTGATCTTTGATTCTGATTCCAACTAAGGTTGATCCAAGAGTTATATCTTCTGTTTCGAGCACCGAGCATTCTTAGTGGTGTTTTGTATGTGGTGGAGTAATTCGGATCTAGTTTATCTGGTTGAACAAGATATGAACTATCAGAGAACTTAAGACTTTGAATAAGACATCCTTCTTGACCAGAATCAGAGATTTGCCCACCTTCAAAAACACCATCAACAAAGTGAGTAGACTCCATGAGTAAGTTTTCTGGAAAACCATTGACTAGACCATAGAGCATAACACCAGAAAAATACCCATTCAAAAAGGCGCCACTCAACCAAATATTTTTAGAAACTTTAATGGGATGATCTACTGAGTCTTTAACTATACCTCTTAGTAAAGTGTTTGATACGAACTCAACTTTCAAATAGGTAGAAGTTTTTTCTAGAATTGTAGCTGAGGATTTTATAAGACTAAACTCTTGATTAACATCAATACCTACGATATTTGATATACTTACCTTCTCGCCAACCGTAAAATTTTCGCTGTTACTACCTTCTATTCTAATCGTATAGGTAAATTGACCGGTTTGTATGAAATTGGATATCATACTAAAGGTCCATGAGTATTCATCTCCTCGCCATCCGTTACTCCAAACACCATTTTCCCAGATACCTTTTTCGAATAATCCGTTACCAAAGTGCATCTTTACAATATCACCGTTATCTGATGGTGTATTATAGCTACTGCTAGGTAAATCCAGAAAAGCAAGTGATGGAACATTTGAAGTAGATGAGTTTACAAGTTTATTGTTGTAAGTTTCGTTATAGTTTGATACTATTTTCTGAATAGAAATATTTGTTATTTCAACCCCTACAAAAAATCCTGGATTGAAATTATAGGCTTGTACAGTAAAATCTTTATCATCGGTTGATTTAGGTGAATAGTCAAAAATATAATCGGTTAGAGTGTTGTTCAGATGTATTATAGGAGTTCCAACTACGTAATTGGTAGCTATAGGTGTAGTCGTTTGTGGTGTAAAAGTGGGAAAGTTTCCTGACCAATATCCCGGCTGACCACTATCAGGAAGAATCTCTGATTGTGTGAAGGACCCTATTTTAGCAAATAAATAAACATAAGTAGGATCCGTTGGATTCGTAACTGATCGAAAACATCTAGCTCTTATTGTTATACGATATGTAAAACTTGTATCTCTAAAGATATTCCTAGAAATCTGACAAGAACTATCACTACATTCCCAAATTTGTGGGATAAGATGCTCTGAGAATTGTAGAGGTAAAAATGTCCCAGTTGGTATAAGAGCTGAAGAGGATAGTGTCCAGTTCGTCAATGAAGCGTTCGTAGTTTGAATATAATATTCTGTTGATGTTGAGTTGAACCCGAAGTTAACTATTTCGGTTGGACTTACTGAAAAAGAACCTACATTAATATAATGAACTTTATCCCACATACTAGAGGTAGGAGATATAAAACTATTAATTCTTTTTAGGTAAATTGAAGTTTTTTCTTCGAGTGCTGATGACGGACTTGTGAATGGTGTGCCGTTCCAGTTACCGTTTCTCCATCTACCACCCTTCCATAAAATATTATTAGCAAATCCATATTCCCAGGTACCTGAATGCCAGATACCAGCGGTCATAGTTCCTGATTGAAAAACACCGTCTTCCCACTCTGAGATGTAGAAATTACTATCGATAAAGTTCCCACCCCTCCAGATACAACTCTGTGTGAGATTAAAAGAGTAAGGTAGAGTCTCACCCTCTACCAAACCTACACGATTAACCCAAGGGTTAAAACTCGAGTTTCTAAAATTGCCCTTCACGAATTTACCTTGTAACCATAGTGAGTTGAATATTACACCAACATCGTGACTGAAAGTTCCATCAACCCATAGCATATTTTGAAAATTTGCTCTTGATAAGTTTCCGGTATCGGGTGAAACGCTTAGTGGTGTGAATATATCTCTATCGATGACTCCCATATTAGAGTTATCAATAACAAGACCACCTCTCCAAAGACCCCAGTAATTTCCAGTGAAGTAATTTCTTGCAGTTACTTCATTTGATAAAACAGATGATGTGTATCCACCGATAAAATCACCGCTATAAAAATTACCACGGTTCCAAACTTTACCCTTAAATATTCCACCCCAGAACTCACCATCCCACCAAGTAGAGTTTGTTTGTCCATCACCTGAACCAAAAATACCTCTGTTGAAACGACCACCTTGCCATCCAAAGTGATTAGAAGATGTTAAAGCAGTTCCTAAACCCCAAGTTGAGTTAAATGAACCGTTGTTGAAGTTTCCACCTTGCCAAATAACATTACCACTTATTCTACCAGAATTAAAGATACCATCTCTCCAAGTGGTATAGTATCCACTATCCCCACGAACTTCACCCGAGTTAAAGTTGCCACCTAACCAATCAACAAAGCTTGACCCACCGACAACCGCGTTCTTAACAAAACCATTCTCCCAAGTAGAAGAGGTTCTTCCATAACCAGTTGTGTTGAGCAGGGTTCCGAAGGTAGTTTGATTAGCTTTCAGATTTTCAGATCCAAGTGATCCATTAGAAAAAGTTCCACTTAGCCAATCTGAACCATAAAAGTTTCCTGAAACAAACTCACCATCTATCCAGAGAGACCGTTCAAAATCTCCCGATAAAAATTTTCCTCTATACCACCCACGCCAGAGATTATTGAAAGATATCTCGTATGATGAATAGGTATAACTTGAGAGAAATTTACCAGAGAACGTTCCAGAAATCCAAGTAGAGTTATTGAAGATTCCTGATAAAAACTCTGTATTTTGCCAAATAGAACTATTTACAAAACCACTTATAAAGTTTGCAGAAGTAACTATAGATTTGTGTATTGTTGATTGAATAAAGTTATTTGTTTTTGATAAAATACTACTTGCTACTCTAAGTTTAGTTAGACTATCTCTATCATCGATGAGAAGATTCTCCTGTTCAGAATTCAATTCGTTTGACTCCAATAATGTTCTTTTGAAGAATCCAGAATAAATCTTTGAGTTTTTTATTTGTAACTTATTTAGAGTAAAAATTTCGGGTTGTATAAAACTATCAAAACTGAAAGTAGATGAACTAGTTAATCCGGAAAGAATACCACTCTGTGTGTAGGATTGTATATTAATATTTTTTGATACAGGCTGATTTCCTAAAGTTTGTGTAAGTAAAGAGTTGATTTTATAAGGCCCAGAGATATCTTTGCTTTGTGTGCCACCAAAAAGAGTTCCAATAAAAAGTACACCTCTAGAAAAGTTTTCTAAACCATAAGACGGAGTAACACCTATAAATCTAGCATTAAGACTACCATTTGTATTTAGTGTGATATTAAATTCTGATGGTGTGTTGTTTTGAACTCTACTTGAGGATTCTTGTATGTAGCTCAGATTTCTTATTCTACATCCATCGATAATCCCGCTTACTGGATTTGATTTACCGATGGGAGAACCGCTGTATAATATTTTAGCTGTTTGTTGGTTTATAAGACCATCAGCGTTTGGGAATACTGCGTTATTATTGAGAACAAATATAGACATTATTAGATGTATATATTATAATTTCAGAATCTTTAGATCACTTAGTAATTTTTTACCTGTTCAAACTCTGGTTGTGAAAGATTTAAAAAATATTTTATATCTATTATAGGTTTCGGATCTTCCATTTGGGAAGATAAGATTCTAGAGATTACTTTTTTGGGATGTTCTAACTTAGAATAGTCAATTAGAACTAGATGATTTTTTGTGAGATTCTTTGTGAGGTGACCTATTTTATCAGACTTTCTGAAATCGAAGATTATCTCGTCATTGCAAGATTTTTTATGATAGTAACTTATCTTGACAACACTGTTTTTGGGTTTAACATAAAACCAATCCTCTATCTCACGACCAGAATTGAAAGATTCTAGTTCGTATTTTGTTGGCATCTGATACTCATCCTCCCTTAAACTCAAATCAATAAGAAGTGAATATTTTGATAATGAAATAGTATCATAAATAATTATATTTTTGATAGTAAAATATAGAAAAAAAGTTGAAAAAATACTATTTCATAGATTTATATTTTAATATATAGATCTATGAAATATAAAGTAAGTGAATATGCTAAATTGAAAAACGTTACCTACCGAACCGTTTGGAACTGGGTAAAATCAAATAGGATAAACTATCAAACTACAAACACTGGTGGTCTGGTTATAGTGGAAGAAGATCCTAATTCAAATAAAGAGGTAGCGGTTTATGCTCGTGTTTCTTCATCAGAGAATAAAGATAATCTAGAAAGGCAGAAAAATAGATTATTAGATTATTGTGCTTCTAGAGGATATAAAGTTTCCAGTATAGTAACAGAGATTGGATCTGGATTGAATGATAAAAGACCAAAATTAGAAAAAATTTTAACAAATAGATCTATAAGTATAATTGTGGTTGAGCATCGTGATAGATTGTCCAGATTTGGATTCAACTATATAGAAAAACTATTAAATTCAAATGATAGAAGGATAGAGGTAATCAATGAACCTCTCAATGAAAAAGAAGATTTGATACAAGACTTTGTATCTATAATTACTAGTTTTACTGCTAGATTGTATGGTCAAAGAAGAAGTAAAAGAAGAACCGAATTTCTTATAAAAAATCTACAAAGTGAATGATCCTAGTTGAAAAACACATAATTAGATCAGGTAAATATTTCAATCAACTAATTGAAATTACAAGATTAAGTAAAAATCTCTATAATTCTGGTTTGTATGCTGTTAGGCAATTTTATTTTGAACACAAGAAGTTCTTAAATTATGTAAATCTCAATAATATGTTTGTTGAACAAAAACAACAAGATTATTACAAACTACCAGCAAAGCTTAGCCAGCAAACACTGAAAATGGTGGAACAAAATTTCAAATCTTTTTTTGGATCACTAAAATCCGAAAAAACTAAAAAGGTAAAAATTCCTAAATATCTAGATAAAAATTCTAGTTTTTTAACAATTTGGACAAATCAGGCGGTTTCTCTTAAAAAGAAGGGTTACTTAAAGCTGTCAGGAACTGATGTCTATATCAAAACAAATTTGGATCATATCAATCAAGTTAGAGTTGTTCCTGGAAATAATCAGCTAGTAGTAGAGATATTATATGAAGTTCAAGAAAAAGAGTTAAAGAAAGATAACGGAAAATATTCATCAGTGGATCTTGGTATCAATAATCTTATGACTTTATCGGGAAATACAACAAAACCTATCATAATCAACGGGAAACCACTAAAATCTATTAATCAGTATTACAACAAGAAAAAATCCCAAATTCATAGTAAATTAGAAACAATCAACAAAACAAAAAAAAGTAAAAAATTAAATAAACTAACAAATAAAAGAAACAACAAAATAAATGATTATCTACACAAATCAAGTAAAATAATTATCAATCATTTAGTTTCCAAAGATATATGTACTTTGATAGTTGGATATAATCAACACTGGAAACAAGAGATAAATATTGGAAAAAAGAATAATCAAAATTTTGTTTCAATTCCCTATCTAAAATTATTAAATATGTTAGAATACAAATGTAAAAGAGAAGGCATTAACTTTGTCAAAAACGAGGAGAGTTATACATCCAAGTGCTCGTTTATAGATGGCGAAGAAATTAAAAAACATACAAAATATTTGGGTAAAAGAATAAAAAGAGGATTATTCGAGAGCGCGTCTGGTAAATTGATAAATGCGGATTTGAATGGATCTCTAAATATTCTCAAAAAAGTAGTTGGGGAATTTCAGTACCCAATAGAGGTGTGTAGCACGCCAAAAGTTATTAATTTAGCTTAGAAACTTTTTCTATGGATTTTCATAAAATTAGTAGCTATTGAGTATCATAAATTGTTAAAATCTAGTTCTATTTGATCCCAATCTAACTCTTCAAAGGTTTTTTTAAGAACTAGATCAAGATCCCGCGTACCCTCCTCCAGCGCCTCCTCCAGCAGTAGTAGTAGTAGAAGTAGTTGTAGGCCATAAACACTGTGTGCCACTAATTTCAACGAATTCCCTTGTATAGGTTCCACACTCATAGGTAAGTGCCGGTGAGCAAGCTGGATAATAAATACTTCCTGGTGTAGAGCAAACAGAATATGTATAAGAGCCAGAAATTCTCTGAAGTGGTGGTTGATTTTGTAGAGGTGTTCTAACACAAAATTCAAAATCATAATTCAGAGCATTACCAGCATGTGTTGGTCCACCTGAAACTTCGAAGTAAGTTTGATTTCTTGAATTCGTCCACCAAGGTTCTTGTGAAATATTAAAGAAAGATCCATTTTTGAAACTTATACTGAATGTGGCTCTAATAGGCAAATTTTGATTATGAAGAGCAGACACCCATGATCTCATTTCTAGACTAAGAACGTCACCTTGGTTAAAAATTCTTCTATATATGTTAGTGTAAGCAGAAAAAGTAAAAGCACGAACAATAGTCTCAGCGTCACCAGGTGGATTACCATTCGGTAAATTATCCCAATACAAGGTACTAAAAATCTGATTGGCGACAGAGTCCATACTCTTGACCAACCCCAATCCCAGATTAAATGTTTTAATGTTGTCATAAGTTAAGCTGAATGTTCCCTCAATTAACCAACTAAATGTATATCCAGTAGTTACTGGAACACTATAGGTTGATCCCGACCATCTGGGTTGAGAAGTAGGATGATTGAGGGTTATTCTGAAAGGATTGAAATTCGGTGGATACCAAGCCCAGTTTGGTCTATCCATTCTTTGGGTATTCGAAACAGACGAAGTTACAAATACACTCAAACCTGAATAGATATCACACGATATTGAATTATATTGAGCTCTTACTGTGGGAGCACTCTTTGAAATATCAACAAATAATTTATCGTCTGCCAGTAGAGAATATGTTTTTCCTCCTAACGGAAGACTAAATGTATAATTATAATTAGCAGAGCCACTATAAACTATTTGGTATGATGAAATATCGAGGCTCGATGTTACACCGCCACTATCCTTCATTAGTCTTGCTGTTACAGAGTTAGTTGCATTCGATCCTGTTGTTGTTATATTTCCAAAAACAAGACTCGTGACGTAATAAGTCCCAGATACAGGGACAACATAATAAGAATTACTCATTAAATTGCCATAGGGTCCATTATAAGTTATCAGAAGTGAGTTTGTTGCAGGATTTGTTGGAACAATTGTCCCTATTGATCTTAACAGATTAACAGATGCTGTGGTATTGGTTATTGAATAGGTACAATTTTGTGGAACAGAAACTAAAGTAGGCCTTTCAACCGTCTGAAAATTTGATGGAGTTAGATCTTGTTCCAGAACAAGACCACTTTCACACTCTATATACCTAAAAGTTCCTGCTTCAGTAGATTTTACCTTTATTCTTGAGCAAGCTATGGATTGTGTCGCACAACTACAACTACAACTTGGTCCTGGATTTGTAACTGTTTCGTTTGAAAAAAACTCAGAATAAGAGGCTGAAGGCAGGAAAGTAGATGAAGTTCCCGAACCTAAAATATACACTGAATGTATAGGGTCTCTTAAGCAAATAACTCTCGGCAGGCCAGGGTATAAGCCGACGGAATAAGTCGCGTTATCATCACAACATGAATTGAAAACTATCCCAAGTGGATTACTTGTTGTGGTTGGTGTTGTGGTTGTTGTACTGGTTGTAATGACTGAACAGTCTGGGGTATAACTATTACCATCAACTAAATCAACCCAACCATTATCGAGGGCTGTTCGAGGCTGTAAGATTATCTCTACACCGTCTGAGATTCTTTTAACAAATATAAAAGGTGGAAACAAAGCTGGTAATCCGTAGCCAGCATACTGATAAATATAAGGGTCCCCATTTGTATCCCACCCTGTTTGGTTGTCTATACGAAATCTACGCACATCACCACAACAATGCACATATTGAATCCAATATTGATATGTTGTTAGAGGATATTCATTCAAAACTAGAGTAGAACTATCATAACTTTCCCTCCAAAGTTTAATTTCTCTATATTTACACTCTGCTACTGCTGCCATTTAAATTATTTTTTCTTTATATATATTTTTTTTTCTTCACTGATGATGAAGAAATTAAAAAAGTAAAAATATTAAAAAATATTCCCAAAATCTAATCAAGGATTACATTGATTTCCACACAAAAGACCCTGTGTTACATCACCTTGCACATTAGAGACTAAGGTTATAGATCCTTGTCTTAAACATCCTGTTGTTACAGAGTCACCAACAGAAATAGTCAAGTATTGCAGAGTGCCATTACATAGTAACATAGAATATACACCACCACCAGCTTTCCCCACCTGGCTTATCTCATATTCATAACAACCTGGACACGTTGGTGTTGGAGTCAATGATGAGGTATTAGTTGGTGTTTGGGTAGGTGTTGGTGTTAAACTCTTTGTAGGTGTGAGAGTTGGTGTTTTAGTGAGAGTTGGTGTTTGAGTAGGAGTTTGTGATAAACTACTTGTAGGTGTGAGAGTTGGTGTTTTAGTGAGAGTTGGTGTCTGAGTAGGAGTTTGTGTTGGTGTTGGTGTTTGTGTTGTTGTGGTAGTAGTTGGTGTTTCGGTTGTTGTGGTAGTAGTTGGTGTTTCGGTTGTTGTGGTAGTAGTTGGTGTTTCGGTTGTTGTGGTAGTTGTTGGTGTTTCGGTTGTTGTGGATGTAGTTGGTGTTTCAGTTGTTGTGGTAGTAGTTGGTGTTTCAGTTGTTGTGGTAGTAGTTGGTGTTTCGGTTGTTGTGGATG
>Ga0194131_10008635_pt1 | contig 13174 bp, 16 predicted proteins | sample TA2KigO120mmetaG_FD_148631 | JGI IMG/M metagenome (GOLD analysis project Ga0194131, IMG submission 148631) | Freshwater microbial communities from Lake Tanganyika, Tanzania - TA2015053 Kigoma Offshore 120m | ecosystem: Environmental > Aquatic > Freshwater > Lake | place: Tanzania: Lake... | reverse complement strand
CCCAGTCATATGTGTCGCCACCTGAATATCCGACATGCGGATCTCTATCCCAAAGGTGGAGAACTTCTAGATCTTCTAATGTTGCTGTTCTGAGAATTACCTTTGCTTTAGACCACATATTCAAATCCAATCTCGAGCAATCTAGTGGGGCAGGTAGGGCTCGAACCTACGACGACCGGATTATGAGTCCGGGGCTCTAACCAACTGAGCTACTGCCCCTAATGCATGAGGTGCGTGTCATATCATACATCTATCCCAACACTAATTAAATCAAATGATGCGCTCATGTTTATGAATTAATTCAAAGCCAATGATTTGAGGAATTCCATTGACTTACTAATCATTTTTACTGGACCATCACCATCTTTTGGTAATTCACCAGTTATCGCACAATCTTGTTCAATCACATACCATCCCTTATATCCAGCACCCTCTAATGTACGAATAACATCGGCTATTGGCACATCACCGGATCCCAGTGGCGTAAATAAACCTTTTTGCACCCCGCTCATGATTGTTTCCTGCCTAGATAAAACGGATTTAGATTTTGATAGATCAACATCTTTTAGGTGAACATGGCCTACTTGATCAAAGGCTTTTTTTGCAAAATCAACCACATCAACACCACCTATTGCCATATGACCTGTATCAAGGCACCACTTAACATCACAACCATCTAACACTCGATTGACATCATCTTTAGTTTCAACTGTGGTTTGTAAATGTGGATGTAATACATTTTGTAAACCATTATCTTCGCAAATCTTGTCTATCTCTGAGAACATCTGAAACATATTTTTATATTCATCATTAGAAAGCGGTTTTGGATTATCCCAATTCCAAGTGTAAACGGGAGAGGAAACTAGGTGAGTAGCACCTGTCTTTTTGAATAACTCAGCAGTTTGCTTTACCTGTTTTATGGTTTCCTGATTTTGATTTTTATCATGTACAACTACAGGCGTAAAACCACCAATTAAACTCATTTCAAATTGATCTAGCTTTTCAGATATTTCATTTGGATTTGTAGGTAGAAATCCGGGAGCACCTAATTCAGTTGCTGGTAATCCAAGATTTTGCATCTCTGATAAGACTCTATCGGTAGGAAGCATTTTGCCCCATCCAGGTACCTCACAAATTCCCCACGAAATAGGGGCTGATGCTATTCTGGAGTAGAAGGATTTCACTGGTTCATTCTTTCACAAATGATGATAAGTGGATAGGGTACGAGCGTGAAATTAACTACCTCTGAGGCAATAGTTGAGTATCTAATTGCACAGAAAATGAAATTTGATAACAAAGTTATATCTTTTTTTCCATTTGCCTTTGCAATTCTTGGACATGGAAATGCGCTAGGCCTAGGAGATGCATTAGAACGTGCTAGAAATGCAATACCTACACTTCGTGGATAAAACGAACAGGGTATGGCACTAGCTGCAGTTGCATTCAGTAAATCTCAATTAAGACAACAATGCGCAGTTGTAACAACTTCAATCGGACCTGGTGCAACAAATGTAGTCACTACCGCTCCAGTTGCGATGGTAAATCGACTACCAATGTTGATTTTATCTGGCGATACTTTCCAATCAAGAAGACCAGATCCAGTTTTGCAACAAGTAGAACATTTTGATTCACCAATTACCACCGTAAATGATTCATTTAGAGCAGTTACTAAATTTTGGGATCGCATTAATCGGCCAGAACAACTGCTTCACACTTTGCCAAATGTGGTTCAAACCTTGCTAGATCTTGCTGACTGTGGACCTGTATTTTTAGCCCTTCCTTAGGATGTCCAGGTTGAAACCTTTGATTTTCCTGAAGAGTTTTTCAATGAGGTAATTCACGAAATTCGAAGACCAAAAGCAGATTCAAACTCGATTTTAGAAGCAGTTGGTATTATCAAGTCATCTAAAAAACCACTGATAATCGCTGGTGGGGGCGCTAGATATTGCCAAGCTCATAAAGAACTCTCAGATTTCGCTAACAAGTTTGGAATCGCAGTTGTGGAAACAGTAGCTGGAAAATCTACGTTGCTTGCCTCAGATCCAGCTTGGTGCGGCCCCGTTGGAGTTACAGGATGTGACCCGGCAAATAAATTAGCGGAAGAGGCAGACTTAATAATTTCAGTCGGTTGCAGACTTCAAGATTTTACAACTGGTTCATGGACTTTTTTTAAAAACCCAGCACATAAATTGATTTCGATAAATACCGCAAGATTTGACGCAACTAAGCGTAATTCGTTGGCAATTTTTGGTGATGCATAGGAAAGTTTAGTTGAGTTAGGCAACTTATTGTGTAATTACCAAGCAGATCCTGCTTGGAGTAGTAAAAGAGCTTCTACTAAAGCGGAAATATTGAAAAATATTGATAATAGAACCTCAGAAAAATTAGATCTTCCGTCTTATGCACAAGTAGTGAAGCTAATTAATGAGATCAGTGCAGATGAGGATTATGTATTAACCGCCGCTGGTGGATTGCCTGGCGAACTAAATAACAACTGGCTAGCGAAGAGCTTTGATTCATTTGACTGCGAATATGGCTACTCATGTATGGGATATGAGATCGCTGGAGCCTGGGGAGCAGCACTGGCCTATGAAAGTGCTGGCAAATCTGGGAAAGTTATTTCAATGGTAGGAGATGGTTCATATTTGATGCTCAATAGTGAAATTCTCTCTGCCGTAAATAATGGTAACTCAATCATTTATATTCTCTGTGACAATAAGGGTTTTGCTGTTATTCAAAGGTTACAAACTTCTAACGGATCTAAGAGTTTTAGAACTATGTTTAATGATTCAGATTTAGATAAACCGTTTAGTGTAGATTTTGTGGCTCACGCTAAATCAATGGGAGCTAATGCGAAAAAGGTAACTTTAGATAGCTTAAAAGATGATTTCTCATCTGCAAAAAGTTATCCAGGAGTTTCTGTTCTAGTAATTGATACTCATCCTAGTAAATGGACCGAAGGTGGTGCCTTTTGGGAGGTTGGAGTCTCTGAAAGTAGCAATGGGACTGAAATTCAAAGCGCACACGCAAGCCAGGTTGAAGGAAAAGCTAATCGTAGATTGTAATTAAAGTTTTTTAACGCCAAGTCCACAGGCAATACTTGCAGCTAGGCCATCTTCAACTGTGGCAAAATTTTTATCTAACTTACGCTTCTGTAGAGATTGAACAAAGGCAGTTAGTTCAGCGATGTAGGCAGATTTAAATCGTCCCATCCAATCTTTATGTAATGTACCGGCTCTCCTAGCTGGCAATTTAAAGTTTTTAGCAATATTTAGTTGACCTAAATTCTCAATAACTAATGAGCCATTTTCAGTCAAAACCTCCATCCAAACCTCATAGCCATAGGTGCTATTTGCAAAAATATCTATTGTGATCAATACGCCAGACTCAGTATGACAATTTACAGAAATAGGATCTGATAGATTTGAATTTGCTTTACTTGTTCTCTTTGCATAATTGACCCCGACTGAAACTATCTCTTCGCCCAGCAACCATCTAACTATGTCGATTTCATGCACTGCAACATTAGTTAATAGCATTGCAGTTGTTGCATTAGGAGAGCTGACATTCCTTGATGTGCAACGAATCTGTAGAACTTTTCCATACTTTCCACTTTGGATTTCTCGCTTTAACTGTTGATACGGGAGATCAAATCTGCGCATAAAACCTATTCCGACCATGGATTTTGAATTACGAACTAATTTGGCAACTTTTCTGGCATCTTTTTCTCTAGAAGCAAGCGGCTTCTCACATAAAACATCCTTACCAGCTAGAACAGCTTGTTCTAAGTGATTTGCGTGCAAATGATCGGGCGAGGCAATAATCACAGCCTTAACTAATTTATCCCCTAAAAGTGTCGATAGATCCTTATAAACCTTTGGTAGAATTTTTGTTTTCTTTAATACTTCCATTGCAACTTTTTGTGCCGTCTTTAAATTTGCATCATATATTGCAACAACTTTTCCACCTTTTACATATTCAGAAAGATAAAGTGCATGGCCTTTACCCATAATTCCAACGCCAATGATTCCGATACCAATATCTTTTGCACTTTTAATCACCTGGTTATTCTAGTAAGGTAAATCTATGAGCGAAACCTTTTTAAGTGAGTTAACTGGAAGTTTTTCTACACCATCTGGTGGTAATCCAACTGTTGCAATGGTTGAAGCGGCATATAAACATCATAAATTAAATTTTCGTTATATTAACTGTGAAGTTCAACCAAAAGATCTGGCTAATGCAGTTTTAGGAGCTAGAGCAATGAATTGGGTTGGATTTAATCTTTCCATCCCACACAAGGTCTCAGTTATTCAATATTTAGATGGACTTGGACAATCTGCTCAGATTATGGGAGCAGTAAATTGTGTAGTAAATCGAGATAGTAAATTAATCGGAGAGAACACAGACGGTAAAGGTTTTTTGCATGCTTTCAAAAAAGTTGATTCACCAGCAGGTAAAAAAGTTGCCATCTTGGGTGCAGGAGGTGCAGCAAGAGCAATAGCAGTCGAGTTGGCATCAGATGGTGCAAAAGATTTTACGATCATAAATAGGGATGAAAAGCGAGGTTTGGATTTAGTATCACTACTTAATGCCAAGTTGAATGCTACAGCACAATATCTACCTTGGAGTGCCAAATTTAGGATCCCAGATTCAATTGATGTACTAATTAATGCAACTTCAGTTGGAATGGCAGATAGTGGCAATTATGACCTAGATATTGACCTTACCTCGATTAAAAAATCCATGATTGTTGCTGATGTAATAGTTAATCCACCGCAAACTAATTTACTTAAAAGTGCAGCAAGTGTCGGCGCAAAATGTATTGATGGACTTGACATGGTAGTAAACCAAGCTGTAATTTGTGTTAAATACTGGACAAATTTTGATGTAGATCCATCAATCATGCATACTGAGTTAAAACGGGTTTTAAATTTATGACTAATATGCCAGTTAAACGAATTGGGCAGGTTATTGGCATAAAGCCAGAGAATATTGAAGAGTATGAAAAACTTCATGCCGAGGCTTGGCCAAGTATTATAAAAATAATTATACAAGCAAATATCTCTAATTACTCAATATTTAGATACGAAAATCTCTTATTTGCTTACCTTGAATATACCGGATCAGATTATGAAGCAGATATGGCAAAGCTAGCGGCCGAGTCTGAAATGCAAAGACGGTGGAAGATTACCGATCAAATGCAATGGCAAGTCCCTGAAGCCAAAGTAAATGAATGGTGGCATGTGATTAATGAGAACTTTCACGTCGATTAATGTCGGATTTAGGTAAATTGTTCTAAATCTGATTTATCTACAACTCTAAGAGCCTGTGCTGCAATTGTAAGTGCTGGATTCATCGCTGCTGATGATGGAAAAAAACCTCCGTCGATTAAGTATAAGTTTTCGACATCATGCGATTTGCAGTATTGATCAACCACACTCAACTTCGGATCATGACCTGCAACTGCAGTACCACACTGGTGTGAGTTCATAGAAATATCAAACGGTTGCACAAAGATAGCTTGGAAGCCACTCTTACGAAGTACTTTTTTGGTTTTCTTCATTAACTCTTTATGAGCGGAGGTATTAACAGCTTTTCGAAAAATTTGAATCATGCCATTTGAAGCTATTTCAATTCGATTTGAAGTGGTTGGAAGATCTTCATTCATAACGACAAACTCAACTGATCTATCTGCAATAAACTTAAGGATTGATAGTGGCACTTTTGTAGCATAACTTTTCATCATTATGGCTTGAACTTTACCGATTAATTGCACAGCACCAAGTGGGTAACCAGATCCACCATCAAAGTACCAATCGGAAAATGAAAGGGTTTTTTGAAAGATCACATCATTCTTACTTCTTATATTAAAAGCTGCAATGTGGGCATTGTTATGCATCATAAAGTTCTTGCCTAACAAGCCTGAGGAGTTGGCAATTGAACCTGATCTTAAAAGAAGGGCTGCAGTATTGACAGCTCCTAAACTCAGAACAAACTTTTTAGCAATAATCTTGACCTCTTGGCCATTTCTTTCTGCTAATAAATGTTCAACTTTGCCATTTTTTACAACTACCTTTTTAACCTTTAAATTTGTCTCAAGCCTTACCTTTCCAGTTTTAATTGCTGGCTCTAGCGCACAGCTTTGAGCATCACTTTTTGCATCTAACTTACAAACAAAACCATCACAAGTTCCACACCTAATACATTTGCCATTATCTCTAAGGTCAATACCCATGGCATTTGAATGGGGGCTAACACCGGCAGCGGTTAACTTGGCAGCTAGATTAGAAATGTATTTTTCATGAGCTAAAGCTGGGTAGGGAAATCGTTGACTACGTGGTGGTTCTGTTGGATCCTCACCAGTTGCACCATGAACTTTATATAACTGCTCTGCTTGGTAGTAGTAAGGCTCAATATCTTGATAGGTAAATGGCCAGGCAGGTGAGATACCTTCCTTATGTCTTACCTCTTGAAAATCACTCTCTCTAAATCTTGGAAGAGATGAGCCATAAACCTTGGTATTACCACCAACTATGTAGTGCACACCTGGAGTAAATTCTTTCCCTTTATGATCTAACCATTTCTCATTTGGTTTATATTTCTGATTAATAAAAATTTCTCTAGCAGACCAGTTAGCATCCTCTTTTTTAACAAAATCACCACGTTCAATTACCAGGCAATCTATACCTGCTTTAGCCAAGCCGTAGGCGGTGGTGGCACCACCCATCCCTGAGCCAACTATTACAACTGAGCTCTCGAGTATCACCGAACTGGTTTTAGAGTCTGATCCCTAGTATCAACCATCATAGCGCCAGTCATGATTGCAACAGCATCCTTCATATCATGTGTTTTAGGCGTGACAACTGCAGTTCTCTTGCCAAGACGCATTACTTGGATTCGATCTGCTACCTCAAAAACTTGTGGCATGTTGTGGGAGATAAGGATTACTGGCATTCCGCGCTCGCGTAAAGATTCAATCAATTTAAGAACTTGATTTGATTCTCTAACACCAAGAGCTGCAGTAGGTTCATCCAAAATTACTACTTTTTGACCAAATGCAGCAGCTCTAGCAACAGCAACTGCTTGTCGCTGACCACCAGATAAGGTCTCAACTGCCTGGCTAATATTTTGAATAGTACCAATTCCTAGAGCTGAGATATGTTCCATAGCCTGCTTCTTCATACCAGGGCTGTCTAACATTCTTAAGATAGTTCCAGCTGGACCCTTTTTTCTAATCTCTCTACCAAGGTATAGGTTTGAAGCGATATCTAATGCTGGAGCAACTGCCAGTGTTTGATACACCGTCTCAATACCTGCTTCACGTCCATCTTGTGGTCGTTTAAATTCGACCGTAACTCCATCTAATTCAATGCTGCCATGATCTGGCACTTCAGCACCAGATAAGCACTTAATCAAAGTTGATTTGCCAGCACCGTTATCACCAATTACTGCTAACACCTCACCTGGGTAGAGCTCTAATTCAGCACCATCTAGCGCTACAACTCGACCGTAGGCCTTAACAATATTTTTTGCAACTAGTACAGCAGATTTACTCATGCTCGTGCCCTTCTAATCCACTGATCAACTGTTACCGCAAAGATAATTAATAGACCCACCGCCAAAACCTGATAGTAAAGATCTACACCAGCAAGTGTTAAACCATTACGGAAGACACCAACAATTATCGCGCCAATTAATGATCCAAATATGGTGCCACGACCACCAAATAGCGAGGTTCCACCAATTACTACTGCCGTAATTGAATCCAGATTTAAATCTGGCTGAGTGTTTGGACTTGCTACCGTCACACGTCCAATCACAATCCAAGCAGCTATTGCAAAGACTAAGCCAGCAACCATATATACAGAAAGCAACACTCGATTTACTTGGATACCCGCAAGTCGGGCAGCATTAATATCATCACCAACTGCGTAAACGTGTCTACCCCAACCGGTAAAGCGTAGAGCAAAGGCAAGAATTAAATAAAGTAAGAGCATAACTATTACACCTTGGGTCACTTTGAATCCACCTAAGTTAATAATGTGACCTAATTGCAATAAAAATGGGTGCATTTCGTCAGTAGTAACTGTTCTACCTGAAGCGTAGATCAAAGTTAATGCAATAAATACATTTAAGGTTCCCAAGGTTACAATGAAGGGTGGTAACCTAAATTTAGTTACTAAGTAACCATTAAACCAACCAGCAAAGGTTCCAACTAAAAGGCCAAGGATAAAAGCAACTAATACCGGGACCCCATCTGTATCTACATAAGGATCTCCCATAAATGTTTTTGCCATCACCATTGAAGCAAAAATCGCAATTGCACCGCAGGAAAGATCTATACCTGCAGTTAAAATTATTAAAGTTTGACCAGCTGCTATGGCACCAACAATCGCCACCTGCTGCAAAATTAAAGATAAGTTTCCTGGAGTTAAAAAGTTTTCATTAAAAAAACTAAAACTAATAGAGGCTATTAATAGAACCGCGGCTGAACTAAGCCATGGATAACCGTGAAGGAGTGCTTGAAGTTTTTGTGCATTTGAAGCCCGCCGCATAAATTCGCCTGCAGCATCATGAGAACCAACTTGGCTCATCAAAAATCCTTTCACCAGATGATCTAATAGTTAAAACGAACTTGGTAAAACTCTACTCAAAAATTCTATATTTATTAAGATAGCGAGGACGGCCGCTTTTGCAACCGCCCCCGCTAATTTCTTATTTTTTATTTACGGATTTTTCCCGAAAGCGCTAGAGATTAACCCCAAGCCTTCTCAAGTCCGTAGCCGGTGTCCTTTGAATCTACGCCTGTTTGTGGGTCGTCAGTAATCAAAGTTACGCCAGTGTTGAAGAAGTCAAGACCAGGAGATACCTGTGGCTTCTTGCCTGTCTTCACGATGTCGTAGATAGCTTGAACACCAAGATCAGCCATTAGCAATGGATACTGCTGTGAAGTAGCTCCAATGCAACCGCTCTTAACATTCTCAATACCTGCACGACCACCATCAACTGAAACCACAATTGCCTTTGAGCCAGCAGCCTTTAGAGCAGCACATGCACCAGCAGCGGTTGGCTCATTGATTGTGTAAACAACGTTGATTGCTTTGTCCTTAGTAAGTAGTTGCTCAAGTCCGGTACGTCCGCCATCTTCGTTAGCACCAGTAGCTTTGTTACCTACGATTACGTAGTCGCCACCTGAGTACTTACCAGTCTTAGCTTCGTCACCCATAACCTTTGGATCCTTAACGTCGATTCCCATTCCTTTTAGGAAGCCGTTATCTCGGCAGTAATCAACAGAAACCATTCGATCATCAAAAATATCTAGAAGTGCAATAACTGCCTTCTTGCCACCAAGTTTTGCAGCAGCCCACTTACCAATTAACTCACCAGCTTCGCAGTTATCAGTTGCGAATGTGATGTCAACGATATCTGCAGGATCTGTTGGTGTATCAAGTGCAATAACAAATAGGCCAGCTTCGCGAGCCTTAGTAATTGCTGAGTTAACGTTTACTGACATTGGAGTGATAAGAATTCCAGCGTGCTTTGCTGAGATCGCGCTTTCAATTAATGCGATTTGACCAGCATCGTCACCCTCTATTTTACCTGATCCAACTGTTAGATCAACACCAAGCTCAGCTGCCTTGGCTTCAGCACCCTTGATCATCGCAACAAAGAATGGGTTTGTCTGATCTTTAGTGATCAGAGTTACCTTTATATCGCCGCCAGCTGCATCATCTGAACCAGATGAACATGCTGAAAGGACTAAAGCTGACACAGCTAGAAGCGCTACAAGCACTTTACGTGTGAACTTTGATTTCATCTATTTTCCTCCTATAGGCGTTCGCAATTTAACGAACTCTGCTGAGCGTAGTCAAAGATTGGCTGAAAGGAAAGAGGGGATCTCAAAATTAGGCAAAACTTACGAAAATGTTATAAATCACCCTGATTTGAGGATAACCGAGCTATAGGGGATGGGATCTCCCGTGTGAATTATCCCCAAGCACTGACCTAGCTCAATCTTGAATTGAGAGTGGGGAATCTTGGTGGTGGCAATCCCCTGGTGGTGTTTTACATACGTATCAACAATTTTCTTATCCACCTTCTCTTCAAACTCATTTGCTAAGAGAAGTGAGGTTATTTGTAGATGTGGGAGTATCTCATCTAATACCTGCGGGATAGTTGGCCAACCCATTTTTACTGCAAGTTCAATGGTTTCAACATTTGGATATGACGGAAAAGGACCATCAACTATTGCAATTGCATTTGCATGACGAAATCTAGCTAATAAAGATGCCAGTTGTGGATGAAGAATTCCATTTTTAATCATAGTCAAAACCTACTGCACTGATTCAAGCATTGACAATATCTCATTAACTTTTGGAATTGAAGGCACTGCACCATTTTTAGTAGCCGAGACCGCTCCCGCTGCACTGGCAAATTTAAGTGCAGATTCAATTGGCTGATTTTCACAAAGGGCAGTAACTAGCGCGCCACAAAATGCATCCCCAGCTGCTGTGGTGTCAATAGCATTCACTTTGTATGCCGGGGTATAGATTTGTGTCAGGGGATCTACATAGATGCTGCCCTTATCAGCTAAAGTAATTACCACTTTACTGAAGCCCTCGTTTAATAATTTTTTTCCAATTTCACTGGCTTGCTCTTTACTTAATCTCTCAACAGCCTTGGCTACTAAAAAAGAGCTCTCGGTTTCATTAACCACTAAGTAATCACAAGCTTGAGTTATTTTTGGGTTTAGTTTTTGAATTGGGGCAGGATTTAGAATTGTAATTGCACCAGCTGCTTTTGCCTCAACTAAAAATTTTTCTACCTCATTGATAGGCGTTTCTAACTGAGCCAAGCAGAGTTTTGGGGGTGTGGGTTCGGTTAAAAATCTTGGCTCAAATATCACCTTTGCATTTGCTCCTGGGATTATCAAAATTCGATTTTGAGCATCTTTGGCTACCTCTATTACTGCTATTCCAGTTTGCTCTTGAACTTGGTTTATAATACGAGGATCGATTCCTTCGTTCACTAATATCTTTTTTAAATACTCTCCCTCACCATCATCTCCAATTGCCCCCGCCATTAAGACTTTGGCACCAGATCGTCTAGCAGCAATTGCTTGATTTAACCCTTTACCGCCTGGAAATCTAAGTAATCTCTCACCAGTAACAGTTTGGCCGTGTGAAGGTAGTTGATCTGCATATGCAACTAGATCCGAATTTAAACTACCAAAAACTAATACGCTCATGTCATAACCCTATTACCATTTGATTAAGTCAATAGCAGGAGATTTATCCTTTAACTTTCTATGTTGATCGAGCACAAAATTTGCTGCCTGATCATTAAATTCAATTACATCTGGATTTTGCCAATTAGGAAGATCTCCAGTTAACGCCCAAGCTGCTTGCCTAGCTGCGCCATCTGCAACAAACTCACGAGGAGAAAATATGGTTACTGGTCTGCCTAATATTGCTGAAGCGATTGGACCAACACCCGGATTTTTAGCTGCGCCCCCAATAATCATTACCCGCTCAATTTTGGCACCTGATGATTGCAAGGTGGCAATTGAATCTACTAATCCACAAATGATTGCTTCAATTGCTGATCGGCAGATATTTTCTGCAGTTAAATTACTATTTGTAATACCAGCTAATAATCCCTTGGCATCTGGTCGATTGGGTGTGCGCTCGCCTTCAAAGTAACCCAACATGGTTAATCCCTCAGCACCAGGCTTAGCCACTAGTGCTAATTTGCCAATCTCATCATGGGATTTGCCAAGTAATTTGGCAACTGAATCTAAAACCCTGGCAGCATTTAGTGTGCAAACTAATGGTAAGTATCTGCCAGTTAAATCTGCAAAACCGGCAACCTCACCAGATTGATCCTTACTTGGCTTATCAGAGACAAAAAATGCTGTTCCACTTGTACCAAGTGAGATTATTAGATCACCACTTTTTGCACCTAATCCAAATGCGGCGGCTGCATTATCACCAGCACCAGCTGCAATTGGAATCCCACTTTCGGTAACTCCAGCAAATTGGTCATACTTACCAATAACTGGCAGGTAGATATCTGCGTTTTTACGCAGTGCAATTTCCAGTAAATCTTTTCGATATGAGTTTGTTTCAGCGCTGAAGTAGCCAGTACCAGAGGCATCACTTCGATCTGTAAACAACTTAACAAAATCCCTACCACCTTGTAATTGCCAGGAGATCCAATCATGGGGAAGGGATATTGCCGCCAATTTCTTTGCATTATCTGGCTCATTATCAATTAGCCATCGCAATTTAGTTACGGTAAAGGATGCGACAAGTATTGAACCTACCGCTTCGGCAGTTGCTTTTGCACCACCAAACTCTTGATTTAATTCCTGAGCTTGTTTGGCAGATCTAAGGTCATTCCAAAGAAGTGCATCACGGATAACCTCACCTTTTTCATCTAACGCAATAAATCCATGTTGTTGGCCAGCAACTGAGATTGCAGCCACATCAGAAAAACCTCCGGCTAAATCTATTGCCTTATTTAATGCGCTTAGCCAATGCTTTGGATTAACCTCAGTGCCATCTGGATGAGCAGCTTTACCTTCGCGAATTAATTGACCAGTGTTTGCATCCTTTACAACAACCTTTACAGATTGGGTGGAGGAGTCAATTCCGGCTACTAACTTATTACCCATTTTTATAGTTACATCCTCACTGGACATAAAAATCTTAATTCAGTGGGCGCTCTAAAGTATTTTTTATCAATGCTATTTATGTGCTTAACATGAGGGGTAAGCATGTGATCATCCCATAAAGCTTTACTAGACCATTTCTCCATCATGATCCAGGTGTCCTCACCCTCACCTTGGACTAAGTCATACATTTCGCATCCAGGCTCTTTGTAAGCCTCGCTTACTAGGTGTGAAAACTCCTTTCTTAAAAAATCAATATGTTCAATCTCTGGGTAAATAGTTGCGATCAAATAGAGTGGTGCGCTCATACTTTTCCTTTGCTTATCTAGATGTTGTAAAACTATCATGATTTAATCAAAGTGGTAAGCCTAAGCGTTGTGATTTAGAATTAGGGTTGCATACCCTGGCCAGATGGTCTTAAACTGATTGGCACCCATCCTGCTTGCCAACCGAAATGAGCTTTAATGTCTGATGTAAATCAAAATAAAGAAATCGTTCGGC